>Ga0123339_10000499_pt1 | contig 30747 bp, 29 predicted proteins | sample lystaG_FD_89956 | JGI IMG/M metagenome (GOLD analysis project Ga0123339, IMG submission 89956) | Glacier valley bacterial and archeal communities from Borup Fiord, Nunavut, Canada, to study Microbial Dark Matter (Phase II) -... | ecosystem: Environmental > Aquatic > Freshwater > Ice > Glacier ...
GGCATGACCGAGAAGATACCAGAGCGGGCTGTAGTTGGCCGCGTGGTGCTGGTGGAGTTGCAGCGGATCGCCAGCCACCTGGTCTGGTTGGGCAGCAGCGCACTCGACCTCGGCGCAATGAGCGTCTTCCTCTACTGTATGCAAGACCGCGAAATGATCCTCGACATCTTTGAGCTAGTCAGCGGTGTGCGCCTGATGACCAGCTACATCGCCATTGGTGGTCTCTCTGCCGACCTGCCAGCAGAGTTTGTGGCGAAAGTACAGCAGTTTGTAGACCACTTCCCGGCTCGCATCCAGGAGTACCACAACCTGCTGACGGACAATGAAATCTGGAAGGAGCGCACCATAGGGGTGGGCATCCTTAGCCAGCAGCAGGTGATCGACTACTGCCTGGGTGGGCCGATTGCGCGCGCCAGCGGCCTGGACTGGGACTTGCGCCGCGATATGCCTTACTGTGGTTATGACCATTACAGCTTCAACGTGCCGACCCGCACTGAAGGCGACGCGTACGCCCGCTATCGTGTCCGTATGGACGAACTGACCGAGAGCCACAAGATCGTACAGCAAGCCCTGCACGCTCTACCCGGCGGCCCCTGGCGCGTGGACGACCCCAAGATCGTCCCCCCGCCCAAGTACGAGATCGGCACCAGCATGGAAGCTCTGATCCACCACTTTAAGCTGTTCACCGCTGGCTTCCGCCCCGAAGCGGGCGAAGTCTATCAGCGCATCGAGTCCCCACGGGGGATGCTGGGCTTCTATATCGTCAGCGACGGCGGCCCCCGCCCTTATCGGATGCACGTGCGCGGCCCCAGCTTCGTCAACGTGCAGGCTCTACCGTTGCTGATGCAAGGGGGGATGTTGGCTGACGTAGTAGCCAACCTTGCTAGCATGGACTTCATCCTCGGAGAGGTAGATCGCTAGTGGCAGAGCAGAACAACGTGGCGAAGCAGCTTTCGCCAGAGACAATAGAGCAGATCGGGCAGGTGGTGCGCCGCTATCCCTCTCCACGCAGCGCGATCATGCCCGCCCTCTATCTGGCCCAGGCCGATGCAGGCTACCTGACTGCCCAGGCGATGACGGTGGTAGCTGAGGCGGTTGGCATCAGCCCGGCTGAGGTGGAGGAGGTTGCCAGCTTCTACACCATGTACTACTTCAAGCCGGTGGGTCGCAATATTCTCAAGGTCTGTACCAGCATCTCCTGCTATCTCGTTGGCAGCGACCAGGTGGTGGCCGAGCTTGAGCAGCAGTTGGGCATCAAGGCGGGGGAGAACACGGCAGACGGCAACATCCGCCTCGAACGCGCAGAATGCCTGGCCGCTTGTGGACAGGGGCCAACCGGCCAGCTAAACGATCAGTTCCTCGGCAAGCTGACCGCAGAGCGGATCGCGGCGTTGGTGCAAGAGTTGCAGGGGGTTTAGTAGCCGTGCCAGAGCGCGTTCTCAGCCTGCGCGAACTCAACCGTGCCACTCTCGCTCGCCAACTGCTACTGGGGCGGGCCGACCTGCCTGTACTTGCCGCACTGGAGCAGGTTGCAGGCTTGCAGGCACAGGTGCAGAACCCACCCTACATCGGCCTTTGGTCGCGGTTGCGCGGCTTTGAGCGCGAGCAACTCACCCGGCTGCTGGCCGAGCGGCAGGTAGTGCGGGCAACGATGCTGCGCGGTACTCTACACCTGTTCACCGCCGCCGACTACCTGCGCTTCCGCCCCACACTGCAACCCGCCCTCGAACGCGCCTGGCGAGCATTCCACGGTAAGGACGTTATAGGGCTGGATGTAGAGCGCGTGGTCGCCACCGCCCGCTACTATTTTGACCAGCAGCCACGTAGTTACACCGAACTGGGCAAGCTGCTGCTGCTGCACGAGCCAGAACGCGACCCTGCCGCCCTCGCCTATACTGTAATGCGCACCCATCTGCCTATCGTGCAGGTCTACCCCGGCGGTAGCTGGGCGGTAGGCAGTACCACTAGCTATGCTGTCGCCGAGGACTGGCTCAGGCAGTCGCTCTCTGTCAGCGACAACCTGCCAGACCTGATCCGCCGCTACCTAGCTGCCTTCGGCCCCGCCACTGTCGCAGACCTGCAAACCTGGTCAGGCCTCAGCGGTCTGCAAGCGGCGGTCAAGGCGTTGCAGCCTACGCTATGCACCTTCCGTGACCAGGAGGGCAAGCAGTTGTTCGACCTGCCAGCTGGCCCTCTACCGCCCGCCGATGCTCCCGCGCCACCGCGCTTCCTGCCCGATTATGACAACCTGATCCTCGCGCACAGTGACCGCCGCCGCTTCGTACCGGACGCTCACCGCAAGAAGGTATTCCTCACTGCTGCGCGAGTGCGGGCTACCTTCCTGCTCGATGGCTTTGTGGCTGGCACCTGGAGAAGTGAGCGCAAGAAGAAGGAAGTACGCTTGCTGCTCGAACCCTTCGCCCCCCTTAGCATAGCAGACCGCCACGCTCTGGCCGAGGAGGGGGAGCGGTTGCTGCGCTTCATCGCGGACGATGCTAGTGGGTTTGTGGTCAGCTTCAGCGATTAGCCGCTTAGCGAAGGAGCAGAACGCATGGTTTCCGAGCAGCAGAGTGCCGACCTGAACGAGCAGTCACGCCAAATATGGAATGCAAACGCCGAAGCCTGGGACAGCCGCATGAACGACGGCGGCAACTCCTGGCAGGTGACGCTGATCCAGCCGACCGCCGTCCAGCTGCTGGACATCCAACCGGGACAGCGTGTGCTGGAAGAACCACCTGCGCCAGGCCCACTAGTGCCTGAGCGGCCCCTGGACTGGGCAAACTTTGATGCGCCCCCCCTGCTGTTTGCCCGTCTGTGCTTGCCGAAGTAGCTATTTGCAGTTTGTGCAATATGGCACAATGGCAACTGGTATGGTATAATAATGGCGCAACATCTGCTGGTCAGCTATCTTCGCCCGCAGGTAGTCACCGCTGAAGCGAATGAGTCTGTACCTTCACGGCGTAGCTACTAACCACCATTCTGCGTCGCTAACTCAATGGCAGAGTAACGGACTTTTAATCCGTGAGTTCTGGGTTCGAGTCCCAGGCGACGCACCATACAGCAACAAGGTTGACAGGGGTTCAATGGTGCGCCCTTGCAAGCTGAAGCAACACCAGGGCGCGGAAAGTCGCGCCTTCTGCAAGGGAGGAGTGCCGATGGATACGCTTGTTGCCCCCATCACGCCGACGACCTACGAGCCAGTACTGCTCCGCAATCGCGTGGTCGAGAACATCCGCAATGTTGCCGTCTACATCAGCGACGGTGGCTATGAGGGGCTGCGCCGTGCGCTGAGCCTAGAGCCGAAGGCGGTCGGTGAGGAGGTGCTGAAAGCGGGCTTGCGCGGGCGTGGTGGGGCGGGCTTCCCAGCTGGCCGCAAGTGGAGCTTCCTGCCTCCCCTCGGCGACAAACCGCGCTACCTGGTCGTCAACTGCGACGAGAGCGAGCCTGGCACCTTCCACGACCACGAGATCATTGAGGATAACCCCCATCTGGCGGTCGAGGGTATCATCATCAGTAGCTACGCCACCAGCGTCCACCATGCCTTCATCTACGTGCGCGGTGAGTTTGCCCTCGGTGCAGAGCGGCTGACGCGGGCAGTAGACGAAGCGCGGGCGCAGGGCTTCCTCGGCAAGAACATCCTCGGCAGCGGCTACGACCTGGAGATCACCGTGCATCGCGGCGCAGGTGCCTACATCTGCGGCGAGGAGAGCGCGCTACTAGAGTCGTTGGAGGGGCGGCGCGGCTACCCCCGCCTACGGCCACCCTTCCCCGCCGTCTCTGGCCTCTACAAGTCGCCAACGGTGATCAACAACATTGGTACCCTCGCCAACGTTGGCCCAATCCTGCGGCGGGGAGCCGACTGGTACAAGTCGATAGGCACAGAAAAGAGCAGTGGCCCTTGCATCTACTCTATCTCTGGTCACGTCGAACGCCCTGGCAACTATGAAGCTCCCATGGGCCTGACCATGCGCGCCCTGATCTACGACTACGCAGGGGGGGTACGAAATGGCAACGCGCTCAAGGCGATCATCCCCGGTGGTAGCTCCGCCCCCATCCTGCCCGCCTCGGCGGTAGACTTGGTGCTGGACTTTGACAGCGTGGCGCAGGCGGGTTCGATGCTCGGTTCTGCCGCGATCATTATCATGGATGAGACGACCGACATGGTGGCTGCTGTCCTCCGCATGGTCGAGTTCTACAAAGAGGAGTCGTGCGGCAAATGCACCCCCTGCCGTGAGGGTACCTACTGGATGGTCGAGATTCTGGAGCGGATGATGCACAGTGGTGGACGACTAGAGGACATCGATCTGCTCAAGGACGTAGCAGAGAACATCGCGGGCAAGAGCTTCTGTCTGCTTGGCGACTCAGCGGCGGCCCCAGTGATCAGCAGCATCAATCTGTTCCGTGGCGAGTACGAGGCCAAAATTACTGAAGTTAGACAGCCATTATTGCGTCGTAGCACGCCTTCGCCAGAGCCTGAGTGCCTTCGGGATCGTACTGGTAGAGTTGCAGCATCTGGGTGTAGACCTGGTGGCAGGCTGCCTCTGGGTCGTGCGGCGGCAGGTAGGACTCGTTGACCAGTTGGCCGACGTGCATAGCCACGTCCTTGTCGTACTCGTCGCGCTTGTAGTGGGCAGCATTGCGGTAGCCGAGCAACGCGCCGCGTGCGCCAGCAGCCATGAAGCCGACCACGGCAGCGGAGCCGCGCTCGTCAACCTCACTTTGCACGGGGCGGGCGAGCGAGGTGACAAAGCCGAACAATACTGCGCTGATCTCGTCGCCGCTGTCGCGTAGGATGCCAGCTTCCAGGCTGTCTGTCTGCCCATCCCAGGGATGCTGGCGAACTGGGCGCAGGTAGCGGCGGCCCGGCTGTTGGGGGTCGTTACCACGCTCGAAGGTGCAATACCCTTCGACCACAAGCTGGCTGAGGGCGGCAAAGAGCAGGGCAGCGTTGAGCGTGCGGCTGTCTACCCGCGTGCCGAACAGGTAGGCGAGGATCAGCGGCCCCTGCTCGCTGACAGCAAAGAAGCGGGCATAGTGCTGGCTGATGATCTTGCTGGCTAGCAGCTTGGGCGTAATCTGAGCGGCGAAGGTGGCGGTGTTTGCCTCTGGCTCGTGCAGTTCTGGCTCTGTATTCCAGACCTGGCCGCATGAGCTACAGGTGGCAGTCTGCGGGTCGGTATAAGCCTTGCACAGTTTGCAAGCTACCAGAATGTCCTTCGCGCAGTAGGGGCAAATAGCAGTCTGGAACTGCAACTGCTTGTGGCAATGTGGGCAAGTGAGCATCAGTGGTCTCCTGGCCCCCTCCCCTGGCAAGCGGGGTGAGGCTGCGTGCTAAATGTACTGAGATATTATATAATACCGTCACAACCCCTACAGCTTCTACGTTTTGGTTGAGAGGAAAGTTGCAAAGGACAGGCGATGGCAGACACTCCCACGAAGTTGACCGTCACCATTGACGGCAAGACAATCCAGGTTGACCCCGGCACCCTCGTCTGGCAGGCCGCTCAGCAGGGCAACATCTCCGTGCCGATCTACTGCTACCATCCGAAGATGAAGCCGCTTGGTGCCTGTCGCATCTGCCTGGTGCAGATCGAGGGCCAGCCCCGCCTGGCGACCTCCTGTACCACGGCGGTGGCCGACAATATGATCGTGCATACGCGCAACGAGGTTGTGACCAAAGCGAGGCAGGGGGTGATGGAGTTCCTGCTGATCAACCATCCGCTGGATTGCCCGATCTGCGACCGGGGTGGCGAGTGCGACCTCCAGGATTTCGCCGTTGCCTACGGGCGGGGCAAGAGCCGCTTTGTAGAGCAGAAGATGCACAAGGCAAAGGCGATTGATCTTGGCCCGCGCATCGTCCTCGACCGCGAACGCTGCATCCTCTGCCAGCGTTGCGTGCGCTTCTGTGAAGAAGTGGTAGAGGAGGGCGGCCTGATCATGTCGGATCGCGGGGTAGAGATGGAGATCGCCACCTTCCGTGGCGAAGCCTACGACTCGCAATTCAGCGGCAACACGGTGGAGATGTGTCCTGTCGGTGCATTGACCAGCAAGAGCTACCGCTTCCGCTCACGCCCCTGGGAACTAACCGCTGCTAGCTCCGTTTGCCCCCACTGCCCGGTCGGTTGTAACATCAAGGTGGATGCTCGCCTCGGCCTGGAAGTGGTACGCTTTCGCGGGCGCGACAACGACGCGGTGAACGACGGTTTCCTCTGCGACACAGGCCGCTATGGTTTTGAGTTCATCAACAGTCCCGACCGTCTCGCCAGCCCTCTGCTGCGTAAGGACGGCGAACTCCAGCCTGTTAGCTGGGATGAGGCTTTGCAGGCGGTAGCCGAGGGCTTTGCGGCTGCCCTGGGCCAGCACGGCCCGCAGTCTATCGGTGGGGTCGGCAGCGGCTACCTGGGCAACGAGGATGCTTATGCCTTCCAGCACTTCATGCGCGAGGTACTGGGCAGCAACAATGTTGACCACTATGCTCATAGCAGTTTCGCCGACCCGGTGCAGCATCCCGACCTGTTCACCGCCAGCTTCAACGACATGGACAAGGCGCAGGCGATCTTGCTGATTGGGGCAGATGTGAGCAAGACGCTGCCGATCATGGAGTTGCGGCTCAAGAAGGCCCGGCGGGAGGGAGCGAAGATCGTGCTGCTCAACCCGACTGCCACCGCTCTCGACCCCTTCGCCGCTGCGATCCTCGGCTACGAGCCGCTGACCCTGGCGGAGGTGCTGGACAACCTGGCGGCTGAGGTGCAGGCAGCCCGCACAGAGGGGGCGACCCCCACCGACGACGCACGGATACTGGCGAACGCGGCCAACATCGTCGTCTGGTACGACGAGACGACCGCCCTGGGTCAGGAGGATGCCCGCTCGGTGATCGCTGCCCTCAGCCGCTTGCTGGCTACCCTGCAAACCCACACCTGCGGCCCGCTGGTAGCTAGCTCTGGCAATGTGCTGGGCGTGCGCGACATGGGCTTGTTGCCCAGCCACCTGCCCGGCTATCAGCCTGCCACCACGCCCGGCCTCGGCTACGCGCAGATGTTGGTTGGGGGGCTGCAAGCCCTCTATGTTATTGGTGACGACCCGGCCCGCCGCGACCCCACTACCATCGCCAGCTTGCAGGCACTTCCCTTCCTGGTCGTGCAAGACCAGTTTCTGACGGAGACGGGGCGGTTGGCGCAGGTGGTGCTGCCCGCCAGCAGCTTTGCAGAGAAGGCGGGGACGGTGACGAACACGGAGCGGCGGGTGCAGCGACGGCGGGCGGCTGTTGGCCCAGTCGCCAACAGCCGCACAGAGCTAGACATCTTCGCTGACCTCGCTGGGCGGCTGGGCAAAACCCCCTTCACCCGCGACTACGCTGCTGCCTTCAAGCAGATCGCCGCTGCTGTGCCACAGTATGCGAGCCTGACCCTGGCGAAGCTGGGTAGCAAAGGCGCGCTCTGGCAGGCGCGGGCAGCAGAGCAAGCAGCAACCAGCGACGAGGTTGCGCTGCTAATGGCAGCGGCGCAAGCGTAGCCGTTGCTACTACATCTACATTTATTTCCACGATCACAAGAGGGTGACTAACTTGGACGTAATTATCGAGGCGGCAATCAAGAGCATCTTCATCGTCATCCTGCTACTGACCGGGTTCGCCTACATGACCTGGTTCGAGCGGCGGGCGGTGGCCCGACTGCAAGGCCGCCTAGGGCCGAATCGGGTCGGGCCTGCTGGCCTCTTTCAGCCGATTGCCGACGGCGTGAAGCTGATGATGAAGGAACAAATCTTCCCCCGCGATGTGGTGAGGCCGATCTACTGGCTAGCCCCGGCGATCAGCGGGTTGGTCTGCTTCCTCAGCTTTGCGATCATTCCCGTCTCCACCCCCTTCCGTATTGGGGATCGCACCGTCAATCCCTGGCTAGCTGACCTGAACATCGGCCTGCTCTACATTCTGGCGATCACCAGCCTGGGCGTGTACGGCATCGTCCTCGGCGGCTGGTCGAGCGGCAACAAGTACAGCCTGCTTGGTAGCATCCGCTCCTCGGCCCAGATGATCAGCTACGAACTTAGCCTCGGCCTCAGCCTGCTGGGGGTGATCATGATCAGCGGTTCACTCAAGCCAACCGAGATCATGCAGTGGCAGTTCAACCACGTCTGGTTCATCATCCCTCAGTTCTTCGGGGCTATCATTTACTTCATAGCTGCCATTGCCGAGTGCAACCGTGCGCCGTTCGACCTGCCAGAGGCAGAGCAGGAGCTAACTGCTGGCTACCACACCGAGTATGGGGGGATGCGCTTCACCCTCTACTTCATGGCCGAATACATCAACATGATCACCGTCAGTGCGATTGCCACCACCCTGTTCTTGGGCGGGCCAGACGGCCCCTTCGTCCCCTCGTTCATCTGGTTCAGCCTCAAGGTGATCGCCCTGCTGTTCATCTTCATCTGGCTGCGGGCAACTCTGCCACGGTTGCGCTACGACCAGTTGATGAAGTTCGGCTGGACGCGCCTGCTGCCCCTATCTGTCCTCAACCTCGTAGTCACTTCAACTTTCGTCGCCCTCTGGCCGAAGTAAGGATCAGTTAGTGGATGATGACCCGGTTAGCAGGTTGATCAAGGTGAACGCCGCTGCGGTCAACTACCAGGTAGCCACGGTGCTGGCTCAGTTTTATACCGAGCATGGTAGGCCAATGCAGGCGGAGGACGCGGTGGGGTTGGTGAGCGAGGGCGTGCGCCACTGGACGCAATTTCTTACGCATACGGGGACTGGGGTGGATAAAACCACGATTGGCCTAATGATCGTTGGCGGCGAACGGATGGGACTCAGTGCGGAGGACGTAATGCACAGTATCGAACTGACTTTGCAGACCATAGCCGACTTTGCCTGCACGCACTTTGGGCCGGGCGACCAGAGTAATGCTGTGCAGCGTCGTCTGCATTCGGCTTTGGCTATCGCCCGGATGCGCTTCGCCAGCGCAATCCTGGAGCGTATAACGGGGCCACACCAACCGTTAGTCAGGTGTATAATGGGCAGGCCACCGGTCTCACAGATTGCGCTGGCGGTGGGGCGGGCAAGTAGAGGAGGGTTAAGCATGGCTGACGAGAAGGATTACCTGCTTCAGGTTATGAGCGAGAACCGGGTGGCTATTGAGTCAGCGATCTTGGGCGAGATGAGCGAGTATTACGCCGAGCATGGGGTGGATCGCGCTGACGACGAGCTTGAGCAGCGTATTGGGCAGGGTATGGACTTTTGGATGCGTTGGTTTGCCAGCCCCGACCCGGCCTTCGCCCAGCAGGTGGTGCGTGGTATGGTCACTAGCAACGGCGCGGCGGGAGTCAGCCCGCAACTGACGCTGGGCAGCATTGAACTGACCCTGGACATCATGGCCGACTTCGCCAAAGCCCGCTTGCAGCCCGTTGCCAACGAGGAGGCCGCTGCCCGCCTGGATGACGCACGCCACCTGGTTCGGGAGGTAATCGCAGCTTGAGAGCTAGTCGTCAACAGGGAGGCTGAAAGTGACCCAGCAAAGTAGAGACCCACTGATCGCCATGATCGACAGCCAGCGCAGCGAACTGGAAAGCCGTATCCTTAGGCCAACCGTAGCCTACTACGGGAGCATAATCGTCCTCACCCCAGAGTTCGAGCAACTGCTGGCCGTGCGTGTCACCGAGGGGCTAGATTTTGTCAAGAGCTGGCTGCAAGCTTTTTCGCCAGAGGAGAGCCGCAGCTACTTTGCGATGATGCTAGAGCAGACTCGTGCCGAGGGGATCGGTATTGCCCAAGCCATGCAGGTCACTGAGCTTGTGACCAACGTGATCATCGCTATGGCCCGCGAGAAGCTGCTGGCTAGCGAACGCGAAGATGCAGTGCGGCGGCTGAGTAATGGTGCGCTATATGGCAAGACGATGTTGACCAGCGAGATGGCTCGCCAGCGCAAGTCTGGCGCACTGACCGAGACTGGGGTGGCTGCGGACGAAGTAGAGGATTAGGCCACCTATGTAGAGCCAGGCTGGTGAGGAGAGCAACCAATGACTCAGCCAACTGAGACCCTGGTATCACTGATCAAGCAGCACCAGCCAGATATCAGCGGTCGCATATTTGTGCGCTATCGTAGCCAGTTGGCTTCGGTTGGCGTGTACCCAGATGCGGCGCAGGTCGCAGTTCTTCGCCAGACGATTGAGAGCGGACTTGAGCAACTGGCGGATTGGATGCGCTACCCCCGTGCTGACGACCATATTGGCCTTTTCCGCAAGCTGGTAGACCACATGGTGGCCCTCGGTCTGCCCCCAGAGTTCGCTGCCAGCGACATGGATTTGGTAGATGAGGTGCTGACTGCCTTCATCCACCAGGAGGTCGAGTCGGAGCGGGTAGTCGCTGAGATCGAGCAGCGGCTGCGGGGCGCGTTGGACGTAGGTCGCGTGCTAATCCAGGAGCATATTGCGCTCTACAATCGAGAGCGGCAGCGGTAGGGTAAAGGAGCAGCAGCGTGCTACAACGAGGCAAAGACCCACTGATCAGCCTGATCGAAGACAACCGCGCCGAATTGGAGGGGCGGATCGTCGCTGCTGAACTGCGCGCGTATATTGCTGATGGTTCAGCCAATCCAGAGCTTAAAGCCAGTACGGCAGCCCACGTCAGCGAGGGGCTGAGTTTCGTGGTGCGCTGGACGGAGACTGCTTCGATGGACGACAGCCACGCTTTCTTCGCTGGGATGCTAGGCCGGAGCCTTGCCCAGGGGATCAGCCCAGCCCAGGTGATCCAGTTGGTTGACCTGGTCACTGGCGAGATCATCACCCTGGCCCGCGAGAAGCTGCGTGGTATGATCCTGAGCGGTGTGGTGCAGCGGTTGGAGACCGGGGCGGCAGTGGGCAAGGCGGTAGTGGCGTGCGAAATAGCGAAGGACCAGCATAACGGCAGCGTCCGCGACCAGGCAAGGGCAGCGCGCTAAAGCGGGTCGCCAGCGGTGGCCTGAAGATGGTATAATATGTGTAGGGATGCACAATCTGCTGGGGCGGGTACCGAGATGGCTGACGCGGTCAGGGGTATGGTAGCCGATCTGATCGAGGCTCACTGGCGCGAGCTTCACTTGAGCCTGGTGATGTTGGGGCATGGTGGGGTGGCGGCTAGCCCGCTCTCCCCGCCCGAACTGCAGGCCACCCGCCTGGCCGATATCGAGGCTGCCTTGCAGGTGGTGGTAGACTGGCTGCGCTGCCCCTCGTTGACCGAGGCCGACCGCTTCTTCCACCGTTTGCTAGACCACAGTCTGGCTCGCGGCCTGAGCGCGGCTGAGATCAACGCGAATATAGACCTGACTAAGGATTTGGTGGCCCGCCTGGTTGCCCTCTACCTTGCTCCAGAGTTTGCCGCCCGCGCCCTGGTCGAGTTGGAGCGCGAGACGATGATGAGCCGCCTGATCGTCAACAACGAATTATTGCGGCGCAAGGTCATCTTTGGCAAACAGAATGCTGAGCGGGACGGATATTGATCACACAAAGAGGAGCGGACAATGGCCGCACTGGTTGATCTAGTAAAAGGGCTGGGGACGACCTTCAGCTATATGCTACGCAAGACATACTCCGTTCCCTATCCGGAGCGCAAGCGGGTGCAGCCACCCCGCACTCGCGGTCGGCACGTGTTGCACCGCTACGAGAACGGGCTGGAACGCTGCATCGGCTGCCTGCTCTGCTCGGCGGCTTGCCCCGCCAACGCGATTTTCATCGAGGCGGCGGAGAATGACCCCGCCAACCCGACTTCACCGGGCGAACGCTACGCCAAGACTTATGAGATCGACCTGCTCCGCTGTATCTTCTGCGGCCTCTGCGAACAAGCCTGCCCGACTGGGGCGGTAACGCTGGAGAGCGATACCGAGATCGCCAGCTTTAGCCGCCTGGAGCTTGTCGCCAGCAAGGACAAGTTGCTGGAAGCGCGTGGCCTCTCCACCCGTGGCAGCCTGTTCGCCTGGGACGGCGCGCCACCCGCCCAAACTGCCCTGCCCTTGCCAGAGCGCACCGGAGGATTTGACGGCGCGGTGAACACTGCAGCCGCTGTTGGTCGCGCCGATCTGCCCGTCAAGCCGCGCCTTGCGCCGCAGGATGCCCCCTCCAATCTGCATGGCGAGATGATCGCAGGTCAGGCTAGCGTGGGGGCTGACCGTACTGCGGAGGCTGGCAGGCTGCCCGCTGCGGTAGGGAGCGGCGCGCAGTCCTCCAAAGCCGCGCCAACCGGGGAGGTGCGCCGGTGATCGAGGTCGGTTCGCTGCTCATCCTCGGCGCGCTGGTGCTAGGGTCAGCCCTCGGCGTAGTGGTCAGTGCCAACAACGTCTACTGCGCTCTCTTTCTGATCGTCAACCTGTTTGGCCTGGCGATCACCTTCCTACTGCTCAACGCTGTCTTCATCGCAGCGGCCCAGGTGTTGATCTACGCGGGCGCGGTAGTCGTCCTCTTTCTCTTTGTGATCACCTTGCTCAGTGCCGACGCAGACAAGATCAGCACTGACCCCCACCCCTGGCAGCGCAATGTTGGTCTGCTGCTGGCAGGCGCACTCGGCATAGTGCTGGCTTACCTGCTGGCAGGGGCAATCTTCTTCAGCAACGAAGGTAGGGGCAGCCCAAACCTCGGCATTGCTAACGCGGGCAAGTTCGACGGCAGTGTGGAGGGCTTCGGTCGCGCAATCTTCGGCCAGTTCCTCTTTCCCTTCGAGCTAACCGCTTTCATCCTGCTGGTTGGCTTGATTGGGGCGGTCGTCCTCAACCGCCAACAGGGGGAGGAGGGTAATGAGCGATGGTGATCGGCAATCCTGCCTTCTACCTGGGTCTCAGTGCCATGTTGTTCGCCATTGGCGCAGGGGGGGTGCTGATCCGCCGTAACCCACTGGTCATGTTCATGTGCATCGAACTGATGCTCAACGGGGTCAACCTCGCCTTTCTCACCTTTGGCAAGCTGTGGGGTAACAACGACGGTCAGGTATTCGCCTTCCTGGTGATGACCGTTGCCGCCGCCGAAGCTGTCGTTGGGCTGGCGATCATCATCGCCCTCTTTCGGCCCCGCCAGCGCGTAGACGTAGATGAGGTGGACGAACTGAAGGGCTGACTGCCTCCCTTCGCCGGGCTGGGAGGGCGTAGGCATAAACCCGTACAGCCTTCTTCACAGGGCATGGGGATCGCTATGAAATCCCACCTTGCTGGCCGTGAGGTTGGAGAGGACAAGAGGTAGAATACTTGAAGCTGGAAGCTCTAATCTTGCTAGTACCCGCCCTGCCGCTGCTCGGCTTTGTTGTGCTGGGGCTGCTGCCGCTCCGCTCGCGGGCTGTTGTGGCGGTGGTTGCCAGTGGCAGCGTCCTACTAGCCTTCGTCGCGGCAGCAGTAGTGGCAGTCAGTGGGGCGCGCGGTCACGTCGGCGATTATGCCTGGATCGGCTCTGGCAGTGCGGTCACGCCCTTCAGCTTTGGCCTGCTAGCCGACAACCTCAGCCTGACTATGCTGCTGGTGATCACTGGCGTGGGCTTCCTGATCCACGTCTACTCGGCTGGCTATATGGCTGACGATGACGCATATCGCCGCTTCTTTGCCTACCTCAACCTGTTTATCGCGGCTATGGCTCTGCTGGTCAGTGCGGATGGCTACCTGCTGCTCCTGGTCGGCTGGTCAGGAGTGGGCCTCGCCAGTTTCCTGCTGATCGGCCACTACTTCACGCGACCGAGCGCGGTGGCGGCAGCGCGCAAGGCTCTAGTGGTCAACGTGATCGGCGATGCAGCGATCATGCTAGCGATCTTTATCATGCTGGCCCAGTTTGGCACGGTGCGCTTCGGCGAACTCTTTCCGCAGGTTGGCGGCAGCACCGCCCTGCTTGGCGCGGCAGCCTTGCTGCTCGTGGCGGCGGCGGCGAAGTCAGCCCAGTTGCCGCTCTACGTCTGGCTACCCGACGCGATGGAGGGGCCGACCCCTGTCAGCGCATTGATCCACGCGGCCACAATGGTCACGGCAGGGGTCTACCTGCTGGTACGCAGCTATCCCCTCTACAATCCACTGCTCCTCAGTGGTGGCTTGCTGCTTGACGTAATCGCCTGGCTGGGAGCAATTACCGCCCTGTTCGCAGCCACCGTCGCCCTGGTGCAGAGCGACCTCAAGCGGGTGCTGGCCTACTCGACGATCAGCCAGCTTGGTTATATGTTCATGGCAATCGGTGTGGGCGCAAATGGGGCGGCGATGTTCCACCTTGTCACCCACGCTTTCTTCAAGGCGTGCCTGTTCCTCGCGGCGGGGCTGGTGATCCACGAACTGGGCGGCGAACAAGATATGCGGCGCATGGGCGGGCTACGGCGACGGCTGCCCTTCGCCTGGGCCTGCTTCCTACTCGGTACCCTGGCGATCAGCGGTATCCCGCCCCTCGCTGGCTTCTTTAGCAAGGACGAAATCCTGACCGCCGCCCGCGCTCATAGCACCAGCTTCCCTGCCCTCTGGCTGGTCGGCCTCGTTACCGCAGCTCTGACCGCCTTCTATATGTTCCGCGCCTATATGCTGACCTTTGAGGGGCCGCCCACAGTGGAGAACGTCCCCGACCCTGCTCCGCTGGGGCATGGCGAAGAAGGCCAGCCCGCTCTCCCCCACTCGCCCCTCAGCATGAGGCTGCCAGTGGCAGGGCTGGCGACCCTCAGCCTGGTGGGTGGGTTTATCGGCCTACCGGGGGCTAGCTGGTTCACCGAATGGCTCAAACCGGTCTTCGAGCAGTACGGTTATGCTGGGCAGCCAGAGCGGGGCTTCGACCTTGTTACCGCGCTGCTGGCGGTTGGGGCAGCGGTGGCAGGCATCGGACTGGCCTACCTGCTCTACAGCCCGCGCCCTGGTGAGCAGCGCAAGTTCGGCACCGGGGGCCTGGCGGCGCGGCTAGCGGGCCAGGAGTGGTACGTACAAGAAGGACTGCGCACCATTGTGGTCGCGCCCCTGCAAGCAGCAGCCCGCTTCTGCTACAACGTGTTCGAGAAGGTGGTGATGGAGCGGCTGATCGGTGCCTTTCGGAGCATCTTCGCCGCCGCTGGCTGGCTACTCAGTCGCGGCGAGACGGGGCTGCTGCGCAACTACGCTCTGGTGGTGTTGGCGGGCGCAGTCGCTATCGTGGTCTACGCGCTGCTGCCGAAATGAAGCATCTGCAAAGGAAAATGATCAGCTTGCCACCTGCCATACAGCAGAAGATAAATGAGGCTCTGACCCAGGTGGAGAGTCACTATGCTCACCAGCTTAGGCCCAGCACGCGGCGCACGCAAATCAGAAGCACGATGAGGTGACAATTGATACTTGGCATTGACAACCTGCTCTACCTGGCAGCTATCCTGTTCCTGCCCCTACTCGGCAGCCTGCTGCTGGTGGTCGTGCCACAGCGAGCAGCTAAGGGAGTAGCTCTGCTGTTCAGTGGTCTACTGCTGCTACTTGCCGCTGGGCTGGTCTACGAGGTCGGGGGCGGTGGGCTGCGGGCGGGCGGCTTGGCGTGGTACGAGCCACTGGGCCTGCGCTTTGCGCTGAAGGCTGACGCGCTCAACCTCTGGCTGGTCGCCCTCACTGCTATCTTGCTGCTGATCGCAGTGCTTGCGCCCATCCCTAGCCTACCGCCCGCGTCAAAGGGGGGCGACTCGCCACACGCCAAACTGTACTATGGCTCTATGCTGGCGTTGGCGGCAGGGATGTTGGGAGTGTTCCTCAGCGATAGCATCTTCCTGTTCTACATCTTCTGGGAGGCCATGCTGATCCCTGCCTACTTGCTGGTGTCGCGCTTTGCGGGGCCACGGGCGGGCCAGATCGCCCTGCGCTTCCTAATCTATACTATCGGCGGCGGCTTGCTGATGCTCACTGGCTTGATCGGACTGGGGGCAGCGGCGGCCTCGGCTGGCCTGGGCTTCAACCCCGACGCGATCTTCAGCGGCCTGCGGCTGGGGGCAGAGGCGCAGGGCTTCGTCTTTGCCGCGGTAGTGGCGGGGGTGATGGTCAAGATACCGCTCTTTCCCTTTCATAGCTGGCTACCAGACGTGTATGGCGAGTCGCCTGCGCCAGTGGTCGTGCTGATCGCCGGGGTAATGAGCAAGACGGGCATCTATGCCCTGTTGCGTTACGGCGTGATGATGCTACCAGAAGGGGCGCGGGGCTGGCAGCCACTGATTGCGGGCATGGCAGTGGGCAGCATCCTCTACGGCGCACTCAATGCGTTGGGCGCAACTAGCTTGCAGCGGTTGGTGGCCTACATCAGCCTCAGCCACATGGGTTTCCTTGCCCTGGGTGCGATCAGCATGACAGCGGACGGCATGAGCGGGGCGATCTTGCAGTCGTTCAACCACGGCATCATTATCGCGGCCATGTTCCTGATCGCGGGCATGATGCAGCAGCGGGCCGGTAGCACCGCGCTTGCGGCCTTTGGCGGCTGGGGCAAGCGGCTGCCAGTCTTCGCCACCCTGTTCCTGCTATTCAGTCTGGCGACATTGGGGTTGCCTGGTCTCAGCGGCTTCAGCGGCGAGTTCATGATCATGCTCGGTGCCTACCGCTACCAGCCACTCTATGCTATACTGGCCCTCGTCGGTGTGGTACTGGCCGCCTGGTATGCCGTGCGTCTCTACCAGAGTGTGATGCACGGGCCAGACGCTCCTCCGCTATCCTCCGCTCACCCAGGGTCGGCGGGGCTGGCTGATGCGCAGCGGGCTGAACTGCTGGTGCTGCTACCGCTGCTGCTGCTGATCGTGCTGGTGGGGGTTGCGCCCTGGCTGCTGACCAACTCTATCGTTACTTTGTTCGTGGGGGGTCGCTAAGTGCCAAGCCAAGCCGTGCAGATCAACATTACGCTCAACGATTGGACAGCAGTCAGCCCCTTGCTGGTGATCGCCGCCAGCATCCTGTTGCTGCTGGTGGTTGACATGATCCTGCCGCCACAGCACAAGGTTTGGCTCGCCCGCCTGGCCCTACTCGGCGTAGTTGGTGCAGGCTTCAGCACGGTGGTGGTTGCAGTCGCTGGGGCCAAGCCTGGCTTCGGCGGCATGGTGGTGGCCGATGCTTTCGCCGCCTACACCAATCTCACCCTGCTGGCTGGGGTCGCGCTGACCATCCTGGTCTCCAGCTCCTACATTCGGCGCATCCACGTGCTGGCTAGTGGCGAGTACTATGCCCTGATCCTGGCTAGTACGCTGGGCATGATGCTGCTGGCTAGCGGCGCGCACTTCATGGTGCAGTTCCTCGGCCTCGGCCTGCTCTCGCTCGGCCTCTACATCCTGGCGGGCTTCACCACAGACCGGGCTATCTCGCGCGAAGCCGCCCTCAAATACTTCCTACTCTCCTCTTTCGCCACCGCCTTCTTCCTCTACGGGGTTGCCTTCCTCTACGGCGCGAGTGGCACCACCAGCCTGAGTGGGCCACTGACCAGCAGCTTCGGTGACCGCAGCCTGTTCTTGCAGGTAGGGCTGGGGCTGGTAGCTGTCGGTCTCGGCTTCAAGGTCTCCGCCGTCCCCTTCCATATGTGGACTCCCGATGTCTACCAGGGTGCGCCCGCCCCAGTCACCTTGTTCATGGCGGTGGGGACGAAGGCGGCGGCTTTTGCGGCTATCTTCCGCATCTTTAATGGTGCCTTCAGTGACTCGGCGGCTAGCTGGCAGCCCATCCTCTGGCTGATGGCAGTGCTGACGATGATCGCGGGCAACTTGCTGGCCCTGCGCCAGAGCGAACTAAAGCGGATGCTGGCCTACTCCAGCGTAGCGCACGCGGGCTATATTCTCGTCGGGGTGGTTACTAACACGCCGCAGAGCGTGGCTGCCAGCCTCTACTACCTGGCGGTCTACACTGCAATGAATGCCGGTGCCTTCGCGGTGCTGGCGGCAGTCGAGCGTAGCAACGGGCGTGGCACTACCCTGGCGGAGCTACGTGGCCTCGCTACGCGCAAGCCGGTGGCAGCTGCGGCCCTCGGCCTCTTTCTCTTTTCGCTGACCGGCATCCCTCCACTGGCTGGCTTCTTCAGCAAGCTGGCGATCTTCACCGCTGCCGCCCAGACCCAGGTGGCTCTAACCGTGATCGGTCTCGCTATGTCCGCTGTCTCCGCCTACTACTATCTGCGGGTAGCTGTCGCCCTTTATGCGCCGCTTGCTCCCACCGTACTTTCCGCAGCGCAGGGGGACGATGAAGATGATGCTGGTGGGGTGACATTGTTGGAGGAGATGACGGCTGTTGCGCCCACATTCAGCCTGAACGAGCCTGTACCACTCGCGCGCAGTGGCACTGCCGTGCTGGAAGCCCCGCCTACGCTGAAGGAGAACGCGCTACAGCTTCGCAGCGGCATGGCAACCCAGGTGCAGCCTGCCAGCATCGTCAGCAGCCCCGAAGACGGCGGCATAGTGCAGGGGCCACTCTATATCGCCTTGGGCCTGGCGGCGGCTGGCACCCTCCTACTCGGCTTCCTGGTCGGCCCGATGCTGGATGCAGCGTTGCGGGCGGCACAGAGCTTGCGCTAAAACTGGATCGTGGCGGCAATACGTAGTACAATGGAGGGCGCAACCAGTGCGCCCTTTGCCCAGCAGTTAGATTAGAAAGCGAGTTAGTTTTGCAGAAGATCATAGTTTTCAGCCTCAGCCTGGTGCTGCTTGCCAGCGTCCTATTCAGCAGTAGCAGCGCAGCCCAGAGCGGCACCCCCACCCCTGCTACGCCCACCACTACCTGCACTGCCACTGCCGACCAGCCAAATAGCGGGGGAGTGATCGTCACCGACGCAGCAGGCTTCCAGAGTGATGCTTTCCGCCTCGTGTGGGAGCGCACCGACAAGCTGGTGGCTAGCGGCGCAGTGCAGCGTAGCTACTACTGGGGGCCGAAGGCGGGCGTGCCATTGCGCGAACCCTTTGGCGAATGTGGCAACAAGCGGATGGTACAGTATTTCGACAAGAGCCGCATGGAGGTCAACAACCCTGCTGCCGACCCAACTAGCAAGTTCTACGTCACCAACGGCCTGCTCACCACCGAGCTTGTTAGCGGGCGGATGCAGATTGGCCCCGACAAGTACGAGCAGCGGTCGCCTGCCAATATCCCCCTCGCCTCTGACCCCGACGACGCAACCGCCCCCACTTATGCCAGCTTCAGCAAGCTGACGGCTAAGACGGCCAGCCGCGTTGATGGCTACTTGAGCGACTACATCACCCGTGATGGCCGCGTCTACCAGCCAATGACCGACCAGTTGGAGTACCCGGTTACGCTTACCACCTATATTAGCGAGACCGGCCACAACATTGCCGCCCCGATTTGGGACTTCCTCAACCAACGCGGCTCTGTCTTGAGCGGCACAGTCATGACCACCGAGCAACTGAGCGACCCCTGGTTCTATGCCAGCGGCTACCCGATCAGCGAGCCGTACTGGGCGCGGGTGCGAATTGGTGGGGTGGGTACCCTCGTGCTGATCCAGCTTTTTGAGCGGCGGGTCGTCACTTTTGTGCCAACCGAGCGGGCAGCCTACCGCGTGCAGATGGGCAATATCGGCCAGCACTACTACGACTGGCGGTACAAGGGCGCGGGCAACAACCCGACTGCTGGTACCCAGGAGACCCCCGCCCCACCCAGCGGCCAGCAGGTGCCAACCCCGACCAGCGGCCCACCGCCAGCCTCTGGCTACGTAGAAGGCACCATGCCACTCACTGCCAGCGTAGCAAAGGCCAATATCAGCGCGGGCGAGACGCAGACTATCGCTGGTACTACCCTCCCTGGCAGCCATGTCTACATGATCTGCCTCAGCACCTCTGGTTTCCCCAGCGATGCCTGCCCGAAGGGCGACAAGGCTCTCAATGTGGTTGCCGACGCAGGTGGCAACTACGCGCTGACCTGGACGCTGGCGGCCACCAACAAGACTCGTGGCCTGACTGCAGTGCTTATCAAGGCCAACAATGACCAGGAACACAAGGGCGCAACCTACAAGACCAACTTCACGATCAACTAAGCTGCGCCTGGGCAGGAAGTGGTAAGAGGGAAAGCGAGGAGATGCTCCTTGGCCTTCCCTCTTTGCTTTGGCTCTAAACTGTAGCCCGCCGCTCCTCATGGCCGGGCAGGTGCAGGCGGCGGATCACCTCGGCAAAGCCCGCCAGTTCGCGCACCCGCTGATCCTCAAGGATGGTCAGCAGCTTGTCCAGCCCCTCTGGGCCGATGAAGAAGCTAAGGGGGCGACCGGGTAGCCGCTGGGCGGCATAGCAGGTGCCGTGCGGCCCGTATGGGGAGGCACTAAAGTGGTGGACGATGCGGAAGCCGTAGAGGCGTGGGTCGTTCGGCCACTCGTGCCGCCATTCCAGCCAGCCCTCCTCTACCCGCTCGATCAGCCCGCCACACTCGTCGCACCGCCACTGCTGTGGGTAAGTCAGGATTCTCATCTTCGGCCCTCCATCCCGCTTGCTGCTAGAACGCTCGTGCGTATTATAGCCGCGATCCTGCCATTTTGCAAGGAATGTGCGAAACGGCAAGGAGATTTAGGCAGCCTTGATCAGCAATCCTAGCAAGCCCGCTCCAATGATGATCCACGCACTGTTCAGCTTGAAGCGGAGGGCAAGGGCGAAGGCAGTCAGGGTGATGACGAGGGCGAGCCAATCTACGAAGAAGGGCTGGGCAAAGGGGTCGAGCAGCACCGGCTGGGCCAGCAGCAAGGTGGAGGCCGTGAGCGTGCCAACCACCGCTGCCGACACCGGGCCGAGGAATGCCTTGAGCCAGCGGTTGTGCTTGAGCCGCTCAATCAGCGGAGCAGTCAGCAGCACGACGATGAAGGCGGGCAGGAAGATCGCCACCGTGGCTACTACTGCCCCCGCCAACCCCGCGATCTGGTAGCCGACGAAGGTGGCGATGGTCAGCACTGGGCCAGGGGTGGCCTGGGCAAGAGCCACCCCGTCGAGCAAGGTCTGCTGGGTCAACCAGCCATTGTTGTTGACCAGCTCAGCCTGGAGCAGTGGCACCACCACCAGCCCGCTGCCAAACAGGGTCGCCCCCACCTTGAGTAGAGCAAGAAAGAGCGAGCCGAGCAAAACTGGGTGTTGCCCACCAGCCTGCGCCAGCGGCACAAAGAGTATGGCCAGTAGGGCTGTTGGCCGCTCTCCTGCTCGCCCTGCTTCTACCAGCAGCCCGACCAGGCCAAGTAGCAGCATCCAGTAGACCGAGGCTGCTGGTTGCCAGAGCGAGAGTAGCAGGGCGGCGACGGCGCAAGCACGGGTCAGCCCGTCCTTCAGCGTACTTTGCGCCAGGCGGTAGACGGTGAGGGCGATCACTGCGACCACTGCTGGCTTGATGCCATAGAAGAAGCCGAGCAGCAGGTGGATGTTGCCAACCTGGGTGTAGAGCCAGCCGAGGCCAAGCATGATTAGGAAGGCGGGTAGGATGAAGCTAAAGCCTGCGATTACTGCCCCCCAAGCCCCAGCTCGGCGGTAGCCAATGTGGATCGCCAGTTCGGTGGAGCTAGGGCCAGGTATCAAATTACTGGCCGCTAGCAGGTTGCTGAACTCGGCCCGCGTCAGCCACTTGCGTTTGTTAACCGTCTCCTCGTCCATTACCGCGATGTGGGCTAGCGGCCCGCCAAATACGCTGATACCCAGCTTGAGGAAGAAGCGGCTGAGGGCAAGCGGTTGAACCTCTGGCTGCTCTGGCTGTGCGCTCATCATCTCCTCTCCACCTATGACCATAGCAACCAATACCCGCTAGTCAGGGGCAACTCTGCTAGCCCAGGCTGCACTTGCTAGCTTGAGCGGGGCGTAGCTGCGGCGGTGGATGGCGCAGGGGCCATGCTGCTGCAAGGCAAGCTGGTGCATGGCGGTGCCGTAGCCCTTGTGGGTGGCGAACTGGTAGGCTGGGTAGGCGGCGGCAAGCTCGACCATCAAGCGGTCACGCCATACTTTGGCGATGATGCTGGCGGCAGCGATAGCGACGCTGCGTTGGTCGCCCCGGATCAGGTTGCGCTGGGGTAGGGGTAGGCTGGGCAGCTTAAAAGCGTCTACCAGCAGGTGGTCAGGGGCTGGTTGCAGGGAGCGGATTGCCCGCACCATCGCCAGCCGATTGGCTGGGCCGAGGCCGATCAGGTCGATCAACGCTGGCGAGACCAACCCAACCGCGACGCTGATCGCTGCGGCATAGATCAGCGGGTAGAGTAGCTCCCGTGCCGCCGCACTCAACTGCTTGGAGTCGCAGACCTGGTGCCAGACCGCCGCGCCCGCACCCAGCCGACCAGGGGCTGGCAGGATGACGGCGGCGGCCACTAGTGGCCCTGCCCATGCCCCCCGACCGGCCTCATCCACGCCCGCGAGCAGGTGATAGCCCGCCTGCCAGAGGCTGGTTTCCTGCTGCCAGTCCGGTTTGGCTTTCGGCGGGCGGCTTTCGGCTGGCGCGGGCGGCTGCTGATCCATGTTTGCCTCAGCCAAAGGACAAGCGGAAGGGTCTGGCAGTCGGCCAGACCCCAGTTGAGGTTACTTGCTGCTGTCGCTAGCCTCGACCTGTTCGACGGTGGTGCTACCGCCGGTGGCTTCGACTTGCGTCACCTTCAACTCGGCGGGGGTCAGGCCTGCGCTCTGCGCCGCTGCCTCTGCGGTGTTGGTGTCTACGACGGGGGTGGCTGCTACGCTCGGCGGCTGGACTGCCGGGCTGCGCTGGGCCTTTGGCACGAACGCAACCTTGCGCTCCTTGATGCGGTTGGCCTTGCCGCTACCCTGCCGCAGGTGGTAGAGGGTGGCGCGATGGACGATGCCCCGGCGCGTGATCTCGATCTTGTCAATACGCGGCGAATGGAGTAGGAAGGTGCGCTCCACGCCCACGCCATGCGCCCCAATACGGCGGACGGTGAAGTTCTCGTTCACCCCCGTGTTACGGCGGCGTAGTACTACGCCCTCGTACACCTGGATACGCTCGCGAGTACCTTCCACCACTTTTAGGCTGAGGCGAACAGTGTCACCTGGGCCGAACTTGGGGATGTCCTGCGCGTCCTTTGTGTACTCCAACCCGATCTGCTGAACCATCTGATTCGTTGTCACGGTAATCCTCTCTGTCTCACCCACTCTGGCTCCAGGCCAAAGGTGTAACCATCGCCCACGCCCGACGAGTGTCGCGGCGGCTGCGTCTATCTTACGCGCCCACGCCATAGTTTGTTGGCGGTGCTAATTGGCACCGGGCGGCTGCGCGCCAGCCATGCTAGCTGGTTGCTGTACCAATACGCAGTGGTTAGCTACGTGGCACGGGTGAAATTATACCAGATCGGTAGCTCCAATTGCCAGTAGGCGGCTGCTAAGCAGCAGGGCTGCTGCTGCCTCCCTTTCCAATCCAATATTAACGTGTGCTGGCTGGCATCCTCTCTGCTATTCGGCTATAATGGAGAAACCTGACCAATGGCGAAGGAGTTGGCGTGAAGATTCACAACGACGGTTACTGGCATAGTGGTGAGACCATATCACTCAACGATGATATCAACCCCCGACAGGAGGGGCGGGCTGGCAAGTCGCTGATCCGCGAAATCCTGGAGACCTTGCTGCTCACCCTGATTATCTTCATCCTGGTGCGCTCTGTCGTCCAGACCTTCAAGGTGGACGGCCACAGCATGGATCCCAGCCTGCGTGATGGTGAGTATATCCTAGTCAACAAGGCTGTCTACTTCCGCTACGACGCAAACTGGTTGCCCCGCCTGTTTGGGCAGAAGGACTTGCAGCCGAAGCTAGTCAACCTCTTTCACGGCCCAGATCGTGGCGACATTGTGGTGCTAGAGCCGCCGCAAGACCCTGGTAAGGATTACATCAAGCGGGTAGTTGGCCTGCCAGGCGATGTTGTCGAGCTACGCAATGACCACCTGATCTACGTCAACGACCAGCCGCTCAACGAGCCGTACATCTTGGAGCAGCCCATCTACGAACCGTTCCGCAAGGTGTTGGCGGCGGATCAGTTCTTTGTGATGGGTGACAATCGCAACAACAGCAGCGACTCGCACGTGTGGGGGGCGTTGACCTACGACAAAATCGTGGGCAAGGCCTGGATAATCTACTGGCCGAAGGAGAACTGGGGCTTCGTTCCCCACCAAAGCTACTCCAATCCGCCCAAGAGCAACAGCCCCTGAACCAGCCAGCCAGCCGCAGCGTAGATAAGGGGTGAGCCGCACTGGTTCACCCCTCCACTTTTGGCTATGGGCAGCGTAACTTTGCACCAAAAGAGGAAAGGTTGTAAAATAGCTTAAAGCAGTTGAGCGCAACATGGCGGCCCACGCCGACCCACCATAGCGGGCCAGCCAAAATAGCAGGGGAGGACGTAGCGATGGTAGAAACGAGAGTAGAAAGCATCCGGGTGAGCCTGGTCACGCAGAACCGTGCGGTCATCCTCAAAGACATCAACGCCGAACGCTATCTTGCCGTTTGGATCGACGCATACGTGGCCGAGGCAATCGCAATGGAGTTGCAGCAGGTAGTCGCTCCCCGACCGATGACCCATGACCTGCTCCGCAATGTGATCGGTGAACTGGGCGGCAGTGTCACCCACGTGCTGATCAACGACCTGCATGAGGGTATCTACTTCGCCCGCGTGGTGCTAGACGTAGCCGGGCGACACGTGGAGGTAGACTCGCGGCCTAGCGACGCGATAGCTTTGGCGGTGCGGGTGCGGGTACCGATCTTCATCGAAGATGAGGTGATGGCAAAGGAGGCGGTCGTTCTCGAATCCACCCCCGCTCCCTCTAGCCTGGATCGGCCCAGGGACGACCTCGGCCTGGTGGCAGCGGGTGAAGAAGCTACCGGCGAGGGGATGACTGTCTTCCGCGACTTCATCAACAGCCTCGACTTTGACGACCTCGGCAAGGACAAGGAGAGCTAACCTCTCGGCTGCCGTGCGGCGGGTGAGGGAAGCTAGCACAAGCAAGGGGCGTAGCCACACACGGCTACGCCCCTCTGCGCTAGCCGCCTGCTAATACTTCGGCAAGGTGGGGTCAACCTGCTCGGCCCAGGCGTTGATGCCACCCTTGAGGTTGTGCAGCTTGCGGAAGCCCAGTTGTTGCAGGCTCGCCACTGCCCGCGCACTGCGGGTGCCGCCCTTGCAGTAGACTACGATCTCGGCGGCGGTGCTGAGTTCGCTCGCCCGCTCGATCACCTGGCCGACTGGGATCAGATGCGCTCCTTCCAGGTGGGCAATTTCCCACTCGTGTGGTTCGCGCACATCCAGCAGGTAGAGGTCGTCGCCACGCTCCAGCCGCTCGTGCAACTGCGGGGCTGTAATATCCACGCTAGTTACTCCCTCATCGGCGGGGGTGATGCCGCAGAACTGCTCGTAGTCGATCAGGGCTGTCACCGTTGGGTTTGGGCCACAAATCGGGCAGGCGGGGTCTTTACGCAGCTTCAGTTCGCGGAAGCCCATCCGCAGTGCATCATAGAGCAGTAGCCTGCCGATCAACGGCTGCCCAATGCCCAGCAGCAGCTTGACTACCTCAGTCGCCTGGATCAGCCCGATGATGCCTGGCAACACCCCCAGCACTCCCCCTTCGGCGCAACTAGGCACCAGGCCGGGGGGGGGCGGCTCTGGGTAGAGGCAGCGGTAGCACGGCCCTTCCTGGGCATAGAAGACGCTGGCCTGTCCCTCAAAGCGGAAGATGCTGCCGTAGACATTCGGCTTGCCCAGCAGCACGCACGCATCATTGACCAGGTAGCGGGTGGGGAAGTTATCGGTGCCGTCGGCGATCACGTCGTAGTTCTTGAAGATTTCAAGGGCGTTGGCTGAGGAGAGCGGCTCCTCGTAGCCGTCTACCTGCACATAGGGGTTGAGGCTGAGAATGCGCTCCTTCGCCGATTGCAGCTTCGGCTGGCCGACCGAGGCGGTGGAGTGGATGATCTGTCGTTGCAGGTTGGTGCTGTCCACCACGTCGAAGTCTACGATGCCGATCCGCCCCACGCCCGCCGCCGCCAGATAGAGGGCCATGGGCGACCCCAGCCCACCCGCTCCGACTAGCAGCACGCTGGCCGCCTTCAGCTTCTTCTGGCCCGCCATGCCCACCTCTGGTAGCAGCAGATGGCGACTGTAGCGCAACACCTCCTCGTTGTCCAGCGACTGACCCTCGGTTCGCTCTGGGCTGACGATCTCCACTTTCTCCTGCCCGCCCGCGATGGCTGGGATGATGCTGATCGTGTCCGTCTCCGCCACTGCCGTGCTGCCCTTCTGCAAGTAGCGTACGTCCTCATCATTGAGGTAGATATTGACGAAGTTCCGCAACCGCCCTTGCTCGGTGTAGAGGTGCCGCTTCAACTCTGGGAACTGGCTGGTCAATGCGCCCAACACCTCATCTATGGTCGCTCCATCTACGCTGACTTCCTGCTGCTCATGCGCGTACTGGCGCAGGGGGGTTGGTATGCTGATCGTTGCCATGCTTTATACCCTTTCTATTATAACTTCTTCTCTATCAAAGCTCTCGCGGTTGTCACTGAGTAGCCAGGCAGTGGTTTCGCCCACCTTGCCCTGCTGCACGCCGACCACCAGGTAGCTGTACCAGGGCCAGGCGTGTTCGCGGTCGAAGTCGGAGGGCCGCGCCTGCCCGTCGGGGTGCGAGTGGTAGAAGCCGATCACCGCCAACCCAGCCGCCCGCGCTTTGCGCTCCGCCGCGATCATCACCGGTGGGCTGATCACATAGCGGTGGTACTGCTCGGCCAGGGGGCTGGCGTTCTCCACTGGCAAGAGGCGGTGGACGCGCTTACCGCCCTCCACTGCTGCGCCAATCAGTACCCCACAGCCCTCACTAGGGTAGGCGGCCCGACTGTGCTGCTCAAGCTGGTGTAGCAGGCTGGCGGTTAGCTGGATCATCCAATCGCCGCCAACGCCTGCTTGAGGTCGGCCAGGATGTCGTCTATGTGTTCGATACCGACGCTGAGGCGCACTAGTCCTTCGCCGATGCCCGCCTGCTGGCGTTGCTTTGGCGACCAGTCGCGGTGTGAAGACATGGGTGGGTAGAGGACTTCGCTGTACACGTCGCCCAGGGTTGTTACTGGGATGATCAGCTTGAGCGCGTCCATGAAGCGGAAGACCGCAGCCTTGTCACCCCCCTTCACCTCAAACGACATGATCGCCCCAAACTGGCCGCGACAAAGCTGCACGCTGGCAAGGGCGTGCTGTGGGTGACCAGCCAGACCGGGATAGTTGACCACTGCAATCGCTGGCTGCTGGCTCAACCAGCGGGCGACGGCAAGAGCGTTTTGGCACTGCCGCTCCATGCGGAGGGCGAGGGTCTTGACCCCTCGATGGATCAGGTGAGCATCGAAGGGGCTGAGGATCGCCCCCACCAGCTTGCTGATCGTCCGCAATGCGGTTGCCCGTTCGGCATCCTTGACTACTACCACGCCGCCCGTCACGTCGCCATGCCCGCTGAGGAACTTGGTGGCCGAGTGTACTACGATGTCGGCTCCGAGGTCTAGCGGCTGCAAGACGTAGGGGCTGGCGAAGGTGTTGTCGGCGATCACCGTTGCTCCCACGCTGTGGGCCAGCTTGCTCACGGTGTACACGTCGGCCACCTGGAGCAAGGGGTTGGAGAGTGGCTCAAAGAGAGCGACGCGGGGCAGTGGCTGCTGCTGCAAGGCGGCCTCCAATGCGGCGTGGTCGCTAAAGTCGGCAAGGCGCACTACCACCCCCAGGGGGCCAAAGATTTGATTGAGCAAGCCCAGGGTCGCCCCGTAGGTCGAGCGAGCCAGCAATACTGTGTCACCCGCCTGCAACTCGCAGAGCAGCAAGGCAGCGTGCAAGGCTGCCATGCCAGAGCTAAAGACTACCGCATCGCTGCCATTGTCCAGCCGGGCCAGCACCACCTCAAGGGCGGTCAGGGTGGGATTGCCATATCGCTGATAGACGTAACCTTGCTGCTCGCCACCGAATACTGCATCCATCTCGCTCATCTGGCTGTAGCGGTAGGTGCTGCTGGCGTAGATTGGGGTGAGGCTCGGCAAGCCGGGGCTGACCGGCAAGCCTTCGCCACCATGCACAACTTCAGTATCAAAAGAGTAAGCTGCCACTTTCACCTCCTGGCTAACAAAAAGCCCCCCTGGGTAGGGAGGCTGTAACAAAAACGCCCTGGTTTATCAGTCCAGGGTGTAGGCAAGTCGGCCTGACCCTTATCTTACAGGCTTGCACCTGTCGGAATTGGCACCTGGGCGCATCGTTGCACCTGGTTGCTGGGCTTCATCGGGCCGTTTCCCTCCACCCTCTTGATAAGGCAATATTCTATTTGGCTGATTATAACCGAAGGCAGCGGCGGCTGTCAATTGTGGGCGTGGTGCAAAGTAGCCATTGCTGCTGCCACTGTGAGCAGCCGTTCGCCCCTGCGTATTTGAACATTGCCCACCTGATCTGTTAATATTAGAGGCAGGAAATAGGTGCAACGCGGCACTGCTTTTGCTTACACTATAACCTATCACATCTGCAAAGAGGAGATGTCTATGACAACCATGCTGGCGCGGGCTGGGGAGCAGCACGCGAACGAAACCGAGCAACTGGCGATCAATACGATCCGCGCCCTCTCGATTGACGGTGTGCAGCAGGCGAACAGCGGCCACCCTGGTGCGCCTCTCGGTCAGGCGGCTATTGCCTACGTGCTGTGGCACAAGTACTTGCACCACAACCCACGCAACCCCAAATGGGCTGACCGCGACCGCTTTATCCTTAGCTCAGGTCACGGCTCGATGCTACTCTACAGCCTCCTCTACCTGACTGGCTACGACCTCAGCCTGGACGACCTCAAGGCCTTCCGCACCTGGGAGAGCAAGACCCCAGGCCACCCAGAGTTCAACCACACCGCTGGGGTGGAGACAACCACTGGCCCTCTGGGTCAGGGTTTCAGCAACGGGGTGGGCATGGCGATGGCTGAGGCGCACCTGGCGGCGGTCTTCAACAAGGCGGGCCATGAGGTCGTCAACCACTACACCTACGCGATCTGTAGCGATGGTGACTTGGAGGAGGGCATCAGCCACGAGGCCGCTTCCCTGGCGGGCCACCTCAAGCTGGGCAAGCTGATCTACTTCTATGACGACAACCACATCAGCATTGAGGGCGACACCGATATCACCTTCACCGACGATACAGGCCGCCGCTTTGAGGCTTATGGCTGGCACGTGCAGCACATTGACGGTCACGACCTGGAGGAGATCGACAACGCGCTGGAAGAAGCGCACAAAGACGCACGCCCCAGCCTGATCATCGCTCGCACCCACATCGGCTTTGGCTCGCCGGTGCAGGACAGCGACAAGGCGCACGGCAGCCCCCTGGGTCCTGATGGGGTGAAGGCAACGAAGGAGAACCTCGGCTACCCTAGCCTCGAACCCTTCTACGTGGACGAAGGCGCGCTGAAGGATTGGCGTACGGCGGTGGAGAAGGGCGCGCAGCTTGAGCAGGGCTGGAACGAGAAGTTTGCTGCCTACCACAGCGAGTACCCCCACGAGGCCGCCGAGTTTGAGCGGCGCATGGCAGGCAAGCTGCCAGAGGGCTGGGCCAACGATCTGCCCACCTTTACCCCAGAGAGTGGCGAGATCGCGGGCCGCGACAGCAGCAACAAGGTGCTGGTCTACCTCTCTGCCAAACTGCCCGAACTGATCGGCGGCTCGGCTGACCTCGGCACCAGCAATGGCACCTACGTCAAGACCGAATTGAGCTACGGCCCCGACAGCTACCAGAAGCGCAACATCCACTTTGGCGTGCGCGAACACAATATGGGCGGCGTGGTGGTTGGCATGAGTGAGCATGGTGGCGTGCGCCCCTTTGGGGCTACCTTCCTCATCTTCTACGACTATATGCGCCCACCAGTACGTCTCGCTGCCCTCAGCCGCATCAACCCACTGTTCGTCTACACCCACGATAGCTTCTACGAGGACGGCCCAACCCACGGCCCAGTCGAGCAACTGATGGGGATGCGGATGGTGCCAAATACCCTCTCCTTCCGCCCCGCTGACGGCAACGAGGTGGCGGCTAGCTGGAAGTGCATGATCGAGCAAACCGCCCGCCCTGGCATCATCATCCTCGGTCGCCAGAAACTACCGAACCTGGCCGAGACGGTGGGCAAGGCGATAGAGGGAGTAGCGAAGGGTGCCTACGTCCTCAGCGAGAGTGAGGGTGCCAACGGCAACCCAGATGTTGTCTTGATCGCCACTGGTAGCGAAGTGAGCCTGGCGATCAAGAGCAAGCCGGAGCTTGAGCAGCAGGGTCTCAAGGTGCGGGTGGTCAGTATGCCTGCCTGGAACCTCTTTGAGGAGCAAGAGCAGAGCTACCGCGACCAGGTGTTGCCACCAAGCGTCAAGTTGCGGCTGGCTATCGAGGCTGGCTCCCCCTTCGGCTGGGAACGCTGGGTTGGTAGCGAAGGGGGAGTAATCGGCATCAATCGCTTCGGCGTGTCCGCTTCCAGCACCGTCAGCATGGAGAAGTTCGGCTTCAACGTGGATAACGTAGTGCAGACCGTGACCAAGATGCTCGCCAAGAGCAAGGACACCAACAACAAAGCTCAGGAGCAGGTGCAGTCGCAAGATGGCAGTACCAGCGTCGGTGGCGCAGACACCAGCCGCGACTCGTAGGGTTGTAGCTTCGCATCTTCTTGCAAGGGCGTGATAAACCACGCCCCTGCGGATAGGAGTTCATAATGTATAGCACATTCCTCGTGCTGCTGCCGCCAACTTACGTGGGTAATAAAGAAGCAATTTATGTACGTATTGAAGAACTAGCGACACCTTACCTGTCTAGCAGTTTTGATGACGCTGCTGAGGCGGAACTTAACCGTCTTAGCCATGAGAACTTGCCTGAGCTGCGTCGTGTTGCTAAACCA
>Ga0123339_10000500_pt1 | contig 30701 bp, 27 predicted proteins | sample lystaG_FD_89956 | JGI IMG/M metagenome (GOLD analysis project Ga0123339, IMG submission 89956) | Glacier valley bacterial and archeal communities from Borup Fiord, Nunavut, Canada, to study Microbial Dark Matter (Phase II) -... | ecosystem: Environmental > Aquatic > Freshwater > Ice > Glacier ...
GCCGCCCTGCGGTTCGACCCGGCGCTGCCGTGGTGGGCCTTGGGGGCGCTTGCGGCGTTATGTGCGGTGGCCCTGCTGCCGGCCGTGCTGCGCCGCGCCCGCGGGACGGCCTGGCGCAGCCTGGCGTTCCTGGTGCTGCTCGCGTGGCTGTCAGGCCCGCGGTTGATCCGGGAAACGCGGGATACCTTGCCGGACATCGCCCTGCTGATGGTGGACCAGACTGCCAGCATGGAGGTCGGCGACCGCGCCGCCCTGCGTGACACCGCCCGCGCGCGGTTGCAGGAGCAGGCGTCCCATATGCCAGACCTGGAGTTGCGTACGGTCGAGGTGCCGGAGGCCGGGCATGACGGCACCGCCCTGTTCGCCGCCATCGACCGCGCCCTGGCCGACATCCCCCGCGCCCGCCTGTCCGGCATCGTCGCGTTGACCGACGGCCAGGTCCACGACATCCCCGCCGCGCCGCCAGCCGGGCCGATCCACGTGCTGATACCCGCCAAGGGCGAGGAGACCGACCGTCGGTTGCGGGTGATCGAGGCGCCGTCCTTCGGTGTCGTCGGCAAGGACGTGACGCTGCGTGTGGCCGTGGACGACCTCGGCGCGCCCCCCGGCGGCACGGCCCGCCTGACGCTGCGGCGCGACGGGGAGGCGCCGGTGGTCCAGGATGTGCCCGTGGGCCGGGAGGTCGAGGTCAGCCTGCCGATCACCCGCGCCGGCCCGACCATCGCCGAGTTGCAGGCCGCACCCCTGCCCGGCGAGGTCAGCACGCTGAACAACCGGGCGATCATCGAAGTGAACGGCGTCCGCGACCGCCTGCGCGTGCTGCTGGTGTCCGGCGAGCCGCATGCCGGCGAACGCACCTGGCGCCGGCTGCTGAAGGCCGACCCGGCGGTCGATCTAGTCCACTTCACCATCCTGCGCCCGCCCGAGCGCGACGACATGACGCCGCTGAACGAGTTGGCGCTGATCGCCTTCCCGGTGCGCGAGCTGTTCCAGGTGAAGATCAAGGAATTCGACCTGATCATCCTGGACCGCTTCCAGAACCGCGGCATCCTGCCGCCGACCTACCTGCGTAACATAGCCGATTACGTGCGCCAGGGCGGCGGGCTGCTGCTGTCGGCCGGGCCGGAGTTCACAGGCGCCACCAGCCTGGCCGCGACCCCCCTGGGCGGCGTGCTACCGGCCCGGCCCACCGCGGGTGGTGAGGTCGATGGCGCATTCCGCCCGCAGGTGACAGCACTTGGCACCCGGCATCCGGTGACGGAGGCGCTGCCCGGCTGGTCCGCATCCGGCGCGCCGGGCTGGGGCGACTGGTACCGGCGCATCAATGTGGCCGGCAGCGGCTTGCAGCCGGTGATGGCCACACCCGACGGCGCCCCGTTGCTGTTGCTGGACCATGTGGACCAGGGCCGCATTGCCATGCTGCTGTCCGACCAGATCTGGCTGTGGTCACGCGGGCATGAGGGCGGCGGCCCCCAGGCCGAGCTGCTGCGCCGCATCGCCCACTGGCTGATGAAGGAACCCGCCCTGGACGAGGAGGCGTTGCGCGCCCGCCTGGCGGGGAATCAACTGCTGATCGACCGCCGCACCCTGGGCGACGGCCCGCCCGGCGACGTGACCGTGACGGCACCGGACGGCACGATAACCCGTGTTCCCCTGGTGTCCGGCACCGCAGGCCGCAGCAGCGCCACCCTGCCCGCCCCGGCCCTGGGTGTCTGGCAGGTGTCGGACGGCACCCGCCAGGCCTTCGCCGCCGCCACGGATGCCAACCCGCGGGAGGCGGCAGACCTGCGCGCCACGGCGACGCTGCTGGCCCCGCTGGTCAAGGCGAGTGGCGGCAGCATCCGTTTCGCGGCAGCGGGGACGCCCGAGCTGCGGCGCACCGAGCCAGGGCGCGACGCGTCCGGCGCCGGGTGGATCGGCCTGCCGCGCCGGCACGACCACGTCGTGACCGGCCTTGACGCCATCCCCTTGCTGCCGCCATGGGCCGCGCTGCCATTGCTGCTTGGCCTGGTGCTGGCGGCCTGGCGGCGCGAAGGTGCTGCCTGACCGCTGCACAACCGGAGTTCCGTGCCTTCCAACCGATCGAACCGCCCCGCCGCCGTGCCGCCCGGAACAGCCTGCTCGCCCTGGCTGGCTTCGTTGGCCTGTGCCTGCTGGTGGGCGCCAGCAACGCGGCTATCACTGCAGGCGGCGTGCGGCCCTGGTATGCCGGGCTGGCGAAGCCGCCTGGCACGCCGCCCAACTGGCTGTTCGCCCCTGTCTGGACGACTCTGTATGTCCTGCTCGGCGTTGCGGCCTGGCTGGTCTGGCGGCGGATCGACGTAGGGGCCGACCGCAAGCGGGCGGCGCTCCGCGCCTGGGGCTGGGCGCTGGCCGCCAATGCGCTGTGGTCGCCTGCGTTCTTCGGCCTGCACCTGCCGGGGCTGTCGATGGCCGTCATCGGCCTGATGCTGGCCACGACGGCGGTGACGCTACACCGCTTCCGTCCCTTGCAGCCGATGGGAGCAGTGCTGATGCTGCCCTATGCCGGCTGGAGTGCCTATGCCGCCTACCTCAACGCCGGCTTCTGGTGGCTGAACCGCGGGTAGTCTATACCGGCGGGATGAAGATGCTCCTGCCCTTCCTCCTGGTTCCCGTCCTTGCCGTGCAGGCCCTGGCGCCGGCCGTGGCCCAGTCCATCGGCGGCGCCCAGGGCATCGGCGGCAGCGGCGGCGTCGGCACGCCCAACTTCGGCCAGCCAGGAAAGGCCCGCGGCGTGAAGCGTGAGCCTGCGCCCCCCGCCCTGCCCGGCGCCCGGGCCGAGCCGACCGCCGTCGCCCCGGCGGAACGCAACGCCGCCGACCTGCCGCCGACCGAGGCGCTGTTCGATGCCATCAACCGCGGCGACCTGGCCACGGCCCGCGATGCCGTCAACCGCGGCGCCGACCTGAACGGCACGAACGTCCTGGGCCTCACGCCGCTGGACCTCGCCATCGACCTGGGCCGCAACGAGATTTCCTTCCTCCTGCTGACTCTCCGCGGCGGCAGCGGCTTCAACACGGCAGGCGCGCCCGGCCCCACCGCCCCGCAGACCCGTGCCCAGCGCCAGGCGGCTGCCCGTGCCGAGCGGGACGACGCCCGCGCCGCGGCGCGGGAGACGCGGGCCGGCAACGCCGTCGCGGCCCGCGCGTCCAGCGGCCCCTCCCCCCAGGCGCCCCGCCTGTTCGCCGGGCAGGGCGGCACGCCGGTCCCGCAGGCCGGGTTCCTCGGCTTCGATGCCGGACGTTAACGAGGCCGCAGCCGTCCCGGCGCCGGAGGACGCGGCCGCGGCCCTGCCGCGGGACAAGCGGCCCCGCGCCGCCGGGTCGGTCGGGCAATACTGGCAACTGGCCGGCGGATACTGGTCGGGGCCAACCCGGCGTCAGGCCTGGATGCTGACCTTCGCCACCATTGCCCTGGTGATCGCCAACATCACCGTCCAATACGGCGTCAACAAGTGGAACGCCTTCTTCTTCAACGCGCTGGAGAAGAAGCAGTCCAACATCGTGCTGTCGGCCATCGGCCTGTTCGCCGTGCTGGCTGTCGCCTCGTCGGCCATCGCCGTGTTCCAGCTCATTGCCCGCATGAAGCTGCAGGTTTATTGGCGGCGCTGGCTGAGCGAGCGGCTGGCGGTCCGCTGGCTGGGCGACCAGCGGTTCTACCGCCTGAGCATCGCCGCCCCGGACCTGGACGCGCCCGAGTTCCGCATCGCCGAGGATGCGCGCGTCGCCACGGAACCCGTAGTCGATTTCGGCTCCGGCATCATGAACGCCGTGCTGACGGCCGTGGTGTTCTTCAGCGTGCTGTGGACGGTGGGCGGCAGCGCCGAGGTGTTCGGCGTGACGATCCCGGGCTTCATGGTGTTCGCGGCCATCTTCTATTCCGGGCTGATGTCCGGCTCCATGCTGTTGTTCGGCCGCCCCTTGATCGGACGGATCGAGGCCAAGAACGCCGCGGAGGCGCGGCTGCGGACCGAGATGGGCCGGGTGCGGGAGAATGCCGAGAGCATCGCCCTGATCGGCGGGGAGGCAGACGAGACGCGCGGCCTGCGCCTGACGCTGGACAGCCTGGTCGCGGCTTGGAACCGGCAGATCACGCAGCTGGCGCGCATGACCTGGCTGATGGGCAGCAACTGGGCCGTGGCGCCGGTGTTCCCGCTGCTGCTGGAGGCGCCGAACTATCTGGCCGGGACCATGACCCTGGGCAGCCTGATGCAGACCGCGGCGGCGTTCGTGCAGGTGCAGGTCGCGCTGAACTGGCTGTTCGACAACTACCCGCGCATCGCGGAGTGGCTGGCCTCTGCCGGGCGCGTCACCGGGCTGTGGGCGGCGTTCGGCAAGCTGGACGCCTCGGTCGGGACCGACGCAGCGGACCGCATCGTCATCAGCGACAGCCCGGACCGCAGCCTGAAACTCGTGGGGCTGTCCGTCGCCCAGTACAACGGCCGCGTGATGATCGACGAGGCCGACACCAGCGTCGCCCCGGGCGACCGCGTGCTGCTGACCGGGGAGAGCGGGACGGGCAAGAGCACCCTGATACGCGCCATCGCCGGGCTGTGGCCCTGGGGGTCGGGCCAGGTGCTGCTGCCGGCCGGCGCCCGCGTCGCGTTCCTGCCGCAGCGCGCCTACATCCCGCAGGGCACCATGCGCCAGGTACTCGAATACCCGCATCCCGCGCATGACACGTCCAACGAGGCGCTGGTGGCGGCGCTGGAGCGGTGCGGCCTGGGGCACCTGGCCCACCGGCTGGACGAGGAGGACCGCTGGGACAAGCAGCTGTCCGGCGGGGAGCAGCAGCGGATCGGCTTCGCCCGCCTGCTGATCCAGCGCCCAGACGTGGTCATCATGGACGAGGCGACGGCGGCGCTGGACGTGGCCAGCCAGGCCAGCATGATGGAGTTGTTCCGCAACGAACTGCGGGAGGCGACGGTCATCAGCGTCGGCCACCGACCGGAGCTGGAGGAGTATCACACCCGCAAGCTGTCGCTGCGCCGCTTCGCCGGCGCCGAGGACCATGCGGACGAGGACAACCTGCGCCGGCGCGCCCTGGGCCGCCTGCTGCGCCGGTCCTTGCGGCCCCGCGCCTCACCGGACCCCTCCACGCCCGTCAGCCGTTAGGCCAGTTTCAGCTCCCGCGCGGCCAACAAGGCTGAGCCTTCGCGCGCCAACTGCACCAAGTGCGCCATCTGCGCTGCCGTCACCACGCGGCGGCGGCGGTCCATGACGCACAGCATGCCCACCGGCAGGGCTTCGACGCCCAGCCGGGCGCACATGGCCGCAGGCGCCATGAGGGGGGCGCCTGCATAGAAGCGTATCCCTGGCGGGCCGCTCACCAAGGGATTGCCGCTGAAGCGCGGGTCTAGCATCGCGTCTTCGATCATCAGCGGGCCGGGCTGGCGGACGGCCAGGTCGCAGAACGCGACCATCCGCTCCGTGGCCTGCTCGGCCAGGCCGACGCGCGCCTTGTACCAGACACGCTCACCGTCCATCAGCGACACCGCGGCGATGGGCACGCGGAAGAGCTGGGCGGCCACGAACACCAGGCGGTCGAATGCCGGGTCGCGCGCGGTGTCGAGAATCGCCAGCGCCCGCACAGCCGACTGTTGTGCTGCCGGATCGGGACCGGCGCTGGCAGTCGAAGGCGTCATCGGGACGGGTCCAGGATGGTGGTCGGTTCGTTGCCGGTCATATCGGGGGTTACAAGGGACAGCAGGGTTGCCAAGTCAAGGACTTGCGGCCACGGCGCATGCGGGGACCCCTATCACGCTTCCGCAACCATCCCGACGGCTGCGGGCAACACCAGCGTGACCGCCGTGCCCTGGCCTGGCGCGCTGCGGATGTGCAAGTCGCCGCCGCTTTGCCCGGCGAAGCCGTGCGCCATCGCCAAGCCAAGCCCAGTGCCGGCGCCAGGCGGCTTGGTGGTGAAGAACGGCTCCTGCGCCCGGGCCAGCACCTCGGGCGTCATCCCTGCCCCGTTGTCCTCCGCCACGATCCGGACCCGGCCGTCCAACAGGGTTGCCGACAGCCGCAGCGTGCCGCAGCGCGGCATAGCATCGCGGGAATTGGTCGCCAGGTTGATCAGCACCGTCTCCAGTTGCCCCCGGTCGGCCAGGACGGGAGGCAGGCCCTCGGCTGCGTCCACCTCCACCGTCACCCCGCCCCCCAGCGTGGCGGCCAGCACCACCTGCAAGTCAGCCAGCAGCGCCGCGGCATCAACAGGCCCGGCCCGCAGGTCGGCCCGGCGTGCCAGGGACAGCATGCGCCCCGTGATCGCGGCCCCGCGCGCCACCGCGTCCCGCGCCATGGCCGCCACACGCTCGACACGTGCGCTGTCCGCCGGCGCGCGCAGGATCAGGGCCAGGCCGCCGCCCACCGCCTGCAGCACGTTGTTGAAGTCGTGCGCGACGCCGGCTGCCAACTGTCCCAAGGCCTCCATGCGCTGGGACTGGTGCAGGGCAGCCTGGGCGGCTTCACGCGCAACCACCTCGGCGGCGACCTGCGCCTCCAGGTCCTCCGTCAGCACCCGGAGCCGGGCTTCGCTGACCTCCAGCGCGGCTTGGGAGCGCACGCGGTCGTCCACGTCCTCCGTCGTGCCATACCAGCGGAGCACGCAGCCGTCCGCGCCGCGCCGGGGCGACGCCCGGCTGCGCAGCCAGCGCCAGTCGGCTGCGCGGCGCCCTGCCTCCGGCACGCTGCGCACGCGGAAGGTGTGGTCGTAGGGCAGCCCGGTCCGGACGGCGAGCGCCCAGGCCGCAGCGGCTGCGGCCCGGTCCTCGGGATGCACCACGTCCAACCAGCCGTCGCCGCGGCGCGTCTCGTCGGGGGTGCCGGTCAATTCGGTGACGCGGGGGCTGTTGGTCAGCAACTGCCCCTGCGCGTCGGCGGTCCAAGGTGCCTGCGGGCTAAGCTCCCGGGCGGCGCGCAGCTCGGCCTCGCTCTCGCGGAGTGCGGCCTCGGCGGCGCGCCGCTCGGCATCGGCAGCTTGCAAGGCGGCTGCCACCTCCTGCGCCTCGACCAGGTCCAGCGTCGCGGGGTCGGCATCCTGCCGGGCCAGGGCGACGACAGGCCGTGCGATGCGCCGGGCGACCACAACGGCCGCCCCAGCCGCCAGCAGCGTCACCGCCGTGCCGAACGCGGCCAGTTGCAGGAGGACCCGCAGCAACGGCGCCCGCACGACGGCTTGCGGCACGCCGATCCCGACCGTCCATCCCGTCAGGGTGGACCGGACGAAACCGGCATAGGTGACGTCTCCCTCAATCGTGGTGGCCGTGATCCAGCCCTCGTCTTGAGTGCGCGCCGGCACCGTCACATCGCTGCTGGCAGGGGTGCCGACCGTGGCCTCGTTGTCGCGTGTGCGGGCCAGGAAGATGCCGTGCTGGTCCACCACGCCCCCGATCCAATCTGGCGGCAGGCGCTGGGACTTCAGCAGCGCCTCGATGGTGGCAAGCTGGACTGTCCCCGCCAGCACCCATCGCACGGCCGTGCCGTTGCCCCGCACCGGGACGTCCACGGTTGCCAGCATATGCCCGTCCAGGGCGGCGCGCGTCAGGCCGGACACCAGCGGCCGGCCGCTGGCGACGACCTGTGCGACATGCCCGGCCTCGGAGCGCCGGGGCAGCGTGGCGCCGGGCAGGCGGGAGGTGTTCAGGACCTGCTGCCCGTCCGCCCGGGACAGCGACATCGGGCTGTCCAGAAGGGTGGCGGCGTCCTGCAACTCGGCGCTGAAGACCGCCAGGTCCCCGTCAGCCAGCGCATGCGAGCGTCCGAGCACCTCCAGCGCCGCCTGCTGGACAGCGATGCGGCTGTCGATGGCCAAGGACAGCGCGCGGGCCACGGCCACCACGTCCCGCCCGAAGCCCTGCGTTTGAACGGCCGCTGTCTGCGTGACGAGCACAGCCGAGAACGCGATGAACGGCAGCGCGGACACCAGGACCAGGATCAGCAGGTAGGTGCGTATGCGATACTGGCGCACGCAGGGCCTTTCTTGTCAGCGGTTGCAAGATCGTCCTGTCAGGCGCTGGGATCAAGCTCTGGCGGCCTTCGCAACCCGGGCATGGACCGCGGCGGCACGGCAGAGTGGCACCCGGCAGTATGACGGCGGTCCAGCCTGGTGCAAGCGCGCCGCCCCGTAGCCGTGCTGGGAGGCCTGCAAGCGGTGTTTCGGCGTCGCAGGCAGCAGCAACCAATGGCATCGCATCCGAACTGTTTCTTACATGGAAAACCCAGGTAATAAGCGTATCCAACAGACCGGCGCAATTGCTCGCAACGCATCCGCTACTTGGAGGCGAGTTCATATTTACTACGATTAAGGCCTTATGTCTCGTTCAAGCTTTGTTTACCGCTGCTAAGTTCTTATGTCGAGGGACGTTCGGGCAGTGCAGGTTATAATACACTTATCAACTCGGTCGGAACACCCGCATGCCCACACCTTCGACCATCGCGAACCCGGATCGCATCCTGCTGGTGGATGATGACGATGGCGTGCGGGAGGGGATGCGCCGCGCCCTATCCCAGGCAGGACTGAGCGTGACCGAGGCGTCGAGCGGCGACACTGCGGCAACCCTGCTCCGCAACGCCGCGGACCTGGGCATGTTCGACATGCTGGTGACCGACATCCGCATGGGGGGCAGCCAGGATGGCCTCGCGCTGGCGAATGACTGGCGCAGCCATGCGCCTGGCCGTCCCGTGCTGTTCGTGTCGGCCAGCGGTGACGACCGGCTTGCCCCCTGCCAGCTCGGCCCACGGGACGCGATGCTCGCCAAGCCGTTCCAGCGCGCCCGGCTGGTGGCCATCGTACGGCGGATGCTTGCAGGATCCTGACGCATGTGGCTGCTGTGCGGCATGGCCCCGGGCTGCACAGGACGCCTGGCATGCTACATCTGATGTGCGATGTCGGGCAGGCTGCGTTCAAGGCACTGGATACCTTGCTGCCTACCGATGCCCCCCTTGGACATGCGCCGGACCGCCGCATCCAACCGCGTGACCACGTCCCGGATGCCCATGGGCTTCGTGATGAAATCATGCGCGCCGCGCGCCAGGACTGCCTGCCCAGCTGCATCGCCGCGCCCGGACATCGCGACCACGCCGCATCCCCCCTGCTCCGCGAGGCGGGCTGCCAGCGTGCCGCCATCCATGTCCGGCAGGTTCAGGCTCAGCAAGACGACATCGGGGCCGAACTCTGCCCGCATCTGCAACGCAGCGGAGGCGGTCCTGGCATGAGCCACCACCCATCCGGCGCGCCGTATGCCCCGCGACAGGGCCGCAGAAACCGCGTCATCGGCCTCAACCAGCAACAGGCGGAGCGGCGACGGCGAGGGAAGAAGCGTCAGCACGGTGCGGTGTTGCGGGCTTCAGTGCGTCTCACGCGGGACTCCGGTGTTCCAGGCACGCTGCCGAGGGCTTTGTATCTGACAACGGCACAGATTACCTAACAGCAATTGCTTGTAGCAGGAGTAGGGCAGCCTTCGAATCCGTCTGGTCCCGCGCGCACCGCCGTCCTAGGATTGCCCCTACCGGCTGGGAACAGGCCGGAGTGGGGTGCGTCCATGGCCACCGTTTCCATCCGCGGCGTGCGGAAGTCCTTCGGCACGACGCCGATCCTGCACGGCGTCAGCGTCGAGATCGCCGACGGCGAGTTCACCGTGCTCGTCGGCCCAAGCGGCTGCGGCAAGAGCACCCTGCTGCGCATGATCGCCGGGCTGGAGGAGATCGATGGCGGGGAAGTCGCCATCGGCGGCCGCGTCGTGAACAAGGTGCCGCCCAAGCAGCGGGACATCGCCATGGTGTTCCAGAACTACGCGCTGTACCCGCACATGACTGTGCGGGACAACATGGCGTTCAGCCTGCGGCTGGCGAAGGCCCCACAGGCCGCGATGGATGAGCGGGTGAACCGCGCCGCCGGCATCCTGGGTTTGGCGGGCCTGCTGGACCGCTATCCCAGGCAGTTGTCGGGCGGCCAGCGGCAGCGCGTCGCCATGGGCCGCGCCATCGTGCGGGACCCGCAGGTGTTCCTGTTCGACGAGCCGCTGTCCAACCTGGACGCCAAGCTGCGCGTGCAGACCCGGGCCGAGCTGAAGGACCTGCACCAGCGCCTGCGTACGACCACGATCTACGTCACGCACGACCAGATCGAGGCGATGACGATGGCCGACAAGATCGTTGTCATGAACGGCGGCCGGGTCGAGCAGGTCGGGTCACCGCTGGAACTGTATGACCATCCGGCCAACCAGTTCGTCGCCGGGTTCATCGGCAGCCCGGCCATGAACTTCCTGCCGGGCCGCGTGGAAGCCGGAGGCTTCCGGGCCGAGGGCGGCACGCTATGGCCGCTGGCGCCCGGCTACAACGACAACATGCCGGCGGTGTACGGCGTGCGGCCCGAGCACCTGCAGCTTGCCGGCCCGGACGGCGTGCCGCTGCTGGTGCAAGTCGTGGAACCTACCGGCAGCGAGACGCAGGTGCATGGGCGGCTGGGCGGGCTGCCGGTCATGGGCGCCTTCCGGGAGCGTGTGCTAGCCCGGCCGGGCGACCCCCTGGCCGTCACCACGGACCCGGCGCTCGTCCACCTGTTCGACCCCAAGACCGGCACCAGACTGGTCGCTTGATCCCAATACAGTCCACCACAAGGAGGAGTCCTGCATGACCGAGATCACCCGCCGACGCCTGGGCCAAGCCTCGTTCGGCGTCGCCGGCCTGGCTGCCACCGGCCTGCTGGGACGAGGCGCCAATGCCGCGATCCCGATGGCCAACGTGCCGGCGCTGGACCTGCCCATCGAGAAGGGCGCCAGCCTGCGCGTGCTGCGCCCCAGCAAGTTCGTCGATCCCGACGAGACCATCTTCCGGGAGAACACCAAGCGCTTCGCCGACCAGACCGGCGTGCAGATACGGGTCGATTTCGCGGCGTGGGAGGACCTGCGCCCGCAGACGGCGGTGACGGCCAATACCGGCGCCGGGCCGGACGTGGTGGTGGGTTGGACCGACGACCCGCACATCTACGCCGACAAGGTGCTGGACCTGACTGATGTTGCCACCTACCTCGGCAAGAAATACGGCGGCTGGTCGCCCTTGGCCGAGAAGTACGGCAAGCGCCACAAGACCGACCAATGGATCGCCATCCCCATGGGCGGCAGCGGCGGCCCGGCGATCTACCGCATAAGCTGGCTGAAGGAGGCCGGGTTCGACACCTTCCCGACCACCATGGACGGCTTCCTGGACATGTGCCGGAAGCTGAAGAAGATCGGCCACCCCGCCGGCTACGCGCTGGGCCACGCCGTGGGCGACGCCAACTCGTTCTGCCATTGGCTCGTGTGGTCGTTCGGCGGCACGATGGTCAACGAGGAGGGCCGCGTCACCATCAACAGCAAGGAGACGGTCGAGGCGCTGAAGTTCTCCAAGGCATTGTACGAGACGTTCATCCCCGGCACCAACTCCTGGCTCGACCCCAGCAACAACAAGGCGCTGCTGGCGGGCGAGATCGGGGCGACGCAGAACGGCGTGTCGTTGTACTTCTCCGCCAAGAACAGCAAGGACCCGGAAATCGCGAAGATGGCGGCGGACCTGAACCACGCCCGCATGCCCATCGGCCCCGTCGGGCGCAGCACCGAGGCCGCCCTGGCGATCAACGCCATGGCGTTCAAGCACACCAAGGCGCCGAACGCCGCCAAGGCCTACCTGGCGTTCATGATGGAGGCGCCGCAGTACGACCACTGGCTGACCGACAGCTTCGGCTATTGGGCACAGCCGTTGCGCGCCTATGCCTCAAGCGACGTGTGGACGAACGACCCGAAGATCGCGGTGTTCAAGGACACCATGGAGCGGTCGCTGTGGCTGGCCTATCCCGGCCCGATCACCGAGGCGTCGGGCGCGGTGGCCGCGGATTACGTGATGGTGGACATGGTCGCCGCCGCCGCCACCGGGACCAGCACGCCGGAGGACGCCGCCAAGGAGGCCGACCGCCGGGCGCGCCGCTACTACCGCAGTTAGCCGTAGGTCCGGTAACGCTCCCGCGCCGCCGCCATCTCGGCTGCCGTCAGCAGCCGCACGGTGCCGGCGGCGCGGGCCATCAGGTATTGCCGGGCCAGCGCCTCCAGCGTGCGGGCTACTGCCAAGGCCGCGCCCACGTCCGGCCCGGCGGCGATCATGCCGTGGTTGGACAGCAGGCACGCTGTCCGCCCGGCCATCGCCTGCACGGCGGCCCTGGCCAGTTCCGGCGTGCCGAACGTGACGTAAGCGCCGCAGCGCACGTCATCCCCCCCGAAGCCGGCCACCTGGTAGTGGAACGGCGGCAATCCTTCACCGAGGCACGCCAAGGCGGTGCAGGCGTCGCTGTGGGTGTGGATAATGGCGCCCAGTTCGGGCCGGGCCGCATAGAGCGCGGCATGCAGCGCCCATTCGCTGCTGGCGCGCGGCGCGGGGGCTTGCAGGCCCATGCGGACCAGCCCGGCCTCGGTCACGCCCTCCGGCGAGGTGCCGGTCGGGGAGATCACCATGCCGCCCTCGATCCGGGCGCTGACATTACCGCTGCTGCCGACGATCATGCCGGCGGCGCCTAGCGCCCGGTAGGCGCCCGCGACTGCTGCGCGGGCGTCCATGGGCGGCATCAGGCGGCTTGCGGCGCCTTCAGCCGGTCGTTGAACATCTTGCGCAGCTTGGCGACCTTCGGCGTGATCACCGCACGGCAATACCCGGACCAGGGGTTGCGGGCGTAGTAGTCCTGGTGCTCCTCCTCGGCGCGGTAGAACACCGTCAGCGGCACGACCTCGGTGACGATGGGCCTGCCCCACACGCCGGCGGCGTCCATCTCGGCCTTCACCTGCTGCGCCGTTGCCGCCTGCGCGTCCGAGTGCGTCAGGATGATGCTGCGGTATTGCGGCCCCACATCGGCGCCCTGCTGGTTGGGCGTCGTCGGGTCGTGCAAGGTGAAGAACACGCGCAGGATGTCGGCGTAGCTGATGACGGCCGGGTCGAACGTGACCTGCACGACCTCGGCATGGCCGGTGCGCTTGCCGCAGACCTGCTCATAGGTCGGGTTGGGCAGCGTGCCGCCGGCATAGCCGCTGACGGAGGACTGCACGCCGCGCAGGCTGGTGAACACCGGCTCCAGGCACCAGAAGCAGCCGCCGCCCAGGGTGGCGGTTTCCATTGTTGGGTTACTTGCCATGTTGGCCTCCTTGCTGCCAGGAAAGTGGGGCGGGACGGGGCGGATGTGAAGGCTATGGAGCGGCGGCGGCCCTGCCCTGGAACAATCCTGATCGGCCCGCGTTGCGGGCGCCATGACCTGCCAACCCGTGCGGCCCGGCGGCCCGGCCATGCCTGACACGGGTATGGGGGCATGACGGCCATGCTCGCCGCCAATCCATGGACCACCTGGGCCATCGCCGCCGCGGCCGCTGCCGGGGTGATCGTGCGCCCGTTCTCCTGGCCGGAATGGGTATGGGCGACGGCAGGCGCGGCGCTGCTGGTGCTGCTGGGCTTGCTGCCCCCGGCGGACGCCGCGGCGGGCGTGGCCAAGGGGATGGACGTCTATCTTTTCCTGGTCGGCATGATGCTGCTGGCCGAACTGGCCCGGCAGCAGGGGCTGTTCGACTGGCTGGCCGCCCGGGCCGCCCGCATGGCGCGCGGGTCGGGCACGCGGTTGTTCACGCTGGTCTTCCTGGTCGGCACGGCCGTCACCGCCGTCCTGTCCAACGACGCGACGGCGGTGGTACTGACGCCCGCCGTCGCCGCCGTCGCCAAGGCAGCCCGGGCGGAGAAGCCGCTGCCCTACCTGTTCACCTGCGCCTTCATCGCCAACGCGGCCAGCTTCGTGCTGCCGATCTCCAACCCGGCGAACCTGGTGATCTACGGGGCGCACATGCCGCCGCTGCTCGCCTGGCTGCCGCGCTATGCGCTGCCATCCCTGCTGTCGATCGCCGCCACCTATGCCGTCCTGCGCTGGACGCAGCGGGCGGACCTGCACGATGTGTCGGTGGACATCGAGGTGCCGGGGCTGTCCGGCGCCGGGCGGGTGGCGGCCTGGGGCATCGCCGGCACCGCCGCCGTGTTGCTGGCGTCATCCGCCTTCGGCATCCAGTTGGGCCTGCCGACCTTCCTGGCAGGTGCCGCGACGGCGGTGCTGGTGCTGTGGCGCGCGGGGACAGGGCCGGGGGCAGTGCTGAAGGCGGTCTCCTGGGGCGTGCTGCCCCTGGTTGCCGGGCTGTTCGTGCTGGTTGAGGCGCTGGAGAGGACCGGCGTCACCCGGCACCTAGCGGACCTGCTGCACGTCCTGGTGGAGCACTCTGCGACGGATGCGGCGTGGGCCGCTGGGCTGGTCCTGGCGTTCGGCTGCAACCTTGTGAACAACCTGCCGGCCGGCTTGGTCGCGGGCCGGGTGGCGGAACTGGCGGACTTGCCGGAGCGGGTGCGCGCGGCGGTGCTGATCGGCGTGGACCTTGGCCCGAACCTGTCCGTGACCGGGTCGCTGGCCACCATCCTGTGGCTCACGGCATTGCGGCGGGAGGGCATCCAGGTCGGCGCGTGGCAGTTCCTGAAGCTGGGCGCCCTGGTGATGCCGCCTGCCCTGCTGGCTGCGCTGGCGGGCTGTCTTGCCTTTGGCTGAACCCGGTTCCGGACCTTCCCTTGACAGCGATGTTCTAGCCGGGCGCCCCCGGCTGGCGCAGCGGGTGCGCGTCCGCGAATGCCGGCAGCGCCATGCAGGCCGCATGGATGCGCCGCACCGCCGGGAAGGGCTGCAAGTCCGCCTTGAACCGCTCCGCCCCGGCGACATGGCTCGCCAGGCAAGCATCCGCCATGCCGGGCGCGTCGCCCGCACAGAAGGGGGCGGCGCCCACCTGCGCCTCATAGGCCTGCAAGCCCAGCGTGAACCAGTGCGCCGCCCAGGCCTGCCGCGCCGCGTCCCCGGCGCCGAACTCGCGTGCGAGGTAGCCCTGCACGCGCGGCACCACCAGCGGATGCGTGTCCGCCGCCGTGATGGCGCACAGGGCGCGCACCCGGGCGCGGGCAGCCGCGCCTGACGGCAGCAGCGCGGGAGCCGGGTAGGTTTCCTCGATCCATTCCAGGATCGCCAAGGACTGCGTCAGCACCGTCCCGCCGTCCAGCACTAGGGCCGGCACCGCGCCCATGGGGTTCAGGGCGCGGAACCCCGGCGCGTGCTGGTCCCCGGCGTCCAGGTCCACCATCGTCTCCGGGACCGAAACCCCCTTCAGGTTCAGCGCGATCCGCACCCGGTAGGTGGCGAGCGACCGCCAGAAGCCGTGCAACTGCATGCGCTTGGTCCTTATTCGACGTGGCCGCTCATGCGGTCCACGTAGGCTATGCCGATGGCGGATAGGATGAACAGGGCGTGGATGACGGTCTGCCACATCACCGCCTCGAACCGCGGCGGCGTGCCGCCCGTGCCCATCGTGCCGACCTCGATGAACGTCCGCAGCAGGTGGATGCTGCTGATGCCGATGATCGCCATCGCCAGCTTCACCTTCAGCAGCCCGGCGTTCACGTGGCCCAGCCATTCCGGACGATCCGGGTGGTCGCCCAGGTTCAGCCGGGACACGAAGGTCTCGTAGCCGCCGACGATCACCATCACCAGCAGGTTGCTGATCATCACCACGTCGATCAGCCCCAGCACGACCAGCATGATCTGCTGCTCGTTGAACTCCGCCGCATGGGTGACGAGGTGCAGCAGTTCCTTGAGGAACAGGAACACATAGACGCACTGCGCCACGATCAGGCCGAGGTACAACGGAAGCTGCAACCAGCGGGAGCTGAAGATCAGCGCCGGCAGGGGCCGCAAGGGGACGGGGGCGGGAGGGTTCGGCATGCTGCTTCTGGTGTAGGGCTTGTTCATCGCCGGTAGAAGCCATGTCATTCCCGGCCGGCCGGTCACGGCTGCTCTACCCGGCCCAGGTTCGGCCAGCCGCGGCGCCAGGCCAGCCGGGTCAGGCGGTGCATCAGGGCATTGTGCCCCCGCAGTGCCGCACGCACCGGCCCCAGGGCATGCTGCATCCGGCGCAGCCGGGTGGCATGACGGGCCAGCGTGGCGGAGGCGGGGTGCCAGGCAGAGGCTTGGGCGGCCAGCGTGCCCGCCTCGGCCAGCCGGCCGTGGCGTTGCAGGAACAGGCTGAGCCGGAACAGCAAGGCTGGGTCGTCCGGTGCCAGGGCCAGGGCGTGGCGGTGCCAGTGCTCGGCCTCCGTGTCCTCCCCCGCGCGATACAGCATCCCGGCCAGGCGGCTGGGATACAGCGTCATCAGGGGGGCCGCCTCCATCGCCGCCCGCAGCAGCCGCATGGCCAGGCGCCGGCGCCAGGGCGGCTGCGCGCCGGCCAGCATGGCGAGGTAGTGGCCGGACTGCCGCCGCCGCGCCCGCGCCGCACGCAGCAGCGCCGGACGGTCGAACCGACCCGCCAGGATGTCGAGCACCGCCGGGCCAAGCAGCCCGGCTTGCAGCAGGAACATGCCCGCGGGGTGCCCGGCATGGGGCAGCGGCACCAGCACCGCCGGCCGTTCCGCCGCCCACAGCCCGGCGTGCGCCCCGTCCGGGCCGCACGGGTCATAGAAGATCACGGCACCAGGCGGGTCCGGGTCGGGCCACGGCAGGAAGCGCAGCCGCGCCGCCTCCCGCCGCCACCGCCGCTCGGACGGCACGACACGGCGGTCGAGGCTGTATTGCGGCGAGATCGCGATGGCCCCCTCCGCCCCCAATGCGCCGGCGAAGCGGATTGCGGCATAGCCGCCCATGCTGGACCCATAGGTGAACAGGCGCCGCCCCCCAGCCGCGGCCCGGATCGCCGCCAGCGCCTCCGGCATCTCCGGATACTGGAACCAGTCGTTGCCGTTGCCGGCCACATGGATCGCGTCGATGCGCTGGCCATCCAGGAACGCCTCGCCGAATCCTGGCACATCCTGCACGGGGTCGGACGGGCTATCGCGGTAGTTGGCGAACGTCACCACGCACACTTCGGACGGGTGACTCACCCGCCAGGCGCGCAGGCACGGCGATTCCAGCAAAGGTATGGCGGGCAGAGGAGGTCCGCTAGTCCGCCCGAACGCGGCTTTGGCGCAGCAGATAGATGGACAGCACCATGACCAGGATCAGCCCACCCAGAACCCCAAGCTCGATCATCGCGGCCTGGAACACGTTCTCATGGCCCGGGTCGACCGTCTTGCCGGGCATGTTCTGCGACGTCTCCAGCGTGATCACCAGGACGCGGCGGATGGAGGCGATCAGGCCGACGATCAGGAACGGTTCGCACGTCAGCGCGCCGGACCGGATGGACACGCGGACAGTATGCAGGATCTCCACCACCATCAGCACGAACAGCAGGCGGTCCACAACGAGGAGCAGGCCTTTCGCGCCGCTCGACGCAAGCAGCCCCTCCCACATCTGCATCAAGGCCCCGCCCAGGGCCAGCAGCGCCGTGAGCGACAGCACGACGCCGAGCGCCATCATGATCCCGTGCTCGACCGTCAGGAACACGCCGGATGACACCCGCACGCCGCGGCCGACCTCGTCGCTGACGTCCCTGATCGCCTCCGGCACGCTGGTGTCCACGTTTATTCCTTCACTGCGCCCGTCAGCGAGCTGACGTAATATTCCACGAAGAACGAATACAGCAGCGCCACCGGGATGGACCCGAACAGCGCCCCGGCCATCAGCGCGCCCCACTGGTAGTCGTCGCCCTGCACCAACTGCGTCAGCACGGCGACGGGCACCGTCTTCTTCTCCGACGATTGGATGAACGCAAGCGCGTAGATGAACTCGTTCCACGACAGCGTGAAGGCGAAGATGCCCGCCGAGATCAGGCCCGGCACCGCCAGCGGCAGGGTGATGCGGCGCAGGATCTGCAGCCGGGTCGCCCCGTCGATCAGCGCGCACTCCTCCAGTTCATAGGGGATCGACTTGAAGTAGCCGATCAGCAGCCAGGTGCAGAACGGGATCAGGAAGGTTGGATACGTCAGGATCAAGGCCCAGGGCGTGTCGAACAGGCCGAGCTTGAACACCATCGTCGCCAACGGGATGAACAGGATGCTGGGCGGCACGAGGTAGGCGAGGTAGATGCCCAGGCCCACCCAGTTGCTGCCGCGGAACCGCAGCCGCTGGATGGCATAGGCCGCGAGCACGCTGGCGAAGATGCTGATGCAGGTCGCCGCGGCGGCAATGCCCATCGTGGTCATCAGCCATTGCGGGTAGTCCGTATCGAACAGCAGCTTCTTCACGTTCTGCAACGTCGGGCTGTGGACCCAGAGCGGGTTGAAGTCCTTGTAGTTGTACAGCTCGTTGTTGGGTTTGAACGTCGTGACCGCCATCCAGTAGAACGGGAACAGCAGGATGACGATGAACAGCACCAACGGCACATAAACCGTGACAACCCGGCGCGGCACGCTGTCCCACGACAGTGCGCCCTGCCGCTCGATGGGCGGCTTCACTGGTGCCACGGTGTCAGTCATTGCTCTCTCCCTGCTGCCACTTGCGCCGGGCCAGGCCGAAATAGCTGAACAAGGTGGCCGCCACCAGGAACGGGATCATGGCGACGGCGATGGCGGCACCCTCCCCCAGCTGCCCGCCGGGGATGCCGCGCTGGAACGCCAGCGTCGCCATCAGGTGCGTCGCGTTCACCGGGCCGCCGCGGGTGATGGCATACACAAGCTGGAAGTCGGTGAAGGTGAACAGCACGCTGAACGTCAGCACGACGGACAGCACCGGCATCAGCATCGGCAGCGTCACGTTGGTGAACCGCTGCCACGGCGTCGCCCCGTCCAGCATCGCAGCCTCATACAACGAGGGCGAGATCGTTTGCAGCCCGGCGAGCAGGCTGATGGCAACGAACGGGATACCGCGCCAGATGTTGGCCGCCACCAGGCTGATGCGCGCGTGCCAGGGGGTGCCAAGGAAGTCGATGTTGGTGTCGATCAGCCCGGTGCCCTTCAGCACGTAGGAAATGATCGAGAACTGCGGGTCGTAGATCCACCAGAACGCGATGGCGGACAGCACCGTGGGCACGATCCACGGCACCAGCACGATGGCGCGTATCAGCGACTTGAACGGGATATTGTTGTTCAGCAGCAGCGCCAGCCACAGCCCCAGCCCGAACTTCCCGACCGTCGCGGCGCCCGTGTAGAACAGGGTGTTGGTGACCGACAGCCAGAAGATGCGGTCGTCCCACAGGCTCTCGAAGTTCTCCAGCCCCACCCAGACGCCGGCGCGGCCGATGCGCGTGTCGGTGAAGGCGAGCCACATCCCAAGCCCGAGCGGGTAGGTCAGGAACACCAGCAGCAGGGACAGCGCCGGGAACAGGCACAGCGCCGCCAGGAACGGGCGGTTGTCGAACAGGCGGATCAGCCAGGTGTTGCGCGGCGGGGACCAGCGCCAGGGATGCATCGCAGTTGGGGCTGGGGCCGGGGCCAGCCGGTCGGCCACTTGCTCGCTCATCGCCGCCTCCCCCATTCGTTGCCAGCACTATGCCGGGTTCCGCCCGCGGCGGCCAGGGCGTATGCGGGGCCATGTGCCCCACGCTGCTGGCCGTCTGCACGCTGCCGCCCTGGCCGGTCCGGGACGGCTACTCGCTGCGCGTGGCGAACCTGGTGCGGGAGCTGGCGGCGGGCTGGGCCATCACCCTGGCTTGCCCCGGCGACCCGCCGCCCGGCACGGCGCGGCATGTGCCGGTGGCGCTGCACGGCGCCGGGCTGACCTACCCCTGGCGGTTCGATCCTGCCCCGCTGCGCGCCGCCTTGCTGGCCGCCGGCCCGCACAACCGTGGCCTGGTGTGGCCCGGCGCCGAAGCCGCCTGGCCCGGCACCACGCCCGCCGTCATGGACATGATCGACTGCAACCCGCTGGAGCTGTGGCGCACCCTGGCCTCCCCTGGCGACTGGCGCACCCGCGCCCGTGCGGCGCGTGAGCTGCCGGCCAGCCTACGCTGGGCACGCCGGGCCGTCCGGGACTTCGCGGCCACGGCGTGCGTCGGCGCGGACGATGCGCGGTGGATGGCCCGCATCAGCGGACGGCCCGTGCCCGTCATCGCCAACGGCGTGGACCTGCCCGCGCCGGGCGTGCGGGACACGGCGCCCACCGCCGCCTTCATCGGCAGCCTGGACTATGCCCCCAACATGGACGCCGTCGCGTTCCTGGGGGGCCAGGTCTGGCCCGGCATACGCGCCGCGGTCCCTGGCGCCCGCTTGCTGATCGCCGGGCGTCGCCCCGGCCCGGCCATCCTGGCGCTGCAAGGGCAGGCCGGGATCGAGGTGCTGCCGGACGTGCCGGACATGGCCGCCGTGGTGTCCCGCGCCTGGATCGGCATCGCCCCCATGCGGACCGGGGTGGGGCTGAAGAACAAGGTGCTGGAGACCTGGGCCGCCGCGCGCCCCTGCGTGCTGACGCCGCTGGCCACCAACGGCCTGGACCTGCCGCCAGGGCATGGCGGGATGGTGGCAACGACGGCCGCCGGGCTGGCCGCAGCCGCATCGGCGCTGCTGCTGGACGGCCCGGCGTGCGCGCACCTGGGACAGACGGCGCGGGACTGGGTGGCGGGCCGCTACACCTGGGCGGCGGCGGCGGCGGCCCTGGACGGGCTGCTGCGCCGGTAGGTCCGTCACCGCACGGCGGCGGCCAGCAAGGCCCGCCCGACCATCGCGGCATTCGCCGGCACGGCCGCGTTGCCCAAGGCCTGCACCCGCGCGCGCCTCAGCCCGGCTGGCCCACGTCGGTCCAGCCCGGCGGGAAGCCCATCATCCATTCGGCGTAGGCTGGGTTCAGCCGGCCACCCACCGCGTCGTTCAACTGGCAGGCCCGGCGCCGGGCCTGCTGCGCCGCGCTCCCGCACTTCCAGTCCCGCGCCACAGGCGTCGGCAGCAAGGGTTTCCGCCACCACCCACACGCGCGCCCGGCGATGCGGGGCGCCGGCATGGACAGCACCCACCACCAGCGGCCAGCAGGCGTAACCCGCAGCCGCCAGGTCGTGCAGGACCCGGTCCGCGCCGCGGCCTCGGAGGCCAGGCACGTTTTCAGCCACCACCCAGCGCGGTCGCAGCTCGGCGACCAGGCGCGCCATGTGGGACCACAGGCCCGTGCGCGCCCCGTCCATCCCGGCCCCCCGCCCGGCCAGGCTGCTGTCCTGGCAGGGGAAGCCGCCGCACAGGAGCACGGGGCGCGGCACCCCATCATCGTGCAGCCGGGCTGCGGACAGGGTGCGGACGTCGCCATACACGGGCACGCCCGGCCAGTGCCGGCGGAGCACGCTGGCCGCGAAGGGGTCGGCCTCGCAGAACGCGGCGGTCCGCATCCCGGCCCAGTGCAGGCCCAGGCTGATGCCGCCGATGCCGCTGAACAGGTCGAGGACGGGTAGGTCAAAGGTGGGGGGCCTCCGGTGCACCATCCCCCTTGCATCCATTTCAACCTATCCGGCGTCAACCGTCTGTTCTGTCCCCTTAGGTGGGGAAAGCGGCTGGACGGGGGTTCACGGCGGCGTTACCTATGGTTGCAAACTTTTGTGTCCGGGCGGGCGGCAGGCTCAGGAAGGAACGGACGTGCCGGACTGCCAGCCCATGCACGCAAACCTTCCGCCTGCACCGGCCGCCACGCGCGCGCCGTCGCTGCGCGGGCGCCTGCACCTGCTCGTCCTATCGTCCACGCTGCCGCTCGTGCTGCTGTTCTGCGGCACGGCCATCATGCAGCACCGGCTTGGCCGCGCCCAGGCCGGTGCTGCGGCGCTGGACCTTGCCCGCGCCCTGACCCTGGGTGTCGAGAGGGAATTGGCCACCGCCGTCGCCACCCTGGAGGTGCTGGCCTTGTCGCCAGGCCTGCATACCGGGGGCCTGACGGCGTTCCGGGGGGAGCTGATGCGTTACGCCGGCACCCAGCCGCACGGCACCGGGGTCATGCTGCTGGATGCAAGCGGCGCGTCCTTGATCGACAGCCGCATCGATCCTGCCTCGCCCGGCCCACTGCCGCACCGGGACCCGGCGGTGGTTGCCGAAACCGTGCAGGCCGCCCTTCAGGCCGGACGGCCGGTCGTCTCCGGGCTGTTCCCTGCCGCGGACGGCTCGGGCCTGCAGGTTGCGGTGGACCTTCCGGTGTCGGGACCGGGCCAGGCCGCATACGTGCTGTCATTGGCGGTGCGGCCCGCCGGGCTGGATGCGCTTATCCGCACCCTCCGGCTGCCGGATGGCGTGACCGTTGCGTTGTTCGACCGCAACGGCGCGATCCTGGCGACGACGGCCGCATCACCGGACGGGGCGGGACGCCTGACCGGACGCGTCGCCCCGGCCCGCATCCTGGGCCGGATACAGGCACAGACGGCCGGCATCCTGACCCATCCCAATTTGGCAGGGGAGGTGGAGCAGACGGCGTTCAACCGGTCCACCGCATTGGGATGGACGGTTGCGATCAGCACTCCGCAACGGCTGCTCATGGCGCCGCTTTGGCGCAACCTGGCGCTCATGCTGCTGGCCGCCGCTGCAACGCTGGGCGTCAGCCTGTTGCTGGCCCGCGCGTTGCTGCTGCGGGTGCTGCCGCCGATGCGTGCGCTGGCGGCGCAGGCGTCTGGCACCGCGGCGCAGGCGGGCACGCGGGGCGGCGCAGGCTCGTTGGGGATGCTGGAGGCAGACATCGTCGCGGACGCGTTGCGCGCCGCCGCACGGGACCGTACGGCAGCGCGGGATGAGATGCAGGCGCTGTTCGACGCTGCCCCCCTCGGTGTGCTCCGCGGCAGCCTGGACGGCCAGGTCCACGCCGCGAACGCGGCCTACCTGGACCTGGCCGGCGCAACCCAGGCCGACGTGGACGCGGGCCGGGTCCGTTGGGACGACCTGGCAGTGCCGGACCAGGGAACCGCCGAGCTGGCGCAGCACGGCCGCTGCGCCCCCTATGAGGCGGAATGCCGCCTGCCGGACGGCCGCCGCATCCCAGCCCTGGTCACGGTTGCCATCCTGAACCGCGAGGCCGGCACAGCAGCGGCTTTCGTGCTGGACCTGTCAGCACGGCGTGAGGCCGAGGCAGCCCTGCGCGACGGTGCAGCCCGGCTGCGCCTGGCCATGGAAGGTGGCCAGCTCGGGACGACCGACCGCAACCTGCGGACGGGCCAGCGCACCTGGTCGCCACAGGTCACGGCCATCTATGGGCGGCCACCCGCCGGGCCGCCGCCCACGGACGCTGAATGGCTGGCCGCCATCCATCCGGACGACCGCGCCTGGGTGGTGCCCCGGCTGGAGCAGGCCCACGCCGACGCCCAGCCGTGCCAGCTTGAATACCGGATCGTGCGGCTGTCTGGGGAGGTGCGTTGGATCACGCTGGCCGTCTCCCCGTTGAGGGACGGCCGCAGCACGGATGGACCGCCGGCCCACATGTTCGGCATCGTCCAGGACATCACCGCCCGGCATGCCGCCGCTGCCGCCCTTGCTGCCAGCGAGGCCCGGATGCGGCAGGTCGTTGATGCATTGCCCGTGATGGCATGGGTGCTCACCCGGGACGGCACCTGGCTGCACAGCAACCAGGCCTGGGCCGCCTACGCCGGCGGCGCGGCCCATCACACCTTGGCGCAGACGCTGGAGCTGTTCCATCCGGATGACCGCACGCGGGTTGCGGCGGCAACAGGGGTCGCACAGGCGGCCGGCACGGGATACGACCTGCAAGCCCGCCTGCGCCGGCACGACGGCGTCCACCGCTGGCACCGCATCCAGATGACCGCCCTGCCCAGCCCCAACGACGGCGGGGCTGATGGGTTCGGTGCCGCCGCCCACTACGTCGCGACCGCGCAGGACATCAACCGCATGCAGGCCGACGCGGCCCGGATCGCCGACGCCGAGATCCGGCTGCGCCTGGTGCAGGATTGCACCGGGACGGGCACATGGGACTGGAACATCATCACCGGCGCGGTCCGGTGGTCCGAGCAACAGGATTCCCTGTTCGGCCGCGATCCCGCCGCAGGCCCGGTGATGGCCAGCACCTGGCAGAGCGCACTGCACCCGGACGACCGTGACCGGGTCCTGGCCGAGCTGAAGGCGGCCGTGACCAGCGATGCGGCGTTCAACAGCCATCATCGGATCGTGCGGCCCGATGGCGAGGTGCGCTGGCACCGTGCCATCGGCGAGGTCCGGCGCGACTCCTCGGGCACCCCCGTGCGGATGACCGGCGTGAACGCCGACATCACCAACCGCCATGCGGTGGACGCCGCGCTTGCCGGGCTGACCGCGGACCTGGACCGGCGCGTGGCCGATGGGATCGCGGCGGCCGCCGCGGAGTGGAGCGCCCGTGCCGCTGCCGTCGCCGGCATCGACCGCCACCAGGCCCTAGCCCGCCTGGCCGCTGGCGCGGCAGGGCGGATGTGTGGGGCGCTGTCGGGCATCACTGCGGCGCTGCCGCTCCTTGTGGCCCATGCCGGCAACCCGGCGCTGGTGCGTGACCTGGCCGCTGCGGCCGCCGCCTCCGCCGCGTGGGGAGAGGCTGCGGCCAAGCCGTTGCTGGCCTTCGCCGGGGCGGCGCCGCTGCGGCCAGGCCCCGTTGCCATCGCGCCGCTGCTGGCCCGGCTGCGCGCGCGCCTGCAGCCACTGCTGCCCGGCATACGGATCGTGGTCGAGATGCGCGACCTGCCCCCCGTGCAGGCCGATGCGGGGGCGCTGGACGTGGCGCTGGACGCCCTGGCCGAGAATGCCCGCGACGCCATGCCCGGCGGCGGGACATTGCTGATCCAGGTCACGGGCGGCAGCATGCGGCCAGGCGTTGCGGCGCCGCAAGCTGACCCGGCGCCCTACCCGGACCGCTTCATCCGGCTGTCATTCACGGACACCGGCACCGGCATGGACGCCGCCACCCTGGCCCGGGCCGGCGAGCCGTTCTTCAGCACCCGGCCATCCCGGCTTGGGCTTGGGCTGGCCACCGCACGGGGACTGGCGGCGCAGCTTGGCGGCAAGCTGGTGGTCGAAAGCCCTGCGCCACCCAGCGCGGCCAGCCTGGCCGCGCAGCCCGGCACGGTGGTCACGCTGTGGCTGCCACAAGCGGCACTGCGTAGCGCCGCGCTGGCTGTGCCGCCGCAAGCCGGCCCCGTGCTGCTTGCCGCAGACAGCCCAGGCGCACCGCTGGACGCAGCCGTCCTGGCGCTGTCCAAGGATGGCTGGCCTGTTGTGGCCGCCCCTGATGCGGTGTCTGCGTTGACGCTGCTGCGGGCCGGCATGCCGGCGCACCTGCTGCTGGCTTGGACTGCGGACGGCACGCTGATGCCAGCCGCGCGCGCGCTCCGCCCGGACGTGCGGCTTGCCGTGGTGACGGATGCCGCACAGGTGCCTGCGGAGGCCTTGCCCCTTCCTGCTACAACCAGTCCTGACGAGGTTGCGAAGGCAGTGAGGCCATTCGCAGCTGCTGGGCTGGGATGCGGCCCGGCTCCATCATGAGGGTGAACGGAGCCTGGCAGGCGTGGACAGCACGCGGATACGAGCTGGCCTACCGAGCAGAGCAGAATGCTGCTCCAATGACAGGAGGTGCATGAGATGGGCTGCGGTCACCCGTTGAGGCCTGACGCCCAGGTGCCGAGGTCGCAGAGCATGATGCTGACCCTTGTACTTGCCGTGACATGCTGGCTTGCCGTCGGCACCACCATCCGGTGGCTCACGGGCTGACCAAGAGCCCTGCCGCCAACAGCTTGTCGGAGGCCGTTGCCAGGATCGGGCAAGGGCCTCCATCGCATATCGCAGGCTCCAGCCTTTGTTTTCATGAGCATCTTTACCGGATCATGCTTACGCATGATCCGATGATGATCTAATTCGGCAGGGGCAGCGGTTCGGCGGACAGGCTGCGCAGGTAGCTGATCACGTCCGCCCGCACCTTCGGGTCGGTGATGCCGGCATAGCTCATCTTTGTGCCCGGGGCGTAGGCGCTGGGCTTCAGCAGCCACTTGTCCAGCTCGGCATAGTCCCACTTGCCGCCCTTGGCCTTCAGTGCTGCCGAGTAGGCGTAACCCTCGGCATGGCCGCCCTGCTGTGCGCCGACGACGCCATACAGGTTCGGGCCAAGGCCGTTCTTGCCGCCCTCGTTCAGGCTGTGGCAGGCGACGCAGCCCAGCCGCGCCGTCGCGGCCTTGCCCGCGTCCGGGCTGGCGGACGCCAGCAGGGCCACGGAGTCGTTGGCCGGTGCAGCGGCGGGGGGCGCGCCGGCCGGCGGCGTTGCCGGCGCTGGCGCCGGGGCGGCGCCAGCCTGGGCTGCAGCGGTCTGCGTGCCGGCAGCAGGCGCTGCCCCGGCGACGCGGGCCACGGCCGGGGTTGCGCCTGCGGCTTGGGCCGGCGCAGCGGGCAGCGGCAACGGGTCGTGCGACAGGCTGCGCAGGTAGGCGATGATGTCCGCCCGCTTCTTCTGGTCAGCCAGGCCGGCATAGCTCATCTTGGTGCCGGGCGCGTAGGCGCTGGGCTTGCGGAGCCAGTCGTTCATCTCCTCGAACGTCCAGGGACCAGCCTTGGCCTTCAGGGCCGCCGAGTAGATGTAGCCCTCCTGATGGCCGTGCGGTGCGCCTATGACGCCATACAGGTTGGGGCCGACACCCGCCTTCCCGCCTTCGTTGAAGTTGTGGCAGGACACGCAGCCCTGCGCCTTCACCCCGGCCTCACCCCGGCCGGCGTCGGCTGATGCCAGCAGGACCGCAATCGGCTCCTCCGGCGCTGCAGCCGTGGCGACCGCTGGGACACCCTTCTCGGGCAGGTCGATCTTGATGGCGACGTGCTCAAGCAGCTTCGGCTTCACCAGCGCGTCGGCAATCAACTGGGACCCAAGGAAGGCGATCCCTGCCAGCAGGACCGCAGCAGACGCCTTGGTGACCTCCATACTACTCATCTTCAGCCCTTCCTAAGCCCTAGTGACCGCAACTGGCGCTGCCACGGGATACACCACCTGCCGTGCAGGGCAAGCCTGCTCGCACGATGTTCTATAGCCTAAAGGGTGGGGAAGGTTGCGTGCCGGTCAAGCTGTCGGGCATGCATAAGAAAGAGGCCTGGTCCATGGACCAGGCCCCTTTGCCGAAACGGCGCGGCTAGTTGATCGGAGTAGGCTTCATCCGCGGCGTCGCCTGTGCCCCCGCCGGATAGACCCCGGGGTTGACGACCATGAGGCTGGTCTGGACCAATCCGGCCTGCTGCCCCACCACCTTCAGCTCCGGGAAGGCATCGACCATGTTCACGCCATACAGCGGCTTGAACACGCCCTGGTGGCAGGTGGCGCAGGCCACCTTGGGCGAGTCGCCTGACGTGCCCAGCCGGCTGACCGGGAAAACACCCTGCAAAGGGTCCATGTATTCGAGGTTGATGTCCCGCACCATGCGGATGCCGTGCCAGGCGGTGACACGCTGGGGCGCCGATTGCGACCAGTCGCCGAAGGCCCGGCTGTTGTGGCAATAGGTGCAGTTCACGCCCAAGGACTGCGCGAAGTGGATCATCAGCGCATAAGTCCACTCGGTCTCCTTGATCGAGTGCCGGTTGCCGTTGGGCAGCGCCGTCTCGCCCTGCTGGCGGATGGGGTAGTCGCCCTCCAGCATGGGGGTGAATGGGTCGTAGGGCAGGCTGCTGTTGCCGACCGAGGTGGACGCACGGTTCTGGCCCATGGAGACTTCGAGCGCGCCGCCCTTATTCGGGGTCGGGCCTTCGTCCTTCCACCAGATGTAGTTCGGCACATTGTTGCCGCGGTGGCAGGTGTAGCATGTGACGCCGGCCGGGGCGACGTGAGGCGCCCAGTTGGCGTTGATGTTCTGCGTCATCTGCAACATCCGGCGGGCGACGATCTTGGTGTAGTAGGTGTCTTCCGCCATGTTGTTGGTGTTGTGGCAGTAGGCGCAGCCTTGCTTCGGCGACACCCAATTGGTGATGCTGACCATCAGGCGCGTGAACTGCCCGACGCTCAGCTCGCCCAGCACCAACACGTTCTTATAGACCTGGCCCGCCTTCGGCCCGGTTGCCGGCAGTTGCGGCAGGGACGCCGGCACCTTGTTCTCGGCCACGTACTTGGCGAGCTGCACCGGGTTGTAGTTGGTCTCCATCGCCACGCCGCGGAAGCCACGCTGCACGGTGATCTGCTGGCCCGGCATCTCGAAGTTGCTCAACATCGCGATGCCCAGCAACGCCGCCGCGACGGAGCCGACGATGCCCAGCCCCAGCTTCAGGCCCGGCATCATTTCACGGCTCCCGGCAAGGTGAGCGCCGGGTCGGCCACGACGCCCCAAACCGCCGGGTAGTCGGCCGCGATCCCGTGCTTCACGCCCCACAGGAACCAGTTATCGACGACCGTGCCGGTCAGCAGGATGCCAATGCCGCCGGTGATCGGCGTGAGCACGGCAAACCACCACGCCCAGCGGTGTATGCTCTCGGCCGAGGCGCACCAGCCCATCGTCCAGCGCCAGAACAGGGACCCGCGCTCGAACGCCGTGCCGCGGTCCACGATCTGCTCCAGCTCGCGCTCGGCGCCGTAGCGGGTGGTGGCGAGCACGGTGGCGGAGTGCATGGCGAACAGCAGCACAGACCCATACAGGAACACGATGCTGAGCATGTGGAAGGGGTTGTAGAACAAGTTGCCGTAGCGGATCGAGAACGCGGCCGTCCAGTCCAGGTGCGGGAAGATGCCGAACGGCACCGCCTCCGACCAGGACCCCATCAGGATCGGACGGATGAAGCCCAGCACGATATACAGCCAGATCGCGGCACCGAACGCCCAGGCGACGTGGCTGCCCATGCCGAGGCTTTTCGCCCGCTGATAAACGCGCACCCACCATAGCGCGATGCTGACAGTCAGGAAGAAGCCCGCCATCAGCCACCACCCGCCTTCGGCCAGCGGCGGGATGCGGAGGCCATACGCCGGGGCCGGCGGCTCCAGCGCGAGCCATGGGAGCTGGCGGATGAACTGCACGATGTCCCAGTTCACCGACGCCCACATGTTCAGGCCGATGATCTCGAAGGCGATGAAGCCGCAGATCAGCGAGGCGATGCCGGTGATGCCAAGGTAGATCGGCCCGACCTGCGCGTCGCCCAGCATCCCGAAAAGGTGGATGTAGAAAGGCTTGCCCGAGCGGGTCCAGCTTGTCTCCGTCACCGGGACGCCGGCATAGACGGGGCCGCGGACCTGAACGCGGGTGAAGATGTTCTGATACTCAGCCATGATGTCCTGGCTCCTTAACTTTATTGCTTCCAGATCGGCAGGTTCAGCCACCAGCCCCACCACTCCGGCCAGCCACGGGTCCAGAACGGGCCGCTGATGATGATGCACACGGCGCTCCAGAACCCGGCAGACAGCGCCAGGAACAGGCCCAGCCGGTGGATGCCCAGCGTGCCGATCGACCAGCCGATGGTGTCGCGGAAAAACGTGTTCTCGTGCTCGGCGGTCTTCACGACCTGGCCCTTGGGCGGGTTGGCCGCCGACAGCACCAGCGCGCCGTGGAGCGACAACGCCAGCGTCGTGGTGAAGAAGAACGTCACCGCCAGCATGTGCGCCGGGTTGTAGTGGAAATGGAGGTACTGGTAGCCGGTGTTGCTGACCCAATCGAGGTGGCTAAGGATGCCGTAGGGGAACCCGTGTCCCCAGGCGCCCATCAGCACGGGGCGGATCACCTCCAACGACACGTAGGCGAAGATGGCCACGCTGAACGCGATTGGGACGTGCAAATTCATCCCAAGTTTACGGCTGATCTCCACCTGGCGCAAGGCCCAGGAGACGAACGCGCCGACGGCGCAGATCGTGATGACCTGCCACAGCCCGCCTTCCTTCAAGGGCGCGAAGCCCAGGCCGTAGGACAGGTCGGGCGGCGCGATGTTGATGCGCCACAGGTTCCAGGTCGGCCCGATGGCCGCGCCGTAGATGATCAGCGTCGTGCCAAGCAGGCTGAAGAAGATGGTCGTCACGCCAAAGAAGCCGACGTAGAACGCGCCGACCCAGAAGTCGAACAAGTCGCCGCCGACCAGGGTCCCACCACGTACTCGGTATTTTTCCTCGAAGTTCATCATAGCCATGGCGGGGCTTCCTTTGGTCGGCCCGGACGGAGAAGGAAACCCTCTCCGCCCGTCGCCGTGGTTAGGGTTATCGTGTCGCCGACGACGGCAGCGGCGCCAGCTGCGAAGACGCGGCGCCGGCGCGCGGCGGGCCTTCCAGCCAGTTGAAGCGGGCCGTGCTGAGCAGGATGAAGTGGATCAGCAGGGCCAGGACGAACAGGAACACCGACAGGGCGACCAGCACCCGGCGGGGATCGAACAGCAACCAAACGCGCCACATGTTCTGGTGCTCCCTATGCCAGCAGCGACTTGACGAACTCGATGCCGTCCAGCATCCCGGTCGTGTAGCCGCCCGGCCCGGGCAGCCACGGGCGCCACTGCCAAACCAGGAAGTGCGCGACGATGGCGATCGCCGTGAAGGCGATGAAGCTGGTCACGAAGATGCTGTGGAACTCGCGCGCCTCACCGTCGGTCAATCCCGAGCTGGAATTGCCACTCATGGTTACGTCAGACATGGTTTGGGTCTCCTCATCTTAGCCGTCGCCGCCGCACACGTCCCGTGCGGCTGGGCCTCTGCCGCGGCAACCGCCGCGGGCAAGCGCCGACCGGCCATGCCGGTCAGACGTCTGGGAAGGGCGGCGCTCATGCGGCCTGCCCCCCCGCCATTGCGTGCAGCGATGCGGCCACGCGCCGGGCCGTGACCCGGCCCTCCCGCGCGGCGCGTGCATCGCCCTCCACCCGGTCCCGCGC
>Ga0123339_10000502_pt1 | contig 30615 bp, 20 predicted proteins | sample lystaG_FD_89956 | JGI IMG/M metagenome (GOLD analysis project Ga0123339, IMG submission 89956) | Glacier valley bacterial and archeal communities from Borup Fiord, Nunavut, Canada, to study Microbial Dark Matter (Phase II) -... | ecosystem: Environmental > Aquatic > Freshwater > Ice > Glacier ...
AGCCAGCCCGCTGACCGGGCAGCCAGGGGGCCAGCCCCAACGCGCCACTATCTGGCTGGTCAACCGGCTGGCTACCGCTGGGTTGCTGCTACTGCTGGTAGTCGGCGGCCTGTGGTTTGCGGGGGCGTTGGCGGATCGGGCGCAGCGGCTTGGCCCTGTCCCCCAGGCGATGCCCACCCTGCCCGCCTACCCCGAAGCGAAGGACGCAGCAGAAGTGCTTGCTCGCGCCAAAGTGCTGCTCGACAGCGAGCAAGTGCCAGCTTTTGCTCTCACGCGGCGGCAGTCTAGTTGGTCGCTCAACCCGGTGCAGCTAAACCATGCCGACGAAACCCGCCTCTGGTATCAGCCGCCCAACCGCTGGCGGCGCGAAACACCCAACCGCCAGCAGTCTACCTTCCCTGGCCGGGGTAATTACGGCCAGCCCCAAGACCTCAGCTACCTCAATCTTAGCGACGGCAGCCACCAATGGTGGTTCAGCCCACCGGCTGGCGAGGTATACGTGGAGGCCTTGTCAGCGCAGCAGAGTATAGTTGGCAGCCTACTGGATATTGGCAGTAGCCAGACGATCCTCAACGCCAGTGGTTGCTACGTACCGACCCTGCACGGGGTTGAGACGGTAGCTGGCCGCGAGGCGTATGTGGTGGAGATTGGCTCGCTCTCTAGCCGTAGCGATTGTAGCTGGTCTGCCCCAGTCGGGCAATCAGGTAGCGCACCAACCAACATAGCGAGGGTGTGGTACTGGTTCGACCATGATAGCTACTTCCCGCTCAAGTACGAGGTGCGCGACCAGCGTACTGGCGGCAAGATGTATACTGACGAAGTAACCGCAATCAGCTACAACGCGCCACTTGCTGCCCAGTTGTTCAGCTTCACGATGCCCGCAAACAGCGTGGCGATCAACTTCAATCTGCCGCCCAACCCCGCCACCGCCGCTCCCCAGCCCGACCCGCTGGTGGTCAGCAGCCGCGAGTTCGCCATCTACCTGCCGAGCTACATACCTGTTGCACTGGTGCCGCCTGCCTCGCTCTACAATGACGGTAGCCGTGGCCCTTTGACCCTCAGCTATCTAACCAAAGAGGAATCCAGCAAACGCAATAGGTACAGTCGTGTACTGGGTGCGGCGGTAATGCCACCCCTTGATAATCGCAACTGGCTGACGATCAGCCAGTACCGGGTCAGCCAGAACGACCGCGACGGTCTGCAAGCGGCAGAGAAGGTTGCTGTGGCAGACGCGCAAGGCTGGCTGGTACGTACGCAGAGCGGCGCAGAGCAGCAAACCTCGCTGATCATGGTACGCGACAACACCCTGATTGATGTTAACAGCGCGGTCTACCCCGACGCAGTGTTGGTGCAGGTGGCGGCTTCGCTCAAGCAGGTAGCGGCTAGTGGCCCGCCTGCTTCTGCGCCAACGATCACCCCTACTGCCACCGAAGTGCCGCCTGCCGCCCTGACCAGCATGGCTAGCGACTATGCCACCGCTGATGCGGGCCTGCCCTCGCCAGTCGCCACCGATGTACAGTCTGCTCCAGGGGTCAATGCCACCGTGTTCCCTCCAAACAGCGATGTCCCTGCCCCCACCGCGCTGGGCTATATGCGGGCTATCCAGATGGTGACGGCAGACGAAGGCTGGGCGGTGGGTGGCGGCATCCTCCACTACCAGCATGGTCGCTGGACAAAGGTCGAGGGGCTGGACAGCAGCTACACCTTCAACGCTATCTACATGGTAGATAAAGACGAGGGCTGGGTGGTAGGGCAGACCAGCAGCAACAGCTTTAAGGGCCTGATCCTGCACTACCAGCACGGCCAGTGGCAGCGCGAGAGCCTACCCGCCAACAGCTACATCCTCCACGACGTGCAGATGACTTCGGCTAGTGAGGGCTGGGCAGTCGGTGGTATGGCCGAGGGTGGCACACACTTCGGCCAGTTGCTCCGCTACAGCGGCGGTAAGTGGGCGGCGGTGGATTGCCCAGCCGATGTGCCGCTGCGGGCTATCCAGATGCTAGCAGTGGATGAAGGCTGGGCGGTCGGTGATGCTGGTACTATCCTACACTACCAGGCGGGCCGCTGGCAGATCGTCGCTGGCTACGGCGGGGTGAATGGCAGCAACGCGCCGCTGCTCGGCCCCACCCAGGCTGACCTGAACGATGTAGTGATGGTGTCGGCTAGCAACGGCTGGGTCGTCGGCACTGAGCGCGACAAAGATGGGCGGCAGCATGGTATTGTCCTGCACTATGACGGCAAGGACTGGCAGGTGGCGGCTAAAGCCGCGAGTGGGGGGCTGAACAGCATCTCCATGAGCTGGGCGGACGAGGGCTGGATTGTGGGCAACGCCGCTGCTGGCAGCGAACAGGCCAGCATCCTGCACTACCAGGCTGGCAAGTTGACCGCCCAGGACAGCCCTGTTCCTGGCAAGTTGCGGGCTGTGCGGCTAGACGCGGCTGGCGGCGGTTGGATCGTCGGGGACAAAGCGATCCTGCACTACCAGGATGGTCGCTGGCTTGAAGCGCAAAGCTACAACAACGCCGACCTGTTCGCGGTGCAGATGAGCAGCCCAGCTGAGGGTTGGGCCAGCGGTCGCTACGGCACCATCTTGCACTACCAGGCGGGTGCGTGGTCGGTGGCAGCCAGCCCAACCCAGGCCAACCTGAACAGCATCGCTCTGGTCGGTAACGAGGGTTGGATCGTGGGTAGCGGCGGCACCATCCTGCACCTCGAAGCTGGCAAGTGGGTGGTGAGCGATAGCCCCAGCCATAGCCACCTTAACAAAGTGTTGTTGCGCTCTCCTACTGACGGTTGGATCGTGGGCGAGAATGGTACTATCCTGCACTACCAGGCCGGTAAATGGCAGGCGGTGGCTACCGACAGCAGCGACACCCTCTACGACATCGCTATGCCCACCGCCGACGAGGGCTGGGCGGTCGGTGGCTACGGTAGCATCGCCAACTACTACGGCATCAACACCCGCCTGCACCCCACCATCCTGCACTACCAGGCTGGTCGCTGGACGAAGTATGCGCTGCCCGACCTCAACAGCTATCTGACCAGCGTCTACCTGACTTCGGCGGCAGAAGGATGGGCAGTTGGCACCTACGGCACCCTCTTGCGCTACGAGCAGGGTAGCTGGCGGCAGGTTGCCAGCCAGACCAACGCGCACCTGGGCAGCCTGCTACTGACTTCAGCCCAGGAAGGCTGGGCGGTTAGCAGCGGTAGCTTTGCTAGCAGCGATGGCCTGTTGCACAATCCCCTGCTGCACTACGTGGCTGGCAACTGGCAGCCAGTGGAGTTTGGGGTGAACACCAACCTCCATGCCCTGACTATGCTCTCTGCCAGGGAGGGTTGGGCTGTCGGCGGGTTCGGGCTGATCCTGCACTACCAGGGTGGGCAGTGGAGCAAAGACTGAAGCATCCTCCCACATCCGCTCTGCGCCAACTCGTCGCTACCTTGCAAGCACTGCTATCGAGGAGACATAACGCATTAGATGAGCTACCCCGTGCTGGGGTAGCTCATTTCATTTGGCGAGCTGTTGAAGCAAAGCGGCTGCGGATGTACATCAAGTAAGATGTGTTAGTGCGAAACACTATGGAGGAGCAATCATGTCCAGCAACCGTTCCAGTGGGCTAATAGCCCTGCTCGTCGTAGCGATGCTGCTGATTGGTAGCAGCCAGGCCGCCGCCAGCAATGGCCCAGCCAGCGATCAACCAGCCAGCCCCGCCAGCAAGCAGGAGGGCAGCCTACCCGTGGCTGCACCGACCACCGACTAGCCTAAGTCAGCAGCCACGCCGCCCACCACCGACCAAAGCAAACCCACTGCTCAACCCACAACCCAGCAGCCACAGCAGGTGCCAAACAAGTTTGCCGCTGGCAACCCATTCGCCGCCCCAGCAGTAGCAGAGCCTTCGGCCTGGCAGATCGCCTACCCCAGCTACTACGGGGTCAAGATGGTATCGGCCAGCAGCGGGTGGATCGTAGGTCAGGTTGGCACCATCAAGCGGTTCTACAATAACAGTTGGGGTAGTTACCCCTCCCCAGTCAGCACTACCCTCTACACCGTAGATGCGACCGCCAGCGAGGGTTGGGCCGTCGGGGAGGGCAATACTATCTTGCGGCTGAGCGGTAGTGATTGGCTGCGTTCAACCAGCCCCCTCTCTGCAACCAGCAGCCTGTACGACGTAGACATTGTGGGGCCAGGTGAGGCGCGGGCTGTTGGCCGGGTCTATACCGATAGCCAGCACTCGCGCGCCAGCCTGCTGCACTATACGGGCAACAGTTGGCAGGAGGTTGCCACCCCAATCACGCCCACTGTCACTATCTACCAAATGTCGTGGGTCAGCCCGACCGAGGGTTGGCTGGTTGGTAATGCCTGGTCTATCTTCCACTACAACAATGGTACCTGGACGCAGGCAGTGCTGCCAGCGATGAACAATGATCTCACTGTTGACACCATCTATATGCTCAATGCCACCGAAGGCTGGGCAGGTACGGGAGGTTTCAACAGTCCCTCTGTTCTGCACTACACTGCTGGCACCTGGCAGCGGATAGTGGCCGCCAGTCAGCCCATGCAGCCAGCTGGGAACTGCAACCCTTTCACGCGTAGCCATGCTATCTTTAGTGCTGCTAGCAACGACTACTTCCATAGGAGCATCACTGGAGACTCTAACTGTGGTAGTAACATCGGCGGCATCTCCCTCAGGCACAACAACACGCAGGTTGGGGACGGCTACGAAATCTACGCGCTCTCTGGCAGTGCTACCAACGATGTATGGGCGGTGGGTCTGAACGCAGAGATCGCGCACTGGAACGGTACTGCTACCTCCACCATCATGCCCTCGCAACCCGGTGGCGACAGGATACAGATGGTTAGTGCCAGTGAAGGTTGGCTCAGTCACCGCTTCCCCAGTTGGCCCAGTCCACTAACCACCCTCTACCACTACACTGACAGTCTCTGGTTGCCGGTCGCCCTGCCAACCAGAGCAGGTGGGACTTACATACCTGAAGTGACAGCTTTCGATTTCCTTAACCCGAACGATGGCTGGCTACTACAGGGTAGCCCACTAGAGAGCTACACCCACTATCTTAGCGGCACTATGATCCCCAACTTCGTCCAGCCCGACTACAACCTCTACGATATACAGATGATCACCACCGACAACGCTTGGGCCGTCGGCTACTCCTTTGGCAGCGCACCAACCTACCGCCATAGCCCTGTCTTTAGCCACTTCACTGCTGGCAGTTGGCAAACCTACACGCTGCCTGAGCAGGGTGTACTGCTCAAGGTCAGCTTTAGCGGCCCGAACGACGGCTGGGCAATTGGGGTTACTGCCCTTGTCTCGCCCACTGCGCTTCCCCTCATCTACCACTACGACGGTACTAGTTGGCTGGCAGTTACATCCCCCAACAGCACCATCCGCCTGGCCGCTGTCCATGCCCGTGCTGCCAACGATGTCTGGATCGGTGGCTACAACCCCAGCAGTTCGGGCAACCTGCTGCATTGGGATGGTAGCAGTTGGACCCAAATCCGCGTGCCACTCCTCTATCCGCGATATCCAGATGCTCTACGCCACCGAAGGCTGGGCTAGCGGTAGCGGGCCGCTGTTGCATTATCAGAATGGCACTTGGCAGGAGGTCAACAATCCTACTGGCTCCTCCCTCCCCAGCATCAGCTTTGTCAGCCCAACCGAGGGCTGGGCGGCGGGTAGCAGCTTGCTGCACTACAGTGCGGAGTGTCTCGACTACTACACCGACGTGCCAGCGGGCTACTTCGCGGCGGGGCCAATCCGCTACCTCTCCTGCGCTGGGATCGTCGGCGGCACTGGCAACCACGTCTTCAGCCCCAATGCCAACGCCAGCCGCTCCCAGTTCGCCAAGATGATCAGCCTGGCGCGGGGCTGGGCTATCGTCAACCCGACCACGCCGACCTTCAACGACGTGCCAACCAGCAACATCCTCTACCGCTACATCGAGACCGCCGCCGCCAACGGAGCAGTTACCGGTTACGCGCAGGCGGTCCAATGTGGGGGAACTACGCCACCCTGCTTCAAGCCCAACGACCAGATCAGTCGGGGCCAAACCATGATCATCGTGGGCCGGGCGTTTGGCTGGGCGACGAACGTGGTGGGTGGGCCGCACTTCAGCGACGTGCCAGCCAGCAGTTTCTTCTACGACGCAGTGGAGACCGCCTACAACCGAGGCGTGGTCAACGGCACTGACCTCACCCACTTTGAGCCAAACAGCAGCGTCACGCGCGGCCAGATTAGCAAGATACTCTACCTCGGCCTAATGTCAAACTGACAGTGTAGGCTACCCTGCAACTGTACCACCTTCGTCTTCGCTCGCGCGTGGCCCAGGTCTGCCCCTTCTGGAAGTTGATGAGAGCCGCTTGCTTGTCATCCTTCTTGTAGCGGTGGACCTGGGTGCGTCTGTAATAACCGCTGCCGCTGGCTGGGTCAAGCTCACTCGCCCCCAGCGTCAACCGCCACCCTCTACTATCCAGCCGCAGGCAAGTTAGTGTATAATAAACCTGCACATTGTGCTTAGAGAGGAGTGGCGGTTATGGCTTGGCTACCTTATGAGGCACCAGAGACTTTCGTGACTGAGGACGGCAGCAAGCTGGCGATCCTCGTCGAGCAGGACGGCACGAAGAAGCCGGGGCTGTTCGACCGACAGGCAGGCAGCTTCCAGGTTGAGGGGGCTGAGCCGCTCCCTCTCTACCAGATCGCCCAGGTGGAGACGACGATGGCTGGCGGGCGCAGCCTGGTCGCGCTCGGCAGCAGCATGGGAACGGCCCCGCTGCGTAGCTACGCCGATCCCCAGGCGGCCCGTCAGTTCGCCACTGCCCTGGCTCGCTTCCTGGGAGTACCTGCTACAGAGACGGCAGATACAGCCCCGCCTGCCCCCTTCCAGCCCAGCAGCTACCAGCAGCCAATTTATCAGCAGCCAATTTACCAGCAACCAAGCTATCAACCACCAGCGCAGCCAGCCTACCAGCCGCCCGCCCAGCCCCCTGCGGCCCTCAACTTCGCGCAACCAGTACTGCCCCGCTACTACGGCGCAGGCTCACAAGCGGCAGAAAATACACCTCCCCGCTACTACGCTGCGACCGCGCAAGTGGAGGCTGCGGCAGAACCCGCCCAGAACTATGCCGACTGGCAGGGAACAGTTCGCAGTGGAGCCGAAGGCGAGTCAGCCGCGCAGAGCGGTCGGCCAAGCTGGGACTTGTCGCAGGACTATGGTGCATCCTCGGCTGGGGGGGCGAGCGATAGACCTACCTCTACCCTCTGGCAGGTGATCAAGGGCGAGAGCGACGAGAACCGCCTGACCATCCAGCGCAAGCGACCGAAGCTGGCTGACCGCTTCAACAAACGCTTTGGTACCTGGATTGGCGGCATGGTTGTCATGGGTGGGGGGCTATACTTTGCCTCCCGCTACCTCGCTCTATCCGGTGGCATCTGGTCGGCGATTCGGCTGGGCGGCGCATTGCTGGCAGGACTGGGCGTGTTGATCTTCGGCGCAATCACCCTCTATGAATATTACCTCAAGAGCGGTGACGATGGTCTGGAGACTGCCGTGTTCGACCGGGCGAAGGGTAGCCTCAGCTACGATGGCAAGCCGCTCTGTGACCTCAGCGAGATCGCCGCTGTTGAGGCGCGGGACAGCTTCGACCGCTACAGCCACAAGCACATCCACGACTTGCTCCTGCGCAGCAAGGATCGCAAGTCGCTGACCGATTGGCTAGAGTACCTGCACGCTCCCGCCCTCGGCCCCGACCTCGGCGAGCGGCTGGGCGAGTTCCTTGCTGTGCCAGTGCAACGCAGCGAACGGATGGTTGACAACACCCCGCGTGGGCGGATGTAACACCCCTACTTGACCAGTTGCTAGAGCAGCGACTTGTTGAGGATCGTTTGGCTGCCGAACTCGTCGAGCCGCTGTACGTAGTAGACGTGTTCGAGGTAGCGTGAGTGGGCGATAACCACCCGATTGCCAGTGTGGACGGCTTCGTAGGCCGGGCGGTCTACGCGGAAGCGGATCAGTTGGCGGCTGTGGGCTGCCCGATTGGCAAGGACGAGGCGGAGATCGTCGCTGGTGGGTGGGTCAGGCTCTTTGCGCTCAGAGCCGGGTTGCTCCATGGCTGCTTCGCTGACTCCAAAAACCCGACGGGTGCTGGGGGCAACTGACTGGCTGGCTGGTGGTGAGGGAGGCGGGGTGGCTGATCCGAGGCGGCTACCCAGGTCGGGGTCGATCACCAACCAGAAGGGCGGACTCTGGCGGCGGCTGCCTTTGTCGCCACTAAGGGCATTGGGGGCGGCATTGCGCCGGAAGCTAGGCGTGGTGGGCATCATCTGCGGCACGTCCTGCCCGCGATTGTTGAGGCCGACTACGGTGCCAGCGATAGTTTGCAGGGGGGTAAAGAGGTCGCGCACGCCCTTGAAGGTAGCGACGGCGAAGAAGCAGCCAGCGACCAGAAAGAGGATCGCCCCCAGGCCGCAAATCAGCAGCAGCCCTCCCTCGCTGGTGTTGAGGGCGTTGCTCACGCTTAGATAGAGCAGTAGCATGGTGAGCAGTAGCAGGAAGCTACTGCTGAGGATAGCGGCCACAAGCGGGGCGGCATAGTTGATACGCGGTTGTTGGCTGCTGTGGGTGTTCTCCATCATAGTACCTTTCAAGGTGGCGTGCTGCCAGCGGTGGTGTGGTCGCTGCGCTGCTATTATAGCAGATATACGGCACCGCCCGCTTTTTGGTTCAGCGGGCCACTTGCGAAGATGGAGAACTTGACATATAATGTGCGCCAGAGCGGATGGCATAAGGGGTGGCATATGCTGGTCAATCCATTGCTGGCGATGAGTGTGATGGTCGGTCTGGCAACCGGCGGGATGTTTGTTTTCTACTTGATCACCGACCACGAACGGACGAGGCGGCTATTCAGCTTGCTCACTCTCTGCTTCACGGCCTTGAGCTTCACCATCCTGCTGCTCGGTACTGACTTTGCCGAATGGGGCAGGGCCAGCCTCCAGGTGCTGCTTGGCGCGACCAGCCTGCTGCTCTCTTTCTTCCTCGGTTACGCTGTCACCGCCTATTTTGTGCTGGGCCGCCGCGAGGATGAGCGCAACACAGCCCGCTCCGACCTTGACCGCCCCGCCGCGCGCCCGCAGGTTGATCAGCTTGGCAAGCTGCGCCCTGCTGTGATCTACTATGCGACGGCAGAGCCAGAGGGATACCAGACCCGCCAGCAGACCAGCTTCTACAATCAGCGGCAGGCCCAGGGCTTGCCTACCCCCCTCACTCTCCTGCGCCCCTTCGCCATGAGCCGCCTACGCGACCGCTATGCTGCCCTCGGCCAGTCCCCCCAGCGTCACATCCAGACGAAGGTAGCGCAGAAGGTGCAGGAGAGGCTGGGCCGCCGCTATCGTGTCTATCTGGCATTCAGCGACGACCACCCCTGGTTGGGGAGATCGCAGCGACGGCAGTGGCTGACGGCTACCAGCACCTGATCGTAGTGCGCCCGCGCCTTGCAGCGGCTAGTGGCGGCGAACGCACTGCAATCCTCTTGCGCGGCCTCAACCTGGAGGAGCATGGGGTGGCAGTGCGGGATGCCCCCCCGCTGGCGAACGCCGAGCCATTGCTGCGTGGCCTTGTGCGGCGCATTAGCGAGAGCGCACACCCGCAGCAGGGTGGGGGAGTGTTGCTGCTGACACAGGCGCACCCAGAGGAGCAGGAGTTCGAGCAGTTGTTGTGTGCGATGTTGATCGAGAGCGGCTACCAGCCAGCACGGGTTGCCACCGCCATGCTGCATCAGCTAGAGAGCATCACCGCTGCCTGTCGTCAACTGGCTGCCGCTGGGGCGACGCACATAGTTGCCCTGCCGGTCGCTAGCAGCAGCGACAGCCTGACTACCCTCTACGACATACCACGCCAGATTACGGCCACCCAACAGCGGGCAGCACTGACCGCCAGCCTGACTACCCTCGGTGGCTGGAACGACGACGAGGGGGTTATCACCGCTATCGTAGACGCGATCAAGGCGGTCATGGGAGAGAACGATGGCTCAACCAGCAAACCTGACGTACAACCAGTATATCGAGCAAGCCAGGTCTGAGTACGCCCAGGCCCGCGAACTCTTTCGCGCCCAGCAGCTAACCGCCTGCCTGCCTGCCTTGCAAGATGCGTTGGAGAACCTGCTGCGCGCCCAGATCGCCCAATTGCGCCCCAACAGTATGGCTGCTGCCTTCGCCACCTGGAAGGAGTTGCTAGACCACCTGCGGATCAGCGGCAGCGACGAGCGGGTAATACAGAAGGTAGCCCAGGTCAACGAACTGGTGTTGCGTCTGCGCCAGGACAGCGCACCGAGCTTCGACCAGGCTTTCGTCGCCAGCTACGAACTGACGGTGCGCGACCTGTTCAAGCGGTTCGCCCCGACCAGCAGCCCAGCTACCCATACCCTCCCAACGGCTGCGCAACCCAGCCCTGGGCAAGCGATGCCCCAGCCCGTGGTGCAGCCGTTGGTGCAATCGATGCCCCAACCGCCCCCCCCTGCCTCTCCCCAACCTGTCACCGCCAGCCAATCTCGTGCGGCCACTGGCCCGCAGCGGGCAGCCACGGGTCAGCAGCGCACCGCCACAGTGCAGCGCACCGCCAGCAACGAGCGGCTCTCTACTGGCGGCAATAAGACGCAGGGAGCAGAGCCAGCCCGCAGCCGCCTGGTGGCTCTGCCATTGCCAGAGCAGACTCCCCCGCCTGCCTCTCCTACCCGATCCAGCACTGGCAACCTGAGCCGCCTGCCTCCCCCGCTGCCACCAGGCATGAAGCCGCCGCAGGCCGCCAAAGCCAGTCGCCCACGTCAACCGCTGCCCCGGCCCAGTATGCGCCTCAAGCTCGGCACCCTCGGCAATCCTGCTGCCCAGTCTGCCGCAGACCACCGAGTTGTGCGCTGGGTAGGGCCAGTGCTGCTGTTCCTCGTCGGCGCGCTGTTGATCTTCGCGCTCGCTGCCCTGCTTGGCTTGACTGCCAACCCGACTGGGCTGTTCGCCACCGTGCTACTTGCCCTTGTAGTTGGAGCCGCCCTCGGCTTCACCCTGGGTGACCGCCTCAGCAAGCTACTGGGCTAGCACGCGGGTTGGCTCTAACCTCCCATCCACTCGGATGCTGTCAACCTGCACCCCCAGGCGGCGCGGGTCGTCGCTGGGCTGCCAGGGGCTAGCGGCCAGGTTGAGGCGCAGCCACTGCTCGTGGTTGGCAGGCAGTTGCACCGTCCCTGTCAGGGTGTAGAAGCTAGTGATCCCCACCCCCGCCGAGGCTGGGGTCAGGGCGAGGCTGCTGCTGATCACTGGCGTGCCGTCGGCCAGGGTCAGGCGCAGAGCGGCTGGTGTGTTGCGCTCTGCTGGGCCGGGTGACACCCGCATGGTGATTGTAATGCTGCTGGCGGCGAGAGGGATAGGCAGGCGCAAACTCGTGCGCGCATCGCTCATCGTCGCGTCGCTGCTGCTGTTCACCCAGCGATAGCTATTGCCCGCCTTGTCGCTCTCCTTCTCGCTCCAGCCCGCGATCTGGTACTGGTAGTCATGCGCACCGCCTACGTCTATCGTCAGCGGTAGGGTGGGGGTGATGCTGCCACGCGGTACCAGCCGATAGATGCCATAGTTGAGCCGTGAACTGAGCGTCACATTCAGCGGTTTGTCAGCGTAGCGTTGCTGCAACTCTGGTACCTGGTAGCTCCACTCACCTACTGGTTGGTAGTCGAAGCCTGGTAGGTCGAGTTGCCCCCCGTTCGCCCCAAGCAACAGGTAAAGATTGCGCGGTGACTTCTGCTTGCAGAGCGCGAGTTTGTCGGGGTTGGCAATCTGCCTCGGCTGGGCCAGCCAGCAGTAGATCGCGTCCTGCACGGTGGCTGGACTGATCTGCGCGGGCGATTGGGCGAGTGCGAGTGCGTCGTGGCCGTAGAAGTATTCGAGCGGGGTCGCTACCACCGCATCCTGCCCCCACTGCCCGCTGAATAGCAGGAGGCTGTGTGGCTCAAAGCGGCCCGCCAGTTCGCTCACCTGCTCAATCGCCCCTCTTTCTTCCACGTGGCTGAAGATGGGCAGCAGGGTGTAGACAAAGAAGGATAGCAGCAGCAGATAGCTAGCGACCGCCACTAGTGACTTTAGCGGTTGCAGCCTGGCCCATCTGCTGGGGGCGGCTGCTACTGGCAGTTTGCGCCTAAGCCAGAAGCCGAAGTCGTAAATCCAGAAGCCGATCAGCAAGCTGAAGGCTGGCACGATGATTGGAATGTAACGACGGGCTGTGTAGATGTAGTGTGGATCGGTGTAGCTCTGGCCGATGAAGATGAGTAGGGTGATCGCCAGCATCAGGAAGAAGGGCGCACTTTGTAGCCGCAGCCTGCGGTAGAGAGCTAGCATCAGCCCGCCGCCCGCCATCACGATGCCCAGCGGCGAGAAGTACCAGCCGAGCTTGACCATGTTGAAGTCTGGGTCGTGGGGGATGCCGTCCTTGAAGGCCATGCGGTCGAGAGGCAGCGACGCGCCGATGTAGGTACTCTGGCCTGGCTTCGTCAGCAGCTTGAGCAGTTCGCCGAACAGGTGAGGCTGGATCAGATACACATAACCCAGGTAACCTCCAGCCACCAAAGCAACAGCCAGCAATATGATGCGCTGCCCCCGCTGCCAGCGGCGCACCGCCCACTCGCGCAACCCCTGCGTCCGTGCGCTTCGCAGTAGCACGACTAGCAGTAGCAGGAGACCCAGCCCGCCATACAGGAGCAGGAAGATGCGCCCCGAACTGCGTCTGAGACCCTGGATTATGCCATAGAACAGGTCAAAGGTGTACGGGTAGGTGAAGAAGAAGATGTGCAGTAGGGTAACGGCTAGCGTGAGTAGGAAGGGAACGAAGAACCACCAATGTTCCGCCCGCCATCGCCGCGCCAGCAGCAGCCAGCCAACGTAGAGCGGTAGTGGCAGGATGTAAAATAGAAACTCCGGGTGCAGCCAGCCGATCTGACCCAAACAGACCGCCGCCAGCACCGCGAACGCGCGTGTTGCTCCTCGTAGCCGAGCAAGGCGAGCGCGTGGGGGTGGAATGGCCTGGCTGCGGGCGCGTTCGAGCCGCCGCTGCATAGTGACAAAGACTGCAAAGGCGTAGAAGGCAGCGAAGCCCAACCACTGGCGGGGAGTCTCCGTTACCGGATAGCGGGCGAACCAGACCTCGGTGGTGTTTACCGCCAGCAGCGATGCGCCTACTAGTGCGGGCCAGCCGCCGAACAGCCGCTTGCCCGCGAAGTAGACCGCCAGCAACCCTAGCAGCATCAAGTAGGGCGTGGCGTAGAACTCTCCGCGTGCGCCAGCCACCGCGTAGAAAATCGCCAGCCAGACAGGATAGAGCGAGTAGTGCTGTGGGTCAACCAGAGCCACCCCCTGGCGGTCATTCTTGTCGAAGATGTAGAAACCAGGAAAGCGTTGGCGGTTCAGGCTGTAGCGAGCGGGGTTGAGGCCCGCGAAGAACTGCCGTATCTCGCCGTCGCTCATGTTCAGCAGGATCGGGTCTTTGATCAGTACGCTGCCATGCTGGGCAATGTGCGCCCCGCTGTTGGCGTAGACCCCCGCATCCAGCGTCCCACGGATCATCTCTGCTGGGCGCATGAACAGGCTCAGCCCCAGCAGCAAGAGGGCCGCCAGCAGCAGTGGCTCCCATCGCGGGGGGATGTCCGCCCTGCCCACCCCGCTCTCTCGCTGCTTCCGTATGGAGGTTGAGCGGAGGGTGTGGCGATAGCGATAGAGCAGCAGGGCGGCAGGCAGCACGCAGGCCACCAGCAGCGCAGGCAGGCTGAACAGCCCAATCTCGGCCAGCCCAAAGCCAACCGCCCCTGCGTAGAGGCCGCCCAGGGTGAACTGTACGAAGACCGCCTCGGCAAGCGAACCGCCCCAGACACGGCGGCGGGGCAGAGCCGCAATATAGATTGCTAGCCCAGGCAGGTAGAGGATGAAGGGGAACAGCAGCAGCTTCAGGTAAGTCAAACGGTTTATCTCTCTTTGCGGATCGCCGCCGGAATATCGGGCCACCAACAGGTTAGACGGTTGGCAGGCCTCCAGGTGACGAGCGGACTGCTGGCGGGGCTAGGCAGCCAGCAACTCGGCGTAGAGGGCCACGGTCTGGCGAGCCACGGCGGGCCAGGTGTAGCGCTCGAGCATCAGCCTGCGCCCGGCTGCGCCCATCTCGTGGCGGGCCAGCGAACTTGCCGCCGCCATTATAGCACGCGCCAGCCCCTCAATGTCGTCAGGGGCAACTAGCCAGCCAGTCTCCCGCTCCCGCACCTTGTCGGGGATGCCACCCACGTTGGTTGCTACTACTGGCAGGCCGTGCAACATCGCCTCCATCACCACAAGCGCACTGCCCTCATAGAGGGTGGGGTGAACAAAGAGGTCGGCAAGGGGATAGAGGTTGCTCAACTCTGCGTCGGGCAGTGCGCCGAGGAAGCTGACGTGGCTTGCCAGGCCAAGCACCTGCACGATAGTTTCTAGCCGGGCCAACTCGCCACCGCTGCCAACCAGCAGCCACCGCCACTCGGCTGGCAACTCCCTGCGGGCCAGGTGCAAAGCCTTGAGCAGCCCGTCGAAGCCCTTGTTCGCCTCTACCCGCCCGACGCTGAGCAGCACAAACTGGCCGTCGAGGGCAAGCCGCTGGCGCAGTGCCGCCTGTATTGCTGGGTCGAGTCGGGCGGTGGCCTCCTCCTCGTCAACCGCATTGGGCAGCACAACCACACGACGAGCAGGCAGATGCAGGTAGTCGCGCACCTCCTCTACCATCGCCATGTCGGTGGCGATCACTCGCTGGGCAGCCTGCGCCCCCCGACGATAGAGGGCGCGGAAGGGGGCGTAGGCCAGCCACTTGCGCCAATCGCGCACCTTGAAGTCTTCCAGGCCGTGGGGGTTCATCACCAGTGGCACGCGCAGGCCATGCCGTGCCGCAGCGTAACCCTCCGCGCAGAGGCCGTGAGCGTGGACGACCTCTGCGCCACCCGCTGCGACCAGGGCAGCCACTTCACGCCCCATCGCCCGCGCAAAGAGGGGATAGTTAGTTACGCGGTCGGCCACCGAGTTACGGCGCAGGGGCAGGCGGCTGTAGGGTAGATAGTGCAGCTTCAGCGGCGCGCCCGCACAGCCAGGGCCGAAGTCGGGGGGGAGGTTGGCTGAAGCCTGCACGAACAACTCAACCTCGTGGCCGAGCAGCAGCAGGTGGCGGGTCAGGTGATAGACGTGCCGCTCTAGACCGCCAGTGCCACTTTGCGGGTAGACGGCGCGGGCGAGGTGGGCAATCTTCATGGCGCAGCGATCTCGTCTAGCAAGGCAGTCAGGTTGGCAGCAATCAGGGTAATTTCGCCCCTAGCTGTCACCACGTAGTTGCTGAAGTTGCTGGGCAATACGCCGCGACAGCGCACACAGGTGTTGGCAGCCCGTGGCCTGTCTGCCCCGCAACGTGGACACTGCACCGCTGGTTCGCTCATCGGCTCACTGCCGTGACATCTACGCTGGTGATCTGATCACCATCTGCCAAGCGGTCTACCAGGCTGGCGTTGCTGGTTAGCTGGCCGACGATCAGGTAGCCGTTGCAGATGCTCAAGTCATCGCGCTTCGACCAAAAGAGAGTGGTACTGTTTACCTCGCCACCGGCTGTGTCTAGTATCAGACTACCCACCTTGCAGGGCAGAAAGTTCCTTTCAAGTGAGCTGTACTTCCCAATGTGACCAACTGGAGCAAAGTCTATGTTGACGTTTTTCTTGATAGACCCAGCTAGTTGGCTGCTGTTGCCGATCAGGTTGGCGACACTGACTGGAGCGGCATTGGCATAGAGTTCACCGATTATTGCCCCCTTGTTGGTGTTGATCGTGATCTGGTGGGTGGGGGAAGCACTGCTATCCACGCTGGGTGTACCAGTTATCGGCGTGGTCGGAGCGGGTGTGTAGAGCGGGACGAGCGGCTGACTGCCGTCCGCCAGGGTCACCTTCAGGGCCAACACCTGGTCGCTTCGGTCCAGTAGAGCGAGCAACTGTGAGTTCTCCGTCACCGATCCAATCACGTAGTAGCCGCTGGGGTTGCTAGGTACGGCTCTAAGGAGAACGAGGCTGTCCACGTCCAATGCACCGGGTTGGTCTGTCACCACGGCGAAGGCAATGCTGCCACTCTGGACGGGCCGCTGGCTGCGCTTGGGCAAGCCACTCATCACTGTTCCCGGCTGTTCGACGGCTACATAGTCGTTCGCGATTGTCAGCGGCCCTTTGAAGGCGGCCTGGTCAGCTTCCAGCATGGCGATCTGCTCTTGTGCCTCGCTGCTGTAGAGGATACCACGCAGCACCCCCTTCGTAGTAGTGACAGTCAGGCTGCGGGTCAAGCTTGCCTCTGCGGTCAGCGTGGGAGCCAGCAGGCTGTTGGCTGTCGCGGTGGCCTGGGCTTGCGCAGTCTGGGTGGGGATGGCAATCTCGGTAGCCCGCGCCCGCGCCTGCGCCGTCTGCGTCCCTGGCAGGTTGGGGCTGGGTGTGCTGCTCGGTGGGCTGGTGGGCAGGAAGGGGGACTTCACTGGCACATCATCGTAGTTGTGCCTGTCCATCAAGCTAATGCTCAAAAGGACGGCAAGGAGGAGCAGCAGCGCAGGGATGGCGCGAATGAGGAAGCGACGGGTCTTCTGTTGCCGCCTAATACGCTCTACATCCAGCGGGCGACCAACGCTGGCGGTGGCTGGAGCAGGCGCACTGACCACCGAATAGCGCGAGTAGCCAGTAGGTGATAGTACACCGCGACAGCGCACGCAGTTTGTAGCAGCACGGGGGTTGGTCATCCCACAGCGGGGGCAAGTGATCTCAGGCTGGTTCATCATTTGTTCCAAAAGTGTCTAAAGCTGCGTGGTGGTTGTAGAGTTGCAGCCCATTATACCAGATCAGGGCAGTATGTTCAGGTGCAAGGGTGTGTCGTCTAGTGAGTAGCGAGCGATGGGCGGGTGAGCAGGCTAATCTCATCGTAGTGCCGCAGCGTCTTGACCGAAGCCCGGCTGAAGCGGGCGAAGTCGCCAATCTTGATCATCTGTACCCTCCCTACCTGGCTGGTTGTGCGCGCAAGAGTACTGTACAGCATCCCCTAACTGGAGTGTCAAGGGGTTGGGCGAGCCAAATAGTAGGGATTTGCAAAGATTGGGATCGGTGAATGTGGCAGACATTCCTCAAGTACCTACGCCTGGGTAGAGCCAAAAAGTCTGCTGCACTTACCAATCCTAGGGTTGGGCAAGTTGGCAAATTAGCTGTAGAATACAGTGCGTGGCTGGCTGCTCAATCAGCTAATCCTAGTCACAGGTGCTTGAGGATGCAGAGAGCGATTAAGATAGTTGACTTGCTAGCTGCCGACTGGCAGTCGGTGGAGCAGACTGCTACCGTGTTGCTGGCAGCCTTCGCGGGCGACCCGACCGGCTGGCCCGACCTTGCGGCTGGGCTGGAAGAAGTGCGCGAGTCGCTTGGGCCGGAGCGGATCAGCCGGATCGCGCTAGACGAGGGCGACAAGGTGCTGGGTTGGATTGCTGGGCGCAGCGATTATGATGGTAATGTCTGGGAACTGCACCCTCTCGCAGTACATCCGAATGTGCAAGGTCAGGGGATCGGCAGCCTGCTGGTGGCCGACTTTGAGCAGCAGGTACGGCAGCGTGGCGGCCTAACCGTCTGGCTCGGCACCGATGACCTGAGCAGCAGTACCAGCGTCGGCGCGGTTGACCTCTACCCGGATGTACTCGGCCACGCTGCTCGCATCCGTAATCTTGACCGCCACCCCCTTGCGTTCTACCAAAAATGTGGCTACGTAGTCGCGGGCCTGCTACCCGACGCTAACGGCTTTGGCAAGCCAGATATATTCATGGCGAAGCGGGTAGGCGGACTGGGGGTGGATGGGGATGTGGTATAATGAAGTGGAACGACAGCAAACCGCCGCCGAAGTCTGACCTGTTCAGCTACAAGGATTGGTTTGGGGATGATTAAGGAGCAAGCTAACACAAATGGCTAAAACTGACCCGAACCGCTACGTGCTGAACCAGCAGAACACTCGCGGCAACTTCACCCCGCTACGCATCGTGCTGCTGGCTTTGCTAATTATGGTCATCGTGGGTGTGCTGTCATTGCTGCTAATTGGCGCGGCAGTGGGTAACATTCGCATCCGCTCACTGGCAAGCATTCACATGGTCACTGCCAATGAAGGTTGGCTGGTTGGTCATAATACTAGTCTCAGCCAGCCCATGTTTAAGAGTATCGTGCAGCACTACAAGGACGGCAAGTGGCAGGACGAGCCACACCCTGAAGCTGGGCTTGTGGAGGATATCGATATGCTGTCAGCTAGCGAGGGTTGGATAATCAGTGATGGGGACACCATACTCCACTATCGCAACGGCCAGTGGTCGTCTGTGCCTGCACCTGTTGGTGAGCTATATAGCCTTGATATGTTGTCGTCAGATGAAGGCTGGGCAGTTGGTAATCACGGGGCGATTATTCATTATCAGGACGGTAAGTGGCAGTCAGTTAGCAGCCCGGTCAGCACAACTTTGCAGAGCATCCACATGACCTCGCTGACCGATGGCTGGGCAGTGGGTGGCTTTGACGGTTACAGTGCAGCAACCAGCTTGATCCTGCACTATCAGGATGGAGAGTGGTTGCAAGCTACCAACCCGACTACCCGTACCCTCAACAGCGTCTACATGGTGTCTTCCAGCGAGGGCTGGGCTGTCGGTGGGCGTGGCTTTGCGCCGCTTGGCAGTGTCATCCTGCACTACACGGACGGACGCTGGCAAGAGCAGGCAAGTCCGGCCAATATCCCCTTGCAGAGCGTCTACATGGTCTCGCCTAATGAGGGTTGGGCAGTAGGTGGTGGCTTCTACGATCCCAATCGCAACGACGGTAAGCCGACCAGTGAACGCTACAGCGTGATCCTGCACTACCAGAACGGTCACTGGGGGCTAGCGGACAACCCTACAGACGAAGAACTCAATACTGTCTTCTTCACTTCTGCCAACGACGGCTGGGCAGTTGGTGGCACGATCCTCCACTACCAGAACGGCTCTTGGAGCGAGTGGAAGCAGTAGCATCCATTTCCCTCAACTAAAAACCCCTGTTCTAAACTCTAACACAATTCCTGCCGGATTCTGACAGATCGTATGGTATAATAACAGTTGCAGAGGGTGGTTTAGTGGGTGCAGCTTGTTCACTTGCACCCCTTAATTATGTAAAGCAGGCACTCTGGGAGGGCAGATGCAGGACAAGATCATCGTGCGCGGCGCACGCGCCAACAACCTCAAGAATGTAGATGTGGACATCCCCCGCGACCGGCTGGTGGTCGTTACTGGGCTGAGCGGCAGCGGCAAGTCTAGCCTCGCGTTTGATACGATCTACGCCGAAGGCCAACGCCGCTACGTCGAGTCGCTCTCTGCCTACGCCCGCCAGTTCCTCGGCCAGATGGACAAGCCAGATGTGGACTACATCGAGGGTCTCTCCCCCGCTATTTCGATTGACCAGAAGGGTGGTAGCCGCAACCCGCGCTCAACCGTCGGCACGATCACCGAAATCTACGACTATATGCGCCTGCTCTACGCCCGCATCGGCCACCCGCATTGCCCCAACTGTGGCCGCGAGATTACCCAGCAGACGGTGCAGGAGATCGTAGACGCGGTGGCAGGCTACCCGGACGGCAGCAGAGTGCTGATCCTGGCTGCGCTGATCAAGGATCGCAAGGGCGAACACCAAAAGGTCTTTGAGGACATTCGCAAGGCTGGCTATGTGCGCGCCCGTGTGGACGGCGATATTGTTGAGGTGGACAGCGCGCCAGAGCTTGAGAAGTATAAGAAGCACACGATTGAGGTAGTTATTGACCGCATTGTGATCCACCACGCGGTTGAAGATGACATCATGGCGGGGGTGGCAAGCGGCGCGGTAGCGGGCAGCGGCCAGGCTCTACGCAGCGTCGAGGCTGGTGCGCTCGGCGGCAGCAGCATCGGTGGCACTGACCTCGGTCGCCTCTCCGACTCGGTTGAGGCTGCCCTGAAGCTGGGCGAGGGGGTAATCACCGTGGCGGTGCAGGGTGGTGAGGAGCGGATGTTCAGCGAACACTTCGCCTGTGTCTACTGCGGCATTAGTCTTGGCGAGCTTGAGCCACGCAGCTTCAGCTTCAACAGCCCACACGGTGCCTGCCCGGCCTGCGCTGGCCTCGGCACCACCCTGGAACCAGACCCCGAACTGCTAGTCCCCGACCCTGGCCTCAGCCTACGCGAGGGGGCGGTTGCCGCTAATGGTATGCCCACTGCCAGCGACAGCTACTATGGCGAACTGTTCGAAGGCATCGCCCGCACCTACGGCTTCAGCATGGATACACCCATCCGCGACCTGCGCGAGGAGCAGCTAAATGCCATCCTCTACGGCAGCGACCGCCCCATCACCGTGCAGCACAGTGTGGCTGGGCGCGTGCGCGAGTACCAGACCAACTTTGAGGGGGTCGCCAACAACATCAAGCGGCGTTACAGCGATGCTAACACCAGCGAGAGCGTACGCGAGGAGTTCGGCCAGTACATGGCGGCTAACCCCTGCCCAGTCTGCAACGGCAGCCGTCTCAAGCCCGAAGCCCTGAGCGTGACGATAGCAGGCCGCAACATCGTGGAGGTCTCGCGCTCGACCATCGCCGACGCACAGGCTTTCTTCGACTCGCTGGGCGAAGAAGCAAACGGTCATCCCTCCGCTTCTGGCTCTGCTCTCGGCCTGGACAGCCTGCCGCACACTGACACTGAGAGCGACGCACACGCTGGTGGCGACGGCGAAATTGATCTGCTAGCCCGCACCCCCGCTGGCATCCACGCCCTCAATGGCAACAATGGCAATGGCAGCCACAATGGTACGAACGGCAGCAACGGCCTTCACCCCCAGCCGACCACCTCGGTAGAAGGTCTAGCAAACATAGCCCCTAACGTACAAACGCGGTTGGCTAAGCTGAATGAGCGGGAAGCGATGATCGCCCAGCAGATTCTCAAGGAGATTCGCGCCCGCCTGGGCTTCCTGGTGGACGTGGGCCTGGACTACCTGACGCTCAACCGTTCGGCGGCGACGCTAGCTGGCGGTGAGGGCCAGCGCATCCGCCTGGCGACCCAGATCGGTAGCGGCTTGATGGGGGTTGTCTACATCCTGGACGAACCAAGTATTGGCCTGCACCAGCGTGACAATGCACGCCTGATCAGCACTCTCGTGCGCCTGCGTGACCTCGGTAACACCCTGCTGGTCGTCGAACACGACGAAGATACAATGCGGGTGGCAGACCACATCATTGATGTTGGCCCTGGCGCGGGCGTGCATGGCGGGCGGATCATCGCCGAAGGTACTCTGGCGGAGATCATGGCGAACCCAGAGTCGATCACCGGTCAGTACCTCAGCGGCAAGCGGGCGATCAAGGTGCCAGAGACGCGGCGCAACGGCAACGGCAAGAAGCTGACGATCCGCAACGCCCGCGAGAACAACTTGCAGAACGTAGATGTAGACATACCACTCGGCAAGCTGGTTTGCGTCACTGGGGTGAGCGGCAGCGGCAAGTCCAGCCTGATCAACGACATCCTTTACAAGCGGCTAGCTCAGGCGATCTACCGCTCTAAGGCGCGTCCTGGCGCACATGACGCGGTGGAGGGCATGGAGCAACTTGACAAGGTGATCGACGTGAACCAGTCACCGATTGGTCGTACCCCGCGCAGCAACCCCGCTACCTACATCGGCGTGTTCAATATCATCCGCGACCTGTTCGCTGGTATGCCAGAGGCGAAGGCGCGCGGCTATGCTCCTGGTCGCTTCAGCTTCAACGTCAAGGGTGGCCGCTGCGAAGCCTGTCAGGGTGAGGGGATCATCAAGATCGAGATGCAGTTCCTGCCCGACATCTACGTACCCTGCGAGGTCTGCCACGGCGCGCGCTACAACCGCGAGGCTCTGGAGATCAAGTACAAGAACAAGAACATCGCCGAGGTGTTGGACATGACCATCGCCGAGGCCGCTGTCTTCTTCGAGAACCTGGCTCCCATCGCCAACAAGCTGACCACCCTGACCCAGGTCGGCCTGGGCTACATGAAGGTAGGCCAGCCTGCTACTACCCTGAGCGGCGGCGAAGCCCAGCGCGTCAAGCTGGCTGCCGAGCTATCCAAGCGGGCGACGGGCCGCACCATGTACATCCTCGACGAGCCGACTACTGGCCTGCACTTTGAGGACGTAGCCCGCTTGCTAGATGTGCTGCAAAGGCTGGTGGACACTGGCAACACGGTGCTGGTGATCGAACACAACCTCGACGTGATCAAGACCGCGGACTGGCTGATCGACCTCGGCCCGGAGGGGGGCAGCAAGGGCGGTAAGATCGTGGGGGTCGGTACGCCAGAGCAGATCGCCCAAATCGCGGAGAGCTACACTGGCCTGTTCCTCCAACCGCTGCTAGATCGGGCGCAGTATGAGGCAGCCCATATGGAGTTCGACCACGCCGCCGCTGATGCGAAACTGGCTGCCAGCCTGCCCCAGAAGAAGGAGAAGAAGGGAGCAACTAAGCCGCGCGGCAAACGGCTCGCTCGTCCCAAGTAAGCAGCCACCGCTATCAATTACGGTAGAATGGCCGCCATACGCCGCCCTCAAAGCGGAGCAGATTGCCGTAGCGAGCAGTGGCCCAACCGTCGCTAGCCGCAATGAGGGTTGCGCTGGTTACATCTGCGGTTGGGCTGGTGAGCATACCCTTCGTTTTCTGACCAATGGCAACTACACCCTTCGTCCACTGCCCGCCACTGTAGCTTAGCATGATGCCATCGCTGCCCAACGCAAAACCTTCGCTGGCCGACAGCAGGCAGACAGCGGTCAGGTTCTTTTCGGTATAGGGAAGATCAGCCTTGCGCCAATGACCATCTTTGTAGTGCAGCACCGTCCCACTCTTGCCGACCGCCCAGCCCTCCATTGACCCACTGAAGGCTAGCGCATCAAGCTCGTTGTTGGTGATCGCCTCAAGCTCGTGCCAGCCCTTGCCGTCGTATTCAAGGATAGTACCACCATTGCCAACCGCCCAGCCATGCTTGCGGCTGTCCATCTGCACGGCGTGCAAGATGCTGAGGAGGCTGTTGCCCACAACGGTGTCGGCCTGCCACACTCCCTGCTGGTAGTGCAGGATCGTACCCCAACCGACCGCCCAACCCTCATCTGGGCTGACCATTGCCAGACCGTAGAGGATGCCACTGGCAGCCAGGTTCTGCTTGCTCCACCTGCCGCCTTTGTAGTGCAAGATTAGACCGCGCGTACTGTCACCCCCTTGCTCGCTGCCGACCGCCCAACCCTCATCCGCTGAGACCATCTGCACAGCATTGAGGTCGCCGTTGATGCGCTCGGCTACCCGCAGCCAATCGCTGCCATTCCAGTGCAACAGCAGAGCGATGGTTGGCTCGTCCTGGCGGTAGGTACTGCCTACCAGCCAGCCATCTTGGGCCGAAACCATGCTGACCGCCGTAAGTGAGTCGGAGCGGTTGACCGGCTGGTTGAGGCGTAGCGGGCCGAACATAGTGTAGGCGTAGTAGCCGACCCCAGCCACGATCAGCAGGGAGATCAGGCAGCCGAGCAGCCTGGCGACTCCGCTCTGTTGGCGTGGCTGGCTCTGGGTAAGCACAGCCCCTGGCCCACTACTGTCCACATTAGGATTGACGCTAGCGATCCTCGTGGTGCGCTGGTCCATCTCAGGCAGCGTTGTGGAGGACTGCTTCTCCATCTCCTGATAGAAAGCGTCTACTTCACTGAAGTCGTTGACCCCAGGGGGGAGTGGTGTCTCTATACTACCCGCCTTGAGATCGTGCAGAGCGGCAGGATAGCCCTGCTGCAAGCCTCGGTAGAGGGTGAGTAGCGCGTCTTGGCTCTCGCAGTAATCCACAATCTGGCGAGCGGCGGTCGGGTCTTCGCCGAAGTTGAAGGCAGTCAGGCCTACCAGCTTGCGGTCTGTGCCAGCAAGGTAGATGCAGAGCCGGGCGCGGTCACTACTGCGCAGGCTGGCAACGGCGTTAGTGAGGGTGCTGGTGGCGTAATTCTTCACGAAATGGCTCCTGGTTGGCGGCTACTCCGCCCCGCAATAGTAAAGTATAGCATGATGAGCAATGCGCCTCACGTTCCCGACTACAAGCATGAGCCAGCACCTGTTGAGGATGCTGGCCCACGCTGCTAGGCTAAGAATGACAGCTAACGAGGCGGGTTGGCAGTGCGCCTACTTGAGTGTGACCATCACTGGCAGGGTGCCAGTGCCGCTGGCGAGATTGCCCAGAGCCTTGCCGATTACTGCGCCGCTAGTCTGTGACTTGTCGCTGGCCTTCATCGCGTAGCCGGGGTTGCTGCTGGCAACCAGCAGGTCGCCCGACTTGATTGGGCCGAAGCTGGCATCCACCTTGACTGCCTTGTAGCTGCCGAGGGTGACGACGTTGATGTAGCCGCCTGGCTGCACGTTGGTGGCGTTGGTGTTCGCCTCTGGGAAGGCATCCTTCTCGTTCATGCTGAAGGAGGGGATCACTACCGTGCTGGCCGTACTGCTCTTGTTCTTGCCGTCAGTGCTTACCTGCATCATCAGGCTGTCACGCTGAGCGATAGCAGCGTCGCGAGCGGCCTTCTCCTTTGCGTACTGGGCGCGATCCTTGCTGCTCGTGCCATCTGCTTAGGCTACCAGAGCTTTACTAGCAGCCTCTGCTGCGCCAGCCTTCATCTGGTCGGCCAGCAAGGTGTAGACTGCGACCCAGGCAGTCTCGGTCTCACCAGTGAAGACGGAGCCAAGAGCCTGCCTCAGCGTCCAGAGCAGGGCCGCAGCAACGGTGGCATAGTGTTCATCGCGCACACCATAGTTAGCGTGATGTGCGCCCATCCTTCGCACTGGCGCGATGATCGTGTCGAGGCGGTCGAGGCTAGCGACGGCGAGGGCGATCATGCTCATCAGCTTGCGACCCTGCTCCTTCATGTCGCCCTTGAACAGCGGGCGCAGACGGGAGTCAAGCTCAAAGAGGCGACCATAGAACAGGTTGGCAGCGAGATCAACATCAGTGATCAGGGCGAACGAGTTGCGGACCAGGGTTTTTTGGGTGGGGGTCACGTTAATGCTCCTTTTAGGGTTAGTGGGCGGCCTATTGCTGCCCGGCTTTGGTTGTGGGTCAGCAGTAACTAGCTGATGAATACATTGTAGCGTGGGGGGGTAGGCGATCCTGTCAGATTATGTTGGCAATAATGTGCAATTTTGGGCGGTCTTGGATCGTGCGCTTAAGTGGGGAAACAAAAACAAGCCCCCACCTGGGAGGCCTGCTGCTTAGGTTAGACGAGGTTAGGCTGCTTACAGTTTAGTCAGCAGCCCGTTTGTAGCTGGCAACGATAGCATCAGGCTCATTGTCCCGACCTTCCAGAGCCTCCTCAACCGCATTGGCGCGCGATAGATTGGAGCCAGCCGCCCACTGCTGGTCGAAGCTAGCCTGGCCGATCTGGGCTACCGCCGCCGCCACTGTCGCCAAGCGCTGCTGGTCATCTGCCGCCAGCCGCGCCAGCTTGTGCTTACGGTATAGGCTGTCAGCAGCCCCACCCAGGCGGGCGGCGGCTCGTCCATGCCCCTGCATTGCCTCGGCATTGGCTACTGCCTCCAGGCTCTCAAAGGTGCCAGGCAGATTGCCCATCTCCTGCCGCAGGCGCAAGCTCTGGCGGTAGAGGCTAGCGGCGAGTGGGTAGTCACGCTGGCTGTAAGCAATCTCGCCCAGCAGTTGGAGAGCTACCCCGATCCGCTCGCGGAAGTTGATGGTGCGGGCGATAGCCAGGGCTTCGCTGGCGAGTTGGTGTGCCTCATCGTGGCGACCTTGTTGCAACAACACGCCGCCCAGCACGGTCATTGAGGAGGCCACCCAGCGTGGCTCGTTCAGTTGTTGGCGGATACGCAGACTCTCGCGGCTCAGGCTTTCGGCCTCAGCATAGTTGCCGAGCTGTAGGGCTACAACGCCGAGTCGTTGTATAATATTGGAGAGTACCAGCGGATCGCCGAGCCTGCGGGCTATCGCCAGCGACTCTTGCAAGTAAACTCCTGCCAGTTCGTAGTCACCATCTTCCATAGCAATCATCGCCAGGTTGCTGCAGCCTCTGGCGATGGCGGACTGCTCCCCCAACTGACGGTAGATGATCAGGCTCAGATGGTAGAGGCTGATCGCCTGTTCGTGGTAGCCGCGCACCCCGCTGAACAAGGCGTTGGCGTGCAAAGCCTTGGCTCGTAGCAGAGTGGGCTCGTTTGGCCCATTGGCTACTACTGTATCAAATACGCGCTGGCCTTCCTCCCAATAGCCACGCATGAACCAGAAGCCAGAGGCAGCCACGGCTAGCCGGGTGGCTTTGTGATCTGGTTCAGCCCGATCTAGCAGGTAGGTCAGGGCGGTTCGCAGATTAATATGCTCTGTCTCCAACTGATCCATCCAACGCTGCCGCCGCTGAGGGCTCTGCTCATCATCTTTGCTCGTCTCGGCTACCTGCAAGAAGTAGTCGGCATGGTGGCGGCGGTTGGCCTCGCTTTCACTGCTGCTGGTCAGTTCAAGCGCGTACTCGCGGATCGACTCCAGCATAGCAAAGCGGGGTTGCTCATCCTGCCCATCCTGCTCGTCACCCCCTACCAGGCGGCGCAGCAGGCTCTTGTCCAGTAGCGAACCAAACTCGGCGAACTGGGAGTTGCCCTCCACCAGGCTCTCAGCAGCCTCCAGGCTGAAGTCTTGGGGGAAGACTGCTACCCGGCGGAAACACAACTGCTCCTCCTCACTAAGCAGGAGGTAGCTCCAATCGATCATTGCCCGTAGTGTTTGGTGGCGGGGATCGCCCCGTCTTCCCTCGCGCAAGAGAGCAAAGCGGTTAGTAAGTTGGGCGCGGATTTGCTCGACGGAGAGCAGCCGCACCCGTGCCGCCGCCAATTCAATCGCCAGTGGCAGCCCGTCAAGCTGCACGCAAATATCGTACACGGCTGCGACCCTGCTCTCACTCAAGCGGAAGCCGCCCGCCGCCGCCGCCGCCCGCTCACAGAACAACTGGATCGCCTCATAGCGTAGGGCAGCATCAGGGGTAAGGGCGTGGCTGCTTTGGGGCAGGGTAAGGGTTGGCACCTCCCAAGGGGTTTCACCGCCTATGCGTAGACGCTCGCGGCTGGTCGCCAGCAGGTGTAGGTTGGGGACGGCGGCCAAAAGTTGGCTGACCACCCGAGCTACCTCGTCGACCAGGTGTTCGCAGCAATCCAGAACCAGCAGCAAGTTGGTGTCGGCCAGAGTGGTCAGTAGGGTATTAAGGGGGGTCTGCTCGGCCTGCAAGGTCACGCCGATGGCGCGGCAGATGGCTGGGGCAATCTGACTGCCCTCGATCAGGGTGGCAAGCTCTACCAGGTAAGCACCATCGGCAAAGAGGCTGCTGAGATTGTGGGCTACCGCCAGGGCCAGGCTTGACTTGCCGACCCCGCCCGGCCCGATCAGGGTAACCAGGCGGTTGTCCGTCAGTAGCTGGCTGACCGTAGTTTGCACCTCAGCCCGCCCGATCAGGCTCGTCAGCGACTGTGGCAGGTTGCCGCGCCGATTCCTGCCTTCGCCAGTGGTCAGCTCTATGCCAGGCGGTGACGAGAGCATATCCAACGGCGGCAACTGCCACTCGCTGCTGCTGAAGGGCGGGAAGCCAGCCAGGGCGATTAGCTCTTGGGCCTCGGCCTGGGAGGTGATTGCGCTCCATTCGCAGAGGGTTTTGATGATCGCCTTCGCGTCGCGTTCGGTCAGGCGCGTTTTGGTCGAGCCGTTAAGGCGGCTACTCAACTCAGGCCGAGTCAGGCCAACTGCCTCTGCCAGGTCGCCCTGGGTGGCCCGCCGCCCATCATCGTAGGGAGCAGCCAGCCGATAGAGGGCGCGTACCCGCTCGCGGAACACCTTCAAGTCTACTATCGCCAAATCCCTTGCCTGTTCTGCTATGTCCAGGCGGTTGACCCGTCGCCTGTCTGTTACTGTATGATCGTACCACAAGGGGCGGTTTGCGTCAACCTTGCTGCCCTAGGTTACGGTGCAAACCTGGAGCATAGTGAGAAGGGTGTAGCAGAGTTTGTCTCCACCACACCCTTCTTGCGTCCAGACCTGCTAGCCGCTGCTGCTACTCCGAAAGAACCATCTGGGGGCGGTCACTGCTGGCCTGGGCTGCTTCCTGCGCCTGCGCCACCGCCTCGTTCTGCTTGCTCAGGCTGGGCAGGAATAGAGTAGTAATCCGCATCACACCGAGGGCGATGGTGAGATACAGGAAGACCTGGTTCATTGCTGGCACTCCCGCCTGGGCTGCAATCTGCTCACGAGCCTGGGCAGCCAGTGCCTTCGCCTGCGGGCTATTGGGGTCGAACGTTACCCCAGCGGGGATGCGGGCAAGGGCAGCATCCTGCAACGGCTTGGCCCGACTGCTAAACTCTTGCACGTAGAGGGTGGTGATGATCGCAATGCCAATCGAACTGAAGATTTGGCGGGTGATGTTGAACAGGCTGCTTGCCTTTGGCAGGGTGCGCCCGGTGAAGGATTGCAGGGCCAGCGTCTGCACAGGCACGAAGGTGAGGCCGAAGCCGAGGCCGCGCACCACGAAGGCAGGCAGCAGCGAAACCCAGTCGCTGCTGGCCGTCAGGCTGGTGAGCATGAACGAACTGACCGCCAGCAATACTACGCCGACGAAGGCCATCAAGCGCGTCCCCAGCTTGCTGTACAGCACCCGCCCTGCCAGGGCTGTAGTCACAATGGAGGCAAGGCCAACTGGCATCAAGGCCAGACCAACGTCAGTCGGCTTGAGATTGGGCTGACGGATTTGCTCAAGGAAGATGGGCAGCAGGATCAGGCTGCCGAAGACGACCATCGCGTTGAACCAAATCACGATACTGGCGATGGTGAAGTTGTAGTTCTTGAACAGGTTGAGGTCGAGTACCGGGTCTTTGCTGTAGCGCAGTTCGTAGACGGCGAAGGCGACCATTAGCAGTAGCCCCACCCCGATCAGCATCCATACTCCCGGCTCACCCCAGCCGTTGATGTTGCCACGGGGATTGAAGACGGTCTCTGTGCCGGGCTTACTCTGGGTAACCAGGTTGAAGCCGTAGATTACGCTAAGTACGCCGATGGTGACGAGGCTGAGGCCCACGTAGTCGAAGCGGGCGGTGGTGTCGATAGCAGAGGGCTTGCCAGCCGGGAAGATGCGCCAGGCGAGGAAGGCAGCGGCGATGCCCACGGGGATGTTGACGAAGAAGATAGAAGACCAGGTGAAGCTGTCGGTCAGGATGCCACCGATGGTTGGGCCGAAGACTGGCGCGAGCAGGATTGGCACGCTGATTAGTGCGCTGGCGTTGGCACGCTCCTGCGGGGGGAAGGCTCCAAGAGCAATGGCCTGGCAGACAGGAAATAGGCCGCCGCCACCGAGACCCTGGATTACGCGGAAGAAAATCAGCCAACCCTCATCCTGGGCAAAGCCACAGAGTAGCGAACCGACGGTGAACAGGCTGAGGACGACGAGGAAGACCAGCTTCGAGCCGAAGCGGTTGCTGAAGTAGCCTGCTACCGGAATGGCAGCGGCCTGGGCCAGGAAGTAGCCAGTGATTACCCATTGGATGCTGCTCAAGCTGGCACCGAGGGCTGTTTGGATGGGCGTAAGCGCGACATTGATGATCGTATTGTCCAGGATTGCCATGAACAGGCCGATGGATGCGGTCAGGGCGATGGCATACTTTGGTTGAATCTTCAAGACTACTCTCCTTGTAGGCTGTAGCTACTAAAGCCGAAGGTTGACTGCTTGCCAATAACACAGTGCCTGGTGGTTGCTGTACAATCCAGGCTGTCAACAGGTCGTGAACCGCCTTGCGGGCGAGGTGGCGGGCGCGCTCTTGCCCCCCTGCGATGCGCCCTTGCATCGTAATGTGGATCAAGCCCTCCTGCATCCCCCAGATAGTATCTACTGCGTCGTCTACATCGACGATTTGTGCGCCACGAGCCTCAATCAGCGATTGGATTAGCTTGTGGAATATGGCTCGCAGCGGCAGAGCATCTTGCCCTGTCTTTGTGGGGTTGCAGATGCTCACCCCCAGCCCCTGCATCAACTGGAAGTAGGCCAACTTCTTCCAGGCGAAATCCCAGTAGATGTCGCCCATTAGTATCAACTGCACTTCGGGGTCGCTAGTTGTGGCAGATGCCTGCTCCAGAGCTGCCACCACGTAGCGGTAGCCTTCACGGCGCAATTCGAGCAGCAACTCCTCCTTGCTGGCGAAATGTTCGTAGATTGTTGGTGGGCTGTACTCTATGCGCTCCGCCACCTTGCGGATCGTCACTGCTTGCCAGCCCTCCTGCTCCGCAATGGCATAGGCAGCGTCCAGGATATGCTGCCGCAGCTCTTGCTTCTCTCGCTCACGTCTTTCGCCTGGCATGGTTGCTCCTCATCGCAATTGCGCGGTGGATACCCCTGCGTTTACGCACGGGGAGGAAACCGCGCCCTCCTAAGTCTCTCAACAGGGCGTTTCCTTGCGCCGCGTTGAGACTAAACTGCTGGACATTGTTCGTTGTATATGATATAATACGCCTGTGGACAGAACGATTGTG
>Ga0123339_10000505_pt1 | contig 30513 bp, 22 predicted proteins | sample lystaG_FD_89956 | JGI IMG/M metagenome (GOLD analysis project Ga0123339, IMG submission 89956) | Glacier valley bacterial and archeal communities from Borup Fiord, Nunavut, Canada, to study Microbial Dark Matter (Phase II) -... | ecosystem: Environmental > Aquatic > Freshwater > Ice > Glacier ...
ATGGGTTTCATTGGACGATACCACTTTGTCGAAGATCGCTTCAGCCACGAGGTTCGTACCGCACACATAATCGAGCTCAAGCCGCTCGTACGTTGTGGTGCGTTCGGGATTATAGAGTCTGGTCACGACGTTTTCCACGCCGAAAATATAGGTGGCCACCTGGGTCGCCATCACGTTGGTGTTATCTAAATTCGTCACAGCGCAAAAATAGTCGCACTCTTGAATGCCGGCGGTGAGCAAGGTGTCTTCATCGAAACCCAGACCCTTTATCGTCACACCGTTGAAGGTTCCTCCGAGTTGAGAGAAGGCATCCTCGTTTTTATCGATGACGGTGACGTTGTTGCCCTGCTCGGAAAGCATGGTCGCAAGCTGCGCGCCGACGCGCCCGCAACCGACTACGATGATGTTCATAGTGCTCCTCTACGACATAAAACACACGCGACGATATTTTGTTCGAAAACACAAGAAAATCACAAGCCACAGAATGATAGCCCTTTAACCGGGGAAAATCAAAAAAATTATTATTAATGCTCGAGAGGTCGGATTGTACTCGGAAAATCAAAATGCCACCCTAAGGGTGGCATTAAGAATGCAACCCGAGGGTTGCGATATGTGATTGTAGACTATTTCTTTGAAGGAAGAATCTTGCAGATCGTGGTACCGCAGGTCGGACAGGTACCCTTCATCATCGGACGACCATTCTTCATGGTTGTCTCCTGAGGATCCTGCATCTCCCTTTTCTCCTTGCACTTTACGCAATATGCTTCTGCCATGTGCACACACCTCCGAATGCTCAATTTTCCTGATTGTTCCCTGAATCGGGCCAATCCTTACAACATGATTTATCTCGACCGGGAGCCTGATTTATGGCCGCACCTGGACTCGACGACCATTAGTTTACACTAAATCAAACTTTTTCAACACGCTTTTATACCCCAGCCCCACGAATACATACATAATGCCGATTGCAGCGGAGGCACTCGCCCAGATTGCCGCGGTGATGATCCAGAATCTCAAAGGAAAGGTCATGATGAGGAGGGACTCGGCGGGAAACGCCCAGTTCCCCTGCGGGAACAACACTGAATGCATCGCTTCGAACAATGCTGAAAAGTCGAAAAAACCGGCCACCGCGCCCGCCACGATCACAACGGCGACACCGATTCCCGCGAGAAGACATGCCCTAAAGACGACGGCTTGCTTGCCTCTCATAATGCAAATCACCAACACGACAAGCGATAGCACAAGTGCGACCGTCACGACGTCCGTCCAGCCGACCAACACTTTTTCGACGTCTGCCAAGTGGCTCACGGATGCCGCATCGTAGCCGCTGAGGTCGGCCTCGTCGCGGGGAAGCGTGACGAGGCTACCGAGCACGAATCGACGCGTCTGCTCGGCAGTAGCCCTATACTGCGCAAGTTGGACTTCCGTGTAGATGGGCGTGACGTCTTCGGCGGACTTCGAAGACGCAACTCGGTCGGCGTAGGGGTGCGACCTCTCGATGCTCCACCTGACGGCGGGCGCACTTACGGCGCATAAGAATCCGAGCCCGAGCGCGCAGATCAGCAACAAGAGCGCATAGAGTCTACTCATCGAGATAGCGCGAAACGGTTTCGAGCGGCTCTTCGCCTAAGCCGATGAAAGGAGCACCCTCGTCGACGCAGTCGGAAAAAGCGACGACGGTGTTTCCTCCCTGCGATATCGCCGATATGAGAGCCTCGTCCGCACGCTCGAGTAGCACGTCCGACTCGATGGCGTCTTGGGGCAATCCCGCGTATCCGATCGATGCCGTGACCGAGATTCCCTCGTAATCGATCTCTGCGATACTTTGCGAAACGGCCCTGAGCAGCAGGCCGACATCCTCGACTGTGGGCTGGCCGTCATGGGCATGGGCGTTCTCATTGAAGACGATCGCGAATTCTTCTCCGCTGATGCGTGCGACGAGATTCGGGGTCGTCGCGGTCTTGGCAAATTTTTCGACATCGGCTTGAATGGCCCGGGCGATTTTGCCTAGAATCGCATCGCCGGTGCCGATTCCGAATATCTTGTTGACCCGGGAGAAGTTATCGATGTCTATAAGGGCGACGAACACCGGGCGCCGGTCGTGGAGGGCGCGAACCGATTCCATCTCGAGGGCACGCTTGAAGTACTCCCGCGAATACAGCCCGGTGAGCTCGTCGAGTATGGCGATATTGCGTGACTTCGCGAGTTTGTTGCGAAACGGCGTGAGCAGTCGCGTGGCGACGAGCGCGGTACCGATAAGCACCGTCACCTGCCACAAATAGCGGAGGAGCACATATTCGAGTACGCGCCAGCTGTGCCCGCTGCTCAGCGGAATGGACACGTGAGGCAGGATGCCGAAGAAATTGCCCCATTCGATACATCCGAGCAAAACGATAAGCCCCAGTGCCAGCCACCATGCATCGGTCTTTCGCGGCGCGATGGCAGCAAGCTCGAAAAGAAAGAGCAGATATATGACCCAAAACCACGATTCGACGCCACCGGAAAAATATACGAGCAGCGTCACCACCAAGGAGTCGAGCACGAGTTGGATGATGTTCGCAGCGGCGATGTTTGCCAGCACGTCTTTATACCGCATGAAGAAATAGTTATAGATGCACACCAAAATGAGGGCATTGGCCGGAATGGCCATGTATCCGGCCAGGGTCGAAAAATCATTCTTCGACAAATGGATGATGAACCCGATAACCGAATACACCACCAACACCAGTACGAGCATCCACCGAACGTTGATGATGAAACTGACGCGATCCATGTTGTCGCGGATTGCGCTGATCTCATCTTGTGTCTGGTGCTCTTTGGGCGCAAGGGTGATCTTGCGCTGGAACGTGTTTTTAATATTCGACAGCACTGCTATTATGCCTCGCGAACCATGGCGGTCACGAACTTGACGGCTTCGTCGACGAGCTCGATATCCACTCCTGCAAGATCGTCTCCCATGCTCCGCCAGTTCACCGGAATGCCGTTTTTATCCAAGCGCGTCATGGTGATGGCACGATAGCCGTCTTGGAGCGCCACGGTCGCGTCGGTGGTCGCATTTTTCGTCTTCGCCGCTTTCGCACGTATATCGGTCGAACGCGCCGCCCGCCTGGCGAGGCTTACGAGGCGTGCGCTGGCCTTATGCGGGCTTCCCGCCCCTTCCTGCGCATACCAATGGAGCGAACCGGCACCGACCGCCTCGACGTTGATGATGAGCGCGTCGCGCAGTTCGGAGCCATACGCCTCCAAAAACGCCTTCATGCCGGAACCGTGGACACCGTAGGCACCGGTCGCCACGAACCAAAGCTCTTTTTCATCGAGTTGTGTGTCGAAGGTCTCGGTGACTTTGCGACGGATACGGGCGGCCTGCTCGGCGGCGAAACCGGAGTCCTCCACGATATCGCCTGAGGCAGCTCCACCCTTCCATGTGAATCCGTCGTCATCACCGTCCTCGTCGAAGTTATCCCACGAGCCGATTTCTTTGCCGGCCTTTCGTGCATCGAAACCGTCGTCGAGACCGAGCCAATCGGTCGAGTCGGCGGAATCCGCATTTCTCCCCGCACGCTTTTTCGACGGTTTCTTCTTCCCGCCCGAACGGATGCGCGAGAAAAGCGACGGTCTCTCGTCGAAAGTGGCGAACCCGCCGCCCGGTTGCGGGCCCTCGCCTATGAGGTCGGGTCCGAGGATTTCGGACTCGTCGGCGAACTCGTCGGCCCCTCTGCCCGATACCGGGGCGAATGATACCGTCGGTTGGTTGACGGCGGCACTCGGCACGGCGGCGAAATCGATGGTGTCGAATTGCAGGAAATTCGCATCGTTCGACTCACGTTTCGTCGGTGCGGCGCGCAGACGACCGGATGCTTGGGACTGAGCGGCTTCATCCGCGGCGGATGTCTCCCCTTCCGCCCATGAGAAATCCCGGGGGAAGTCGGAGGAGTCTTGGCCGGATGGATATCGGTCTCCCGCGCTCGGATTCTGCATAGGCGCATCATAGTCGAAGGCGTTTTGGACGGTGTTCGTCGCATGCGTGTACTGTTTCATGTTCTCGCCGAGGTCGGTCTTTCCTTCCGTCAGCGAACCGGCGATGTCGAGGAGCGCCGCCGTGCCCGACGCGTTGTTGTTCGCTCCGCTTGAAAAACGCTTGAATATCCCGCGGACCAAAAGGTCGAGCACCAAGAGCGCCGGTACGAGGCACAAGACGAGAAGGACATACCACGCCACCGTACGCGACGAGAGCAAAAACTTGAAAGGGAGGACCAATGAAAGGGCGAGAACCGGGAAAACCCGGATGAGATATTTGTCGATTGAGTTCAGCACGCTGTAGATCGGCGCAAGTGAATTCTCCGTCAGAGGAGAAACCCGCAACGAATCATAATGCGCGACGACGACGATTTTTTTGCGACGCCCGGAGCCTCCGCGCGCCTGCGGAGCATAGCGGGCGATGACGTTTTGGCTCGGACCCTTAGCCAGCACTTTCGAAAGAGCCTGGCCTCCGTTCAATCCGATGTGGAAACCGACGGCGTCGAGGACGAGAATCGCCCAGAAAACCCAAGCAATCCATGAAGGCTTGCGAAGTAATCCGAGTATGACGATGCAGGCAATCGCAACGAAGCAATAGATGAAGTTCGACCATGTCGTCGTGCGGGTCGTCTCGAAATCCTGCATCTCGGTCGGCAGACCCTGCTCTTTGAATGAGTCGGCAATCCATTCGGCGGCCATACGCTCCGTATCCGAGGCAACCGGACGAGGCCCGATTCTTTCGACGAGCTCATGAAGATATCTTTCGACGTTGCTCATAGCTATCCCGCCTTTTCGTTGACAAACCTATCTAATCTGATTATCCATTAAAGCAACTCTTTTGCGAGCGGCAAAATACTGTTCGGACATAGTTCCCGTTTGCTCCCCGTATGCCTTCACGATAATCTCACCGAGTGGCTTGAGTCCATTATCCGCTATCGAGACGGCCTTCTTGCTCAATTTATTGTGATTCTCGACGGCGGCGTTCGCCTTCTTGAGATTATTCTTCATCCAATAGGCATCGGCATCCCTCGCCGCCTGCGACATGGCGATGCGTATATCGAGATAGCGGCCGTACGTCGAAAAATCAGCTTGTGGCATCGCAGCGTGCGCTTCTTCCAGCCGTCGCTTCGCATCCGCAAACGATCTTGCGGCTTCTTTGTCGAGATTTCCGGACACGCTTATGTCCCGCTTGTCGGTCGTGCTGAATATCTGAAGCGCCTGCTTCGCCTTTGTGACCCCGTCGTTGAGAGATTCCCAACTGCTGCCCGCGGCGATGAGAGCGGTGGCCGCCGCTCTATCAGTCTCGAGAAGTCTGACCGACATGGACAAAAGATCGTAACGCATGTCGATCGACGCGCGAATCGCACGCGCCTTATCGGCTTGTTTCCCCGAACCGTGACTTTTGACGTAATCCATGGCCTCGGAAGCCTGTGCGAGGTACGTTTTCGCAGGAGCGATGTCACCTTCGAGCGCCATGATACGTCCGGGCGTATCGGCACCGACTTGTCCCGTCAAGACCTCATCGATACGAACGATCACTTTGTCGGCCTGCGCGACCTGCGAAATCGCCGTGGAGATCTTGTGTTCGATGGACTGGCGATGGGCGAAGGATATACCGACGAACAGGGCGATGCCGAGAACGAGAACGGAGGCGACACATATGATGATAGTTGGGCGCTTCATGTTCGGGTCTCTTGCTCCCTTCGACGATGTCATACCCTTATTTTGGCAAGCATTTTCACTTTAACGCTAAACTGAATTATAGAGCATACTCCCCTGAGGAAGGTTTTGCGGCCATGGAACGACTCGACAAATTCGATATGCAGCTTATGCGGTGCCTTGAGATAGCATTCACTTTCGATTACGAGAACAGATCGCTTACCCCCGACGAGATCTATAAGCAGTTCTACCCCGGGAAAAGCTCGGCCGCGGCGACCAAGAGTTTCCAGCGCGACCGAGAACTCCTCGGCGACGCCGGCATCAAGATATCGTTTTGTCCCGATGGCAATTATGCGGAAAATCTCAGCGATATCACCTGCTCGAACCTCGTGCTCGACGAAGAGGAATCCGCCGCACTGGCGGTCGCTTTGCAAAGCATGAGTTCCGAGGAGAGCTTTCCTCTTCCGCTCGCCTTGCGATTCGCCCTTTTGAAACTTTCCGGGAAATTCGAAGAGGCGGACCCCTTCATGGCGCTTTCGCGCATGACGCTCGATGACAACCCCACCGAACAGCAACATTTTCTCGAGCAACTTTTCGCCGCCATCAAAAACAACGCGGTTGTGACCTTCACCTATAAGAAACCCCAAAAAGATACGAAAACCCGCACCGTCAAGCCACTCGGCCTGCACTTGTTCCGCGGGCAATGGTATCTTATCGCCGAAGATGTCGAAGGCGGGCGGTCACCGAAAACATTTTCGGTAGCAAACATCGTCGATCCGGTCACCTCCGATACGACGTTCGTCCCCCCGGAGCGATTCGATGTCAAAACCTACTGCACGCCTCCGTTCATGTGGGGAGAGGGCGAGGGTCGGGATGCAGCCGTTCTCATCCCATGCGAAAGCACCCATCGCGTTGAAAACATAACGGCCGGGTTCGGCTCGCTCGATGTGAGGGCGGACGGTTCGACCCTGTGGTCGATCACTTATAACGACATCGACCGCCTGTGTGAATATGTCCTCTCCGAAGACCTCGCGTTCGACGAGTCGTCGTCCGTCGAGGCCGACTACTTCCGAACGTCATATCTCGAAAGAGTGGTGAGCGCCCATGAATAGGGACTCCAGGAACGTCCGCGGGCGTGCGGCCGTCATCATCGATATCCTCAGCGCGCTCAAGCCGGGTTCGACCATCGATATCGAAGACCTCGCGAAAATAACGAAGAGCGACCCGACGCTGCTGAAAAAAGATATCGCGATTTTGGCGGATTGCGGCATCGGACCGTACTACATCGACATCACGGTCGGTGACGATGGGACCGTGAGGCTCCTGCGTCCGCCTGTCAGTCTCAACAAGTCTCTCCGGTTGGCCGACGAGCAGATGCTCGCCGTGGCGCTTTCGCTTAAAATGGCGGGAATCGACGAGGACGACCCTCTCTTTGAAAAGATAAACGGAGCGTTCGGCGGAACCTGGAATGAAGAATTCCTGCGCCATCGTGTTCTCATCCACCCCGTCAGCCATTCGTTCTCCATCTTCGAGGCGCTCGCGCTCGCCTTGCAGACATCGCTTCCGGTAGCCATCGACTACAGCAGCCTCAAAGGCGAATCGACGACACGCGTCACCGATGTCGCCCGGATGACCAACGACCGGGACGGTTGGTATATCCACGGCTACTGCCACAGCGCGCATGAGACCCGGACGTTCAAGCTCGATCGGATAAGCGATGTGCGCATCCAATGGCTTTCCGACAAAGCGAAGGGAAGAAACAACCTCGATACGCCCGAAAGCGTGATCGACGCCCTCGGTCGCGAGGTCGAGCAACACCGGGAACAGGCGACGCTCGTATTCACCGACGCGCAATCATACGTGTCCCGTGATTGGCCGCTCGCCTCGGAACCCAAACACCTGGTAGATGGAGGAATACGCATTGAAATCCCGCTCATCAGTGAAGACTGGATAGCGAAAAAAGTGCTGAGTTTCGGGGGGAAGGCGATCGTCAAATCGCCCGAGCATCTGAGAACCTACATCAAAGAGACTGCTCGTTCCTTGCAGAAAGCTCTTCGATGATCTTTTCCGCCGGCAGGATGATCGGCTCGACAGGGAGCGACTTGAGCACACGCTTACCGTAATTTTTCGTCACGAGACGCGAGTCGGCCAAAATCACGAATCCGGTGTCGCTGGCCGACCGGATCAAACGGCCGATCGCCTGGCGTAGATCGATGATGGCTTCCGGGAGATCGTGGCGGGCCCATGCCGAGGTTCCCTCACGCGCAATCCGCTCGCCGGCAAGAGGTGTCGTCGGGGAAGCGAAGGGAAGCTTGGGAATGATCACGCACTTCAGCGTGTCCCCGCGCGCATCGAAGCCCTCCCAGAAGGTGCGAAGCGCGAACAGGGAGCGGCGCTCATCCTCGACGAACTGCTTTCCGAGCGCGAGACTCGAGGCGCCTTCTTTCTGGATGAGGACTTCGAGATCCTTGCTTCCGAGCGAGACATGCACGTTCTCATGCACCGCATGCATGTCTTTCTTGTTCGTGAACAAGGTGAGCACGCCGCCGCCGAGCGCGATGTGGACCTTCTCCGTGAAAATACTGAGCTCGTGCTGATAGTCCGCCTCGCGGGGGTCGGGCATATCCGACACCACGAATATCTTCATTTGATTCTTCAGATCGAAACTCGAAGAGAGAGCCGCCCCGTCGAGCCGTGACTCTTCGACCAAGTCGAGTCCGACCGATTCGTTGAAATGTTTGAACGAATCCCCCTCGGCGATGGTCGCCGAGGTATAGACGAGGCTGTTCACGCTCGAATAGATCTCGTCGACGATGATGCGGCCCACTTTGAGCGGTGCCGCCACGAGACGTTGGACATGTCTATCGGAAGTCAGCTTGATGGAATAGACCGTGTTTTCATCGGGCTCGCCGATAAAGACGCCCAAACCGGTCAGCGTAAACCCGACATCGTAGATGAAACCGGAAAAATCGGCGACGAGGTCGTCGTCTTTGATCTCTTCCGCAAGCGTCATCTCCGCCCTCAGCGCATTCCCGCACGCGATCAATTTTTCCAGCTTACGGTAGAACGAGCGCCCCGTCGATACGACAACCCCCCACTCCGCAGTATCCCTGAGCTCGGTGTTGACCCAGATCTCGGACAGCCGGTCCCGTCTGCCCGCGCGCTTGGCGAGATCCCCGGCGGCGCTTTCGAACGTTGCGAGCAGTTTCGTGCTTTCGGCGACTCCCTGCTCGAGCAGGTCGAGGGTGGAGGCGATCGATGACTTCTCCCCCATCTTGCCGGCGACCTTTTCGATTGCATGGCCCAAGCGGTAGAGCAAACCGCCGTTTCCGGTGGCCCGTCGGAAAAGATTCTGCATCCTGAGAGGCTCTACCGTCACCGCCGTCTGGTTGCGCGCCTCACGCTCGATGCTGTGCGCTTCATCGACGATCCAGTACCGAATAGGCGGTAGGATGCGACTCGGAGAAACCGCATCGCGGAAAAGAAGCGCATGGTTGGTGACGACGAGATGCGAACTCTGGGCACGTTTGCGCGCACCGTGCAGATAGCACAGGTTCGGGTAGTAGCGACAGCGTTTATTGGTGCATTCGGCTTGCGTCGCGATGAACGAGCGCTCGTAGGCGCGTATGCTCCCGAGGCGAGCCGCATCTCCCCACGGGGATTGGGACACCCACGCCAGAACATGTGCGACCTCCGTGCTTAAGGTGCCGTCGCGAAGCGCCACATCGAGCTTGCGCAAACAAAGATAGTTCTCATATCCCTTGACTGCGGTGAAGCGAAGCTTATTCCCCAGCATCTTGTTGAGGCGGGGGATCTCCCTGGTCAAGAGCTGATCGGCGAGGTTGTTGCTCTTTGTGGCGATGCCGACGGAAACGTTGTTCTCGAGAGCGACTAGCGCCGCCGGGAGCAGATAGGCGAGCGATTTTCCCACTCCCGTGCCGGCTTCGACCGTGAGGAAACGACTGCGCAGAAAGGCGTCGTATATCTTGTTCGCCATCTCGTCTTGCGCCGGACGTATCTCGAAATCGGCATACATACGTTCGCGCTGTTTGCCCTTCGCTTTCCCCGTCGGCCGGACGGCCTCCATCAAGTCGCCTTCATAGCTGAACCTCATGGGCACCTCATAGGCGTCGTAAAGCGATTCAGCCCGGTCCGCCTTGACCTGTCTACCGCGCAAAGTCCGCAAGTTGAACGATTTCTCCGGCCTGTCGGAACGGCTGCCGAGCACTTGTCTCATCCAGTGGGCTCCGGCAAGTGCGGACGGCTGGTACGGCAGCTCGGAAATGACTTCGAGCACCCCGTAATCGAGAGCGTACATCCCGCACAGGCTCGCACGCCACACGTAACGGAGCACTTCGACGTCGGCTGCCGCACGGTGCGCGTTTCTCCCCGCGTCGGGATTGAGCCAGTCGGCAAGTCCGATTTGGCGGTAGCGTGTCAGACGCGGCAACCCGACCTGTGCCAAAAAGACCGTATCGACCCACCGGTTCGGCAAGGCCCCGAAGGAGGCCTCGAGGAAATTCTTATCGAAATGCGCGTTGTGGGCGACCAGATCGGCGTCGCCGATGAAAGCGAGCACCGTAGCTTTGACCTCTTCGATGCTCGGGGCGTCCGCGACCATTTCATTGGAAATGCCGGTGATCTCCGTGATCTCGGCGCTGATCGAGGTGCGGGGCCTCACGAGCGTCGAATAGCGTTCGCGCACCTCGGGACCCCTCATGCGCATGAGTGCGACCTCGGTGATTCCGCCCGGAACCGGTCTGAGACCGATGGTCTCCAAGTCAAGCAAGACGACCTCGTCTTCCATGCCGAACGAAAGCTCGCACACCTGTTCGGGCAAGGAATCATAGAGGTCGAAAAGCGCCGGTTCGGTGTCGATCGGAAGCAACTTCCGCAACGCCTGTTGCGCGTATGTCAGGTCGTTTTCCATAGATAAGAGAGTACCACGAGGGCAGGACTCCTCCCGCCTTTACGCAAAGAAACCGCCCGTTGCCGGGCGGCTTCCTCTTGTCTGTTTCGCTTTGTGAAAAGTACGATGGTTCTACTTCGAGGTCATACCTGAAACGGCTTTGTCCTTCACGAGGTAGGTGCCGCCGTCCTTGACAAACGTCCACACACTGGTGAAGTCGCCGTAGGAAGCGGTGCTCTGCGTAACGGTGATCTCAAGCTCTCCGCTCGAGTTCGTCTTGCTGCCGTCGACCTTATAGCCCGAGATGCCATAGCTTGAAAGCTGGGCTCCGAGTGCATCGGCTGTCGTGGCGTCTTTCTTGGCGGCAGGAAGGTGCTCCCACGCGGTCTTCCAATCCTTGCTGTCGCAAGCATCGTAATAGGCCTTGACCCATTTTTCGGGAGTCGTCTTGGCATCGAGGCGTGTCGCCGTCTTCTTGTCGAAGCTCGCCGCGTTTGCCAAACTGCTCTGCATCGCCGTGCTTGCGGAATTCGTGGCGGTGGTTGCGGTCGTCGACGTCGTGGCGGTCGTAGTGGTTTTATTCGACTTCGTTCCTTGCCAAATCAAAACACCGACGATCGCTCCGAGAAGGACAATGACCACGACGAGGCCGATGACAATCGTCTTCTGCTTCGATCCTGAATCGATTTCGCTCATCTTTTATTCCCTTTCACCATATGCGCCGTACTCATTACGACACAGTTATTTATACCTTCTGTATTGTTAAGGATTACGTCTCGTTCCGCAAGTGTTTATGCGTGTTTTTCATATAACGGACAAGATGGTAAGATTACGGACATGTCAAACACCCGCTCGATCTTCGACATAGTCGGACCGACCATGATAGGCCCGAGCTCCAGCCACACCGCAGGTGCCGTACGCCTCGGCGCACTCGCCCGCGCGATTTTCGGCGAGCTCCCCGGACAGGCCGACATCGGGCTCCACGGTTCTTTCGCCGCCACCGGAGAAGGCCACGGCACCAAGCTCGCGCTGATCGCCGGGCTCCTCGGCATGGCCCCCGACGACACGCGCATCCCCCACTCGTTTTCCCTAGCGGAAGAGGAGGGACTGTCGTTTCGTTTCACCGAGATCGAGCTTGAAGAAGCCCACCCCAACACGGCCGTGTTCAATCTGTCTCCCCGCAAAACCCCCGAGTGCCCGCCGGATGCAAAACCGGACGCCCCCGGCATCGTGAAGCCCATGATGATCCGAGGCTCCTCGATCGGAGGAGGAAACGTCGTCGTCACCCGAATCGATGATTTCGCCGTGCACGCGACCGGCGAACTGCCTCTGCTTGTGGTCGATCATTCGGACCAGCCCGGCGTCATCTTCGCGGTAAGCGGAATTCTGACCGACGCGCATATCAACATCGCGGCAATGAACGTGTCGCGCGAGATGCGCGGAGCCCGGGCGCTCATGCTCATCGAGACGGACGGTCGTCCCGACACCACCACACTGCGTCGGATCCTCCAACAGACACAGGTTCACAACGTGCGCTACGTTCCTTCGGTCTGACGCTTTTTCGGCTCAGATCCGGGAGTCGGCGCAGGCGCCGCAGGGATACGTTTTTGGCACGCAGGTTGGTTGCCGCACGCCCAACACGAGCCGGTGCAGCCGATGACCTTCAACGTGTTGCATCGCGGACAGCGCACATCGTCACTTACAAACCCGCATTCGGGACACACCTGATTCAAACCCATCTTCGCACCTCCCTAGAGACCGACGGCGGTCAATATATGCATCATCACGCCACCGAGACCGAACGCGAGCGTCGTGGTGGTGATGAACAATGTCAAGAAATACAATACCCCGCGCTCTTTGAGTATCACGACGGCGCTTGCGATACAGGGGACGAACAGCGTGATGGTCGACATGGCCACCAAGAGCTGCCCGTTCGTCAAGTTCATCGAGAAGAACCCGGCGGCGGCGAAGTCACGGCGGATGAATCCCATGACGAACGCGGTGGCAGCCTTCGCGGGCAGCCCCATCCAACCGACGACCAGCGGGGATGCCGCGCCGATGATCCACCCGAGAATACCGGTGACCTGCAAAAACGTGATGATAAGCGATCCGGCGGCGAAGAATTTGATGATCTCGGCGAGGAATCCGTAGACCTTGTGCGAGGTCTTCTTAAGCACGTTGATCGTCTGCGGGATACGCAACGGCGGCAGGTCGATGAGGAGATCGGTGGATTCCCCGGGCATCATCTTGTTGAGTGCCGTACCGACCGCGCCGAAGACCATAAGCAGGAAGACGACGAATATCGCCGAATAGATGATCGGCGTACGCCCCATCATGGCCGCGATGGCCGCGATCTGCGCGGAACACGGGACGGCGATCGCCATCAGCGCCGTGGCGATCATGCGCTCGCGTTTGCTGGTCAGAACGCGCGTCGTCAGCGTTCCCATCGTCACGCAGCCGAACCCGAGGATCAACGGGATGATCGCACGTCCGTTCAACCCGAAGAACGACAGGAGTTTATCGGTCAGCACCGCGATCCGCGGCAGATAGCCGGAATCCTCCAGAAGGGAAAGCAGCAGGTAGAACGCTGCCACCAGCGGCAGAATCACCCCGAAGATATAGCTGGGGACCATGGTGAATATGCCGAACTCGCCGGCAAGGAACTGGTACGGCAGCGAACTCGCGCCCAGCCCGACCGACGTGAACAGATGCTGCACGAGCGGCACCCAGTAGCGGTTCATGAGACCTTTTTCGAGAAAGTTCACGACCACTACGCCGACGCCTTGCCCGATGATCACCCAGATGAACACGAACAGGGCGAGCATCATGGGGATGCCGGTGATCGGATGCATCATGGCTGCCGAGAGCTTTGTCTGCCAGTTGGCGCCTTTGGTGGTGGTCGTCATGATGTGTCCGACGATATCGTTGACACGGTCGCGCCGCTCGATATATATGTTCTCTTGCGCGTCGGCTTCGGTCGCGGCGGCAAGTCCCGCCTTCTCGGCGATTTCGACATCCCCTTCGAATGCGAGGCACATCTGCGCCTGCGTCGCCTCGCCCCCGCTTCCGGCAAGTACGGCGAACCGGTCTTTCAAGGAGTTCATCACGATACCCGGCCGTGCGGTGCCGATGCCCTCCTCGAGCTCGTCGATTCCTTCTTTATTCTGTGCGCTGCCGAAGAAGATCGGCACGCCGAGGAGGTCGCTCATGAGGTCGAAGTCGATTTTGACGCCGCGGGCGGCCGCCTCGTCCATCATGTTGACGAATATGACGAGGGGCAAGCCCATATCGATGAGTTGCAGCGTGAAGAACAGATCACGTTCGAGGTGCGTGGCGTCGATGACGTCGATGACCTTATCGGCCCGCAGCAACACGTCGCGCGTCACCTGCTCCTCGGTGCTCAGATTCGAGACTCCGTAGACGCCCGGGCTGTCGATGAGCATTCCTCCGCGATACGAATCCTCCAAGATCTCGACCGTCGTCCCCGGGAAATTACTCACCGCCGCATAGGTATCGGTGAGCGCACCGAACACGACCGATTTCCCCACGTTGGGATTACCGGCCAATACGATCGTCTCATCCGTATATGTTCGATCCTGCTGATGCACCACTTCTTCTCCTTTTGATAGTTCGATACCGCTCGATATCGTTTAAAATAACCGCCTCCGGATAGGCGGAAACGGTTACTTGACGTCCGTGCTCATTTTGCTCGGCGTGCCCGCATACGACGGCTTGTGCCGATACTCCTTAACCTGTATCTTCCGTGCGAGGGGACGACCGATCGCTATCTCCTGATAACCGCTCTTGACGACGATCGGACCTGCGGGGACGCGCCCGGCGATAGTAACGATCGCTCCGGGATTGATGCCGAAGCGGAGGGCTTGGATGCGCGCATGGGCGTCATCGACCGAGACGATCTCCACGCGGTCTCCTATATGTGTGCAATCAAGGGTGAGCGGCTTCATGGGTCCATCCTCCATATACGGATTCGGTTGCGCGACGCGAGTGCCTCGCCGACCGTTCAAATAATTAGTTTGTGCTAATTCCTGTTCAACTATACCGTACCTTCGCGCATTGCGCAAGTTGGTATAAGGTATTAGATAAGGTATGATTCCACCATCGGACCGAAAGGGAAATTTTATGGCGTACGCATCTTTTTCAGGGCTTCTTAAAGCTGCGGAGGAACAAGGCTCGCTTGCAAAAGCCATCCTCGAACTTGAAACCCTCGAGAGCGGCATGACGAGCGAAGACGTGCGAGCCCACATGGCACGGACCCTCGAGGCCATGCGTGACGCGATTGACGAGGGCTCGAACCCCGCGATAAAATCCCGCACCGGGCTGACCGGTGGAGACGGTGCCCGCCTTTTGGCCGCCGACGGTCGGACACGCCCCTTGGGCGGGTTGTTCGCACGCGCGCTGGGCTCGGCGGTTGCGACCGCCGAAGTCAACGCGGCCATGGGACGCATCGTTGCGGCCCCGACCGCGGGAGCTTCGGGCGTGGTCCCCGGCGTGCTGCTTTCGGTCGCCGCGGAGTATAAAAAAACAGACGATGAGATCATCGACGCCCTGTTCGTGAGCGCGGGGATCGGCGGCGTGTTCGCCGCGCGCGCCACGCTTTCGGGCGCAGCCGGCGGATGCCAAGCCGAAATCGGGACCGGTGCCGCCATGGCAGCCGGTGCCGTCACCTCCCTTTTGGGAGGAACCCCCGAGCAAGTCGGACATGCGGCGTCGCTCGCCATGCAGGGACTGCTCGGTCTCGTGTGCGATCCGGTGGCCGGACTCGTCGAGATCCCCTGCGTCGTGCGCAATGCGACCGGAGCGGCCGTGGCCCTCGCCGGTGCCGAGATGGCACTTGCCGGTGTGGTCTTCCCCATCCCGCTCGACGAGGTGGTGGGCGCGGCGGCTCGAGTCGGCGCGGCGATCTCCCCCAACCTGCGCGAAACCGCACGCGGCGGCCTCGCGATCACGCCGACCGGCCTCAAAATCGCCTGCAGCCTCGATAAATAAGATAGTAGAAAAACCGCAGTTCCGGTTCGCAGTTCGTCGGACATACGGAAAAAGTCGTCATTTCGAAAGGAATACGTTATGGGTTTTGATTCAAAGACGAGCGCCTGGTGTTCTTCGCAAAGCGATGAGTGCATCGAGACGCTTACCACCGACCCCGAGAACGGGCTGACCGGCGAGGTCGCAAAAGCCCGCCTGGCGCAATACGGTCCCAACAAGCTCGCCGACGAGGTGAAGACACCGAAATGGAAGGTGTTCCTCTCCCAGTTCCAGGATTTCACCATCTACGTCTTGCTCGTCGCCGTCATCATCTCGGCGTTTGAAGGACAGGTTCCCGAGACGGTCGCGATTCTGACCATCCTGTTGTTGAACGGCGTGCTCGGTTTCGTCCAAGAATATCGCGCGGAGGAGGCCCTCGAGGCGCTCAAGGAGATGTCGGCCCCGACGGCGACGGTCGTCCGCGACGGCGTCGAGCAGGAGATCGACACCGTCACCCTCGTTCCCGGCGACATCATATTGCTCGAGTCGGGCGACACGGTGCCCGCCGACGCCCGCTTGATAGAGGTCGGAGCGCTCCGCACCATTGAAAGCGCGCTGACCGGTGAGAGCGAGGCCGTGCGCAAGACCGTCGATGCCGTTACCGGCGAGGCGATACCGCTCGGAGACATGCGCAACGTCGTGTTCAGCGGCACCTCGGTCTCGGTCGGACATGGCAAGGCCGTCGTCGTGGAGACGGGCACCCATACCGAAATGGGCAAGATAGCCACCATGCTCGAAAACACGGTCGAGGACCAGACGCCGATACAAGTCGAACTCGACCGTGTCGGCAAGCGCATCGCCGTGGCCGTACTCATAATCGCCGTGCTCGTCTTCATCGAGGAACTCTTCGTCGGCGGCGGCCCGATCACCCGCGAAGTCGTCACCGCAGGAATGCTCGTCGCCGTATCGCTGGCCGTGGCCGCGATCCCGGAAGGACTGCCCGCGATCGTGACCGTCGCACTCTCGCTCGGCGTGCGTCGCATGGCCGACAAGAACGCCATCGTCAAAAAACTCCATGCCGTCGAGACGCTCGGTTCGACCGACTTCATCTGTTCGGACAAGACCGGCACGCTCACCCTCAACAAGATGAGCGCCCGTCGCCTGCTGGTCGGCCTCGATTCGGCGAAGGTCGAGCATGGTGGGATCCAGCTCGACGCCGGTCACGAGCTCGACGCCGAGGGTTTGCGCACGATGCTGCTCGTCGGCCTCTCCTGCAACGATGCCCACTACACCGCCACCGGTGAATTGGTCGGCGATCCGACCGAGACCGCACTCGTCGATGCCGCGCAAAAGCTCATGCCGGGCCTCGAGGTTCCTCCGCGCGTCGATGAGATACCGTTCGACTCGGAGCGCAAACGGATGACCACCGTCCACTCCTATCACGACGACCGCCTCTACGCGTTCGTCAAAGGCGGCACGGACACCACCGTCCCCCACTGCACGCACGCGCTCATCGGCGGGGAGAAGGTCGAGCTCACACGTGAGATCCACGCGCGAATCGCCGAGAAGAACGCGGAATTCGCCGCAACGGGATTCCGCACGCTCGCATTCGCGATCCGCGAGTTGCCCGACGGCGCCGACACCGACGACTTCGCGGCCATCGAGAGCGATCTGACCTACCTGGGGATCATCGGGCTGCAAGATCCCGCGCGACCCGAAGTCCCCGCCTCGATCGCTCTGGCGCACTCCGCGGGTATCAAAGTCGCGATGGTCACCGGCGACCACGCCCTGACCGCGCGTGCGATCGCCGAGGAGATCGGCATCCTGGATGAAGGCGGCACAGTAGTAAGCGGCCCTGAGATCGAAGGTATGAGCGATACGGAGTTGCGCGACCGCGTCGACAGTATCCGCGTCTATGCGCGCGTGAATCCCGAGCATAAGCTCCGCATCGTGGATGCCCTCAAAAGCCGCGGCCATATCGTGGCCATGACCGGCGACGGCGTCAACGACGCCCCCGCGCTCAAACGAGCCGACATCGGGGTTGCGATGGGCGTGGTGGGAACCGACGTCACGCGCGAAGCAGCCGATATGGTGCTCGCCGACGACAACTTCGCCACCATCGTGGAGGCGGTCGAGGAAGGGCGCTCCGTATTCGACAACCTCAAGAAGGTCATCCTGTTCCTGCTCTCCTGCAACATTTCAGAAGTCGTCATCATTTCGCTGACCTCGTTCTTCTCGCCGACCGCCGCCTTGCTGCCGCTCCAGATCCTGTGGATCAACCTGATAACCGACGGGCTGCCAGCACTCGCCCTCGGGGTCGACCCGGCAGAAAAAGGCATCATGGAGCGCAAGCCGCGCAACGCCGCCGAGCCGATCCTGACCGGGTCGCGTTGGTTCCAGATCGCATGGCAGGGGTTCATCCTCTCGATCTTCCCGCTGATTCTAGGATATGTGATCGCTCCGCGTCTCGGTGTGAGCGACGCGGTATCACGCACGATGCTTTTCACCACGCTCGTGCTCAGCCAACTGTTGCACACGATGACGTTCCGCAGCGAAGCACACACCATCTTCTCGCTCGAAAGTCTCAAGAACAAATGGCTGATCGGGGCGATCGCCGGTTCGGTCATGTTCCAGCTGCTGTTGATCTATATCCCCGGGACCGAGAAACTCTTCAACGTCGTGCCGCTGAACGCAGCCGACTGGATCGCGGTCGTCGGAGTGACGCTGGCGAGCATCCTCGTCATCGATATCACCAAGGTGGTCGGGGCGCGCCTCAAGAAAGACTGATTACTTATTCCCCAGACCCCCATGCAACAGGAAACCGCCCGGCGAATCGACGTCGGGCGGTTTCCCTTTCTACAACCTACTCAAGGAGAGAGTAAGGCGTAACTCGTTTTCAGTACTACCCCTCTTTGGGAGGAATCGGCGCGACCGGTTCGGTCGGTCCCTCAGCGGTCGGAATCGAGACGGTGACCGGTTCGGTCGGCTCCACGACGAGCTCTGTCACCAGCGCGGAGGGGGCTGCGACGGGTTCTGCGACCGGTTCAGGCACAACAGGTGCGGGAGCCGGTGGCGTCGGGGCGGCTACAGGAGGCTTATACATCGGCATCTGCGCAGTCGGGGCGCTAGCGGGAACAAACGGCCTACGGTCGCGCGGCCAGGTATCGAATGCGAGAACGAGGAGGCAGACCAACGGTCCGACACCCGGAATCAAGCTCAGAAGCCCCATCCAACCGCTGTAACCGGCTCGAAAGAACACTCGGTAGTACAGCCAGATCTGGAGTGCGACCGCCGCCAGGTAGATGATGCCGAAGCAGGCGAGGAGCCCACCGAACGCACTGGAGATCTGATCCAACTCGGAGTTCGACAACGATTGATATGAATTTGTATAACCCATCGTCTGCGACCTTTCTACTCTGCATGCACTAGGTACTTATATGTACCCAGAATATACCTATTCCGACAAATCCAACGCAGGAAAGGGACGAATACTCCACGAATTAGTGGTGGCATGCATTTTCGAGCGACATGACGGGAAGACCTTCACCTAAAATAAGGGCGATTATTTCAGCGATCCCAGGTGTTCGATTCTCGAAATATACTTCGATCCCGGCATCTTGAAAGCCCGCTAACGGACGACCGCCCATTCCTCCCGCGACGATTGCGTTCACACCGGCTTCAGAGAGCAACCCGACGGGGCGCAGACATCCGCCCTCTTCATGCGCGGGGTTCTGAAGAATCGACACGCTTTTTACTTTTCCGTCTTCGATATCGACGAGCGTAAAACAATCGCAATGTCCGAAATGTTCGGAGCGTTCGCCCTCGAGCCCGCCTTCTCCATTAGTCGGAACCGCAAGCCTCATCGTGTCTGTCATATCGTGCTCCTTTTCTATAGCCATCTGATAATAATAAATCAGTCTTCATTTTTGTAAGCATTATGCCTTGAATTTAATCGCTTTCGATGCAAACAACGCGAGAACGGCAAGCCCGACACCGAACGCCGCATACATCGTCGAATACGAAGTCGCAGCGATAACCCGTCCGGCGATTTGAGTGCCGACGGCACCGCCCAACATGAGCGCAAACGGCGCAAGCGACATGGCTGCGCCGCGTGCTTTCTCAGCAAATCCGGTCGCTATGGTCAAAAGCGTGGTGTGCGTGGTCATGAAACCGAATCCGAGCAAGAACACACCGATTGCCGTGAGGAGAAGGCTCTTGCCGCCGGTCCACACGACTCCGTCTGCGATCGCCATGAGCACCAACCCGAAAACGACCGTGGGGACGTGACCGATCCGACCGACGATTCTATTACTCACGCGGCCGGCGACCAAAGCTGCCACACCGAATGCGGTCATGACGGCACCGATTGCAAGAAACGACAGGTCGAAACGCTCCGAGAGCACCGCTCCCAGATAGCTGAAACTTCCGAGCAGGAAAACACCCTCGAAGAATATTGTGAGGTAGGTCCTCAGACTTGCACCGTTGCCCAGCAACGAGAGATAGGGTTTGAGCATCGGCGAGTCGGGGTTTTTCGTCTCATGCTCGCCGACCGCGGCGGGAAGCATGCGCCAAAGAGCGACCGCTACAAAAGCTGCGACGATACCGTAGACGACGAACACGCCACGCCAGTCGAACGCATAGGCGATGGCGCCGCCGATTCCCATGGATAGAGCTTGCCCGAGAAACGAGATTCCCATAAACGATCCAATCGCCTTTTGACGACCTTCCATCGGAACGATATCGGCGATCAAAGCCAGCGAAATCGGCATGGTCGCCGCCGCAAAGACTCCCGTCAGCATCCTGAAGAGCGCAAGGCTCGTCAAGTTGGCGCCGAGGGCACAGAGCGCCGTGGCGATAGTGAATATCGTGAAGGTGGTCAAGATCACGCGGACTTTGCCGAATCTGTCGGCCAACGGGCCGAACAGAAGCTGGAAAATACCGAAGGGCAACATGTAGGCGGTCACCAGGATACCGGCTGAAACCGTCGAGACACCGATCCCTTTCGATATGGCCGGGAGAAGCGGAGAGACGACCCAGTTGTCCGCCATGACGATAAATCCCGCTAGCCCCAAGAGTGTTACAACACGTTTAGACGACATATCTTCTCCTCGTTAGTTCGAACATTATCGAAATAGTCTAACGCGAAGAACGGGCGAACGCAAATGCCGCGCGCGTCCGCCCGTTAAGCGGTCCGATAACCCGGTGGTTATTTTGAAGCACGCCTCCGCTGCACCAGTTTGACGATCTCAAACCACAGCACGGCCACGGCCGCAAGTCCCAGCGCGCTCGCCAATTGTGCCGCCGAGAGTGGCGCGAGTTTGAGGAACCCGTTGATCGGTGAATAGAGAATCACCAACAGTAGCGCAATCGTACCGAGATTGACGGCCCACATCACCTTGTCACGTACGAGACGTCGCGCCGACACATAGATGAAATCGTGATCCGAGCTGTTAACCTGTACCAGGAACAGGTTCGAGATCATGATGACGGCAAGTCCCATGGCACGCGCCGCTCCGGCATTGGCCGCGTTCCCGCCCAGTACGAGATAATACGCTCCAAACGAGGCGGCAAAGATCGCCAGACCCTGCAACACGGCCTTCGTCAAAATCGAAGCGTTCAAGATATGCTGCGACGGATCGCGCGGCTTGCGCTCCATGATGTCTTCCTCGGCCGGTTGGCGTTCGAGCACGATCGAACACGTCGGGTCGATGATCAGCTCGAGCAACACCACGTGCAACGGCAGCAGGAACAGCGACGCCGGGGCGATCCCCAGCATCGGGGCGAGCAGCGAGGCGAAGGCGATCGGGATGTGGATGGTGAACACATACCCCACCGCTTTGCGGATGTTGTCATAGATGCGCCGTCCGTCTTTGACGGTTTCGACGATGGTCGTGAAGTTGTCGTCGAGCAAGATCAGGTCGGCCGCCTCGCGGGAGACTTCGCTTCCCCGCTTGCCCATGGCGATGCCGATGTCGGCGTATTTGAGCGCCGGTGCGTCGTTGACGCCGTCGCCGGTCATGGCGACGATCTCGCCGTTGCGCTTGAAGGCCTCGACGATACGCATCTTATGCTCGGGTATCACGCGCGAGAAGATACTGACGTCTTGGACTTCCTTGCTGAGTTCCTCATCGGACATCTCGTTGATCATGTCGCCGGTGATGATGTTCTCGCTATGCTCCATCCCGATCTTCTTGGCAATGGAGGCGGCGGTCAGACCGTTGTCCCCGGTGATCATAACCACGCGGATCCCGGCTTTGCGGCACACCGCGATATCGTCTTTGACGCCTTCGCGCGGAGGATCGGCCAAACCGATGAGCCCGCACAGCCTCAGCCTGCAATCGGTGAGTTCAGAGGGGACGGCAGCCTCGGAGGCGACTTTGGCCGTTGCAACGGCGATCACGCGCAGGCCGTCTTCAGCCAAGGCGACGACCTGCCCTTCGGTGGTCGCGCGCTCTTCCGGACTCAACTCGCAGATAGTCAAGATGTGCTCGGGCGAGCCCTTGGCGGCGATCACGATCTCGCCGTTGCGCCTCCAGACATGCCCCATCATCTTGTTCTCGTCGGTGAAGGCGTACTCTGTGATCAACTCGCCGCTGAACAGCTCCGCCGTATCGATCCCGATGCTCTCGCAGTAGGCGAGCATCGCCTTTTCCATGGGGTCGTAGGCGACGATCTCGCAGCCGAGCCCCATGATCTCGCTGAGCCCGCGTGTGTCGCCGTCGGACGCCCACGTGTCTTGCACGGTCATCTTGTTCATGGTGATGGTGCCGGTCTTGTCCACGCACAGCACCGAGATGGCGCCGAGCGTCTCGACGGACGGCAGCTTACGCACGAGCGATTGCTTCTTGGCCAGGCGCCATGCGCCCATGGAGAGGAACACCGTCAGAATAACCGGGAACTCCTCGGGGATCATCGCCATCGCAAGCGTGATGCCCGCAAGCACGCTCTCGACGATACGGTTGCCGAACGAAAGCTCGGGCACGTTGAAATAGGTGACCACGCCGACGAGCGCGAGCAACACCGCAGCTATTCCGGCGCTCATCTTGACCAGGCTGCCCGTCTGCTTTTGCAGCGGCGTGGGCTCATCGGGAGCCGCGGCCACGTTCGCACCGATCTTGCCGTACTCGGTGGTCGCACCTATCTTGTCGACGCGCACCGTCGCCGTCCCCTGCGTGACGAGCGTACCCGCATAGCAGTAGTCCTTGCGCCAGTAGTCGCTCGACGCCTCCGCGCACTCGGGAGTCACCTTCCACACGTCTTCGGCCTCGCCGGTCAGCGACGACTCGTCGACGCGCAAATCGCTGCACACCACAATCTCGCCGTCGGCCGGAATCTTGACGCCCTCGCTGATCATCATCAGATCGCCGGGGACCAAATCCACGCTGGCGATGGTGACTTCTGCGCCGTCGCGCACCACGACGACATGCGGCGCCGACAGATCCTTGAGTGCGTTGAGTGTTTTGTCGGTCTTCCATTCCTGGATGACGTCGATGCTGATGATGCCGATCACAAACGTCAGCATAATGGCGCCGTCGCGCGGCTCTCCGAGAACGAAATAGATGACCGCGGCCACGATGAGCAGCAAAAACATGGGCTCGCAGATGATATGGAACACCTTGATGAGGAAACTCTGCTGCTTTTGTGCCGTCAGTTCGTTCTTGCCGAACTGCTCTTGCAACCGCGCCGCCTGCTCCGAGGTCAGCCCCGTCAGCGTCGGTTTGGTGTTTTGCTCGGTCGTGTTTTCAAACTCGTTCTTACGTTCTGTCATAAGATCACTTCCAGTTGCCGGTTTCGGTAATGTAGCTCTCTATGGCACCTTGTTCGCACGTCCGGCTGAACGTACAAAAATAGCACACCTATGGGAGTTCTCACTGTCCCACAGATGTGCATGAAGTCCTTGCAATCTGTTGCTGCTCGTGCAGCCCGGCCCCATGAATCTCGGGTACGAGTTCATCGCCTGCTCAGTTTGTACTGTTATCTGCGCATTCCGCTTGTGAAATGTAGTGCAGTGCAAAGAGATGAGGTAATAGTGCATTGTGTGGGGAGGAAAGTCAAGTTTGCGCAGGCTAACAGCACAGGCGGGCATTCCCGCTCGGCTTCTCGTCCCGACAGTCGCGCAACCCGCAAACCCCGCGGTTTACGCTCCTTCCGAGCGCTGGTGCGGCAAAGGAGCGCCGCAATGCGCGCTCGGCACTGCGAATGCCTTGCAATAATGCCCCCCCCTGTGCCGTTTCCACGAAAAATGAAAACTCAATAGCCCAATGTTGAGCTCACAGTCTAACTTTCCAAGTCGTAATCAGTTTTTCCCTCGGCGGCACGATAATAATCTTCAGACTTAAAGGTGCCATAGCTAACCGGAGCTTTGGCCAAATTGTCACGAATATAGTTCCTTAATGACTCATCTTGGCAATACACATAACACCCTTTTTGGCCTCTTGTCATGAGCACGTGGTAGGTGTTCCTGATGATTCCATCTGCTATCTGTTGAGCCTTATCCTCAGGAAGTTTTCTGATCCCTCTGAGCGCCTTATCTTGCCCTGGGTGAGTACGAAAGTCTGTAACGACTTTGCCATCTTCATAACGCATGTCGTCTCCGATGATTACGCCGACATAATCAAACTCGAGCCCCTGACAAGTATGTATGCACCCAACCTGCTCAATGGACCCCTCATCGATTGCCCAAGTTTTGGTATTTCCCAAATTCCAGCTGCGCTCATAATCGCCAATGACAATATCATTTGAATCCGGATTGCTCTTTGAATCTGAACTCCACTTCCAACAATACCCCGCCACTACACGTGACTTATTTCGAGCAGCACTCTTTTCAGCTATCGCCGAATGCATTTCTTCTGGAGTATCAAAGACCTGGAAATCATAATCAAAATTTTCTCCATCGATTGAGTCTTCAGCACTTATCTCGAGAATATTTCTCAGCCATGTCAAATACCCATCGGAGCCATTACAGCGAAATTGCGATGACAGTTGCATCGTTGAAAACTCTGCCCCTTCGGACAAAGCAAATTCCTTTATTGCTTTTTGCGTGCCGATATCTGCAACTGTCACCCGCTGAAGCTCATCGAGAAAAAAGACTGCAACTTTTGAGCTTTGAATTATCTCCAGTATCTGATTTTCTCCAAGATTACTGTACAAACCTGATTTTTCGTTGAGACGATGCGCCTCGTCGGTAATCAAAACGTCGAATTGCTCTTTTTCCGGATTTGTAAACTGCCCTGATCCTTTGAATAAACTGTCTAGTCTGGCCTTCCGGTGGTCTTTTGCGAGCAGCGCCTTATATACATCTCTCGGAGCTGAATTCTTTGAGACATACGCAGCAACACAGTCCTGGTTGATCATGTCGACCAAAAGATTGATCGCAACGACAGACTTCCCTGTTCCGGGGCCGCCCTCGACAACAATCACTTTCTTATTTCCTGTTTTTCGAGCCTCGTTGATAGCCTGTTTAATTCTCTCAAAAGCTACTTTTTGATCATCAAGCAAAACGAACTCCTGGTTTCCCTCCAGCATACTTTTGAGAGAATCTTGGAGCGATTTTGACGGTTTAATTCGACCATTTTCTATGCGAAAAAGAACTTCTTTGCTATCAGGCTTTGAAATATAGCGCGCAATGAAGCTACGCAGGCTCTTTGCATCACCGGCACAAAACGGAGGTGCTGCAGCAATATCGTCGGAATATTGTTCCGAAAATAATGGATCGTTGGTTTCAGCGCGAACATAATTGTGCAAAAAGGCACAGGGGTGTAACGACACCCTACCCGAGCTCACTTCTTCATTAAAATTTTCAATGGTTTGAGTGTAACTCCACGCTTGATATGATGGGTGCGGCCTATCCTGCATTTTTCCGCCAACCCATGTATTCACCAGCGAATCGGTGCCGTGAACTGCCTCGACTTTATTCCATTGCTTTAACTCGACTACAACCGCTGAATCTCTGTCTTCTGAATCTTGGCCCGTTAATATAAAGTCGATTCTTTTTTGAGTGAGCGGAATCATGAACTCAATGGCAACTCCGCATTCATCCGGAATATTCTTCGTTTCCAAAATCATGCGCATATAAGTCAGAGAGCTATTCCATGATTGAACTTCATTGGTGGGGCAATATCCTAGTTTGCGCAAAAACGCCTTTTGGATTTCCGCAATCAAACGTCCCTCGAAAACGTGATCCATAAATTCGCTTTTTGTAGCTTCATAAAGAATCATGAGTATCCCTATAGCCTGTCATATTTCAAGGAATTGCCTTTAGCTTTTGCAACTGGGTATTTGCGATCTGATTCGGAAAGTTTTTCAATGACCGCTTGCCCAAGGTCAATATTTGCTGAATCGGCAAGCAACAAAAGATAGGTAAACACGTCGGCCATTTCAGATTCGAGTTCCTTCTTTTCATACTGGTCATTCCACTGAAAACATTCGAGAAGTTCAGCGGACTCAATGGCAATTGATTTTGCTAAATTCTCCGGAGAATGGAACTGCTTCCAATCTCTTGCGTCTCGAAACGCCTGAATTTTGAGCAGCAACTCTTCAATAGTCATCTTCAACCTTTCGAGCTAGCACCACGATAATCTCTTGTCACACAAAAATTGCCGACATGACTAATAGCCACACTCTACGATTGTATTCCACCGGCTGGACAGTAGTGCCTATAAGATGTCACCATTTCCAAGTTTTAGGCGAAATTGGCGGCCATTTTAGCGAGACATTCGCAGTGCCGAGCGCGCATTGCGGCGCACCTTTGCCGCACCAGCGCTCGGGAGGAGCGTAAACCGCGGGCTTCGCGGGTTGTGCGACTGTCGTTACGAGAAGTCGAGCAAAACGGCTGCCAATTTCGCCCATAGGCTAAGATGTGGCGACTGCTTCCTCCAGCTTTTCGAGGATCTTGACCATCGCCAGCGTGTCGAGCTTGCAGTATTCCAGGAGGCTTTTGCGCATCTGCGCGCGCTCCTCCGCAGGCATATCGTTCAACGCAGGGAAAGCATTCATCGCCTCGGCACCATTATGCACGAGCTCCAAGTCGTGATAGGAAAGCTCGGGGTCGTCTGGGAACAGCGCCGGCAGCACTGCCTTGATCGACGATCGGCCGTTCATCTCCTTCGTGTAATACAGGTTCTGTCGAAACGGGATGATCAGGTCGCCTATGTGATCATGGATCGCCATGAGGTCGCCTGCGAGGTCGGGGAATTCATCGACCAGGCTCTCTATGACGCCTTTTTCAAAGCTCATGTTATAGGCGAGCACGCACGCCTCTTTCGGGATGTCTTGAACGAGCCTGCGCGCGATGGCCTCGCGCGGGTCGGTCCCCTCTTGTGCCAAGAACTCGGTGTGCTTGAGCTCGCCGCCTTTTTCATCGAAGTGATGCAGCGAATACTGGCTGGGAATCTGCTCGAACGGGCGCGTGCCGTCGTAGAGCGGGACCGGCGGCATGAAGGTCTCGAAGTCGAGAAAATAGAGCGGGTAGTAGAGCGTATCGAGATAATCCTTGATGGCTTCGATGTCGATAAACTCCGCGTTTTTCAGCTCGGCCTCGATCTGCATGAGCTGCTTGTCGTTTAACGCCGCTCGGGCATCGACGAGGTTTTTGAACGTAATGATGCCGCGGCGGTAGAAGTCGAACTTCTTGCCCTTGGACAGCTTGGCGATATCGAACACGGACTTTGGCGGAACGTGCTGCCAGCAGTAGCCGCGGAAGCTGCAATCGTAGGGCTCGCTGCAGTGCAGACCGATGTCACAGACGGGCTCCTTGCCTTGCGCGAGCACGTCGAACACATCGCTCATCGACTCGGCGATCTGCGGTTGCATGGCCGTGGACAGCTCGGTCACGCGCTCCTCCGCGAACAGCTGCTGGACGTCGAGCGCACCTTGCCGGACGTAGCTGTTGTCGATATGGACGATGTAGGTGTCGCGCACGTTGATGCCGGCGAGTCCCAGCACATATTGTTGGAACGCGACGTCGAGAACGTAGACGTCTTTGAGCTTCGTGGAACTTTTGACTTCGTAGACGTCGAAGGCCGCCTCGCCGTCGTGCTCGACGCGCACGAGGATGTCGCATATCGCCAAGAGGCCCTCCACGCCGAAGGCCGCCTCGTAGATGACCTTTTCACCGGCGGCGACGAGGTCGCGCGTCGCGGTGAGCATGGCGGGAATGTTGTGGGGATTGCTTTCGTCGTAGCGCACGAGTGTGCCGCCGGGGAACAGACCCTGAGCGATTTCGCCGACCATGGTGCCGTTTTTAAAGACGGTGTCGTCGACCTCATCGGCCAGCTCGGGGTGATTCGTTTTAAGCCAAAGCAGCTTGGGACATTGGCAGTAATTCACATAGCGTGATTTTGAGATGTTCATGCGGGAGCTCCCTTGGTGGTGTTCGTCACTCTTATAGTACTCGATATGGCTGCGGGGGCGCTGTGTCCGACCCCTCGCTTATCATTTATCGGTCGGATTAACTTCCGACGAGGAGGGGCGGAAAGCGGAGTCCACAGCGATTTGGTTTTAGCTTTACGGCTAGACCACACCTTATGTACATGGGCGCATCTGAACGACGGGGATAACTACATATGAGTGGACTCCGTTTCTCCGTTTTGAAGAATGAACTTTGGCGATCGTTTCGCATTATTCGCACGTGCGTGCGAAATAGTGGCAAGGGTTCGCCGGCCAAAACTGTTAGCCCAGTGTGAGACTATTTTGGTGAAACGATGGGGGGCTTGATTCCTGTAGTGCCACCCTATCTACCTGAATTTTTCGTTCTCGACCTTTATTTAGAGAAATTGTTGCCATTTAAAACTTGTGCCTCAGTTTCTAACCGATTTATAAGCGCGCTCACATCGCTCAGAGTTCTCTGCAAAGCTTCTCGAACATATATCGCATCCCTCAAATCGCTACCTAAATCTTTGGTGAGCGATTCCAGCTTCCCCTTGTCTCTAATTTTATTCTCCTTCCAGCCGGGAGCGCATACGCTACTTTGTAATCTATATCCATCTTCAAGAAAATAGACAGTGTTTTCAGCACTCTCCATAAACTTATTAATATCGTTTTCCGTCGCTTTAATACCGTTTTCTGCTATGCACAGATTGTAGACTTGCTCTGCCGCCTCATGGCAAACCATGTATAGTTTTTCAAGGTGATTTTCACTAAATTTGGGATTATCTAATAAAATAGCAGCTTCCTCTCGTAATCTAGAAAATGCTGCTTCAGATTGAGCTCGAACATCCGATTTTTCTTTAATGGATTTTTGTATAGACTCATGAATACGAAAATCAAATACTTCCAACATAGCATCCAAACTGTTCGAAAATTCTTTTACCTTTGTTACTATTGGGAAAATTGCAATGACTGCTACCACAAGTAGCGTACCAAAACTCAAAAATCCTGTTAGAGCAAGAACAACATACAAAGCCGTCACCTGCAGCGATAAACCTGAAGCTTTTCCCTGAAAAATTGCGCAAATTTGCCCGCGCATTAAATACATTGATATAAAATATCCGATCGCTATGAAGGGATATATATAGTACGATCCAACAATCGGCCAACCATATATCATTCTGTCAATTTCATCTTTTAAAGTTTTTTTGGGCTTCGCATACTCAAAGACGTTATTTCTTGATTCATAATATTGCAACACCTGTATTTTTTTTATAAGCCGACTATTTTTGTCATAGTAGCCAAAAGCCGAAAAAATAGGAATAGCTTGCGTTAATATGAATTGCGTAAAACTCTCCAAAACCAACACCCCTTGCTCAATCTCTGTAATCAAGCAGTTTGCTTGGTTGCATTAGTTATGTTGGAACTATCGGCCCGTAAGTATCCCCACTAGCTTGGTTAGTCCTCCTCGAGAACTTAGCTAATGTCAAAAGTAGGTTGCTCCAACATAATTATTACATAGTTAACTAGACATTCGTCTCATGACCAAACATCAACCACTTTCCCAAACGGGGAGCCGTGCCATCGCCGTGCCAAAAATATCACAACTTATCCGAACTTATAGAAATAAAAACACCGCCCCACCTGCGAAAGCAGGTTGAACGGTGCGAAGTTACTTTGGTGGAGCTTAGGGGGCTCGAACCCCTGACCTCAGGCTTGCAAAGCCCGCGCTCTCCCAACTGAGCTAAAGCCCCAAAGCGAGTGTAAGTATACCGATAAGGCGCCGCGCAAGTCAAGAAAAACCTGCCTCCACGCTCGGCTCCTTGCGCACCGCGCCATATGTCCGCTTCATGGCGATACCGGGCCGCCTCGAAAGCATTTGTTACACTTGTACCATGGACACCAACAGACCTCTGCCCTATTGGGTATCAATCCCCTGCGTCGTTATTTTCTTCGCAGGGTTCAGATTAATTTTCGGTAGTGGCAACGCGGTTGTCGGCTATGTGTTCTTTTCCGCGCTGGTACTCCTCTCGCGCACCGACCAACTCGAGATCCGCCCGCTCAAAGACGGCCTGATCGTCTTCGCGGTCTCCATGTCCATCGGAGCTGCGACCATCGTCTCCGGCCTCGATCCGCGCCTCGGGTTCTTCGTCAACCTCGTCTCGATCTTCTGCATCATCTACTTCTTGTTCGGAAACTTCCAGACGCTCCTTTTTCTGCCCGCGACCATGGGGTATCTCTTCCTGCTCGGTGCTCCCGAGCCCCTCTCCCATGTGCGCGAGCGCATCGCCGCCCTCCTGTTGGGCACCGTGATACTGATGGTGGCGCTTCTGGCCGTGCAGCTTTCGCAAAAGAACTACACCGTCAAAGCGAAGCTGCAGAACCTGCTCGATCTCATCGCCAACAAAGCCTATGAGGCGACCGGCATAACCCCCGCCGGCTATTCCTATGTGAGCACCGAGGATATCCGCAAAGCGCTCCACGAGCTGTTCGGCAAGCTCTACAGAATGCAGCAGAAGAACAAGCGGACACGCGATGTCGACGAGGTGCGCATCAGTTTCGCGCTCGCGCTCGAGCGC
>Ga0123339_10000506_pt1 | contig 30422 bp, 30 predicted proteins | sample lystaG_FD_89956 | JGI IMG/M metagenome (GOLD analysis project Ga0123339, IMG submission 89956) | Glacier valley bacterial and archeal communities from Borup Fiord, Nunavut, Canada, to study Microbial Dark Matter (Phase II) -... | ecosystem: Environmental > Aquatic > Freshwater > Ice > Glacier ...
CGAGCGTGAACGGCTCGGGCACCGCCGCTGTGCCCACGCGTTTGCGCGCCAAATCGACCGCGTCGCTGATGGCCGTATGCATGCGCAGTCCGAGGATGTCCATCTTCACCAGGCCAAGCGCCTCGATATCGTCTTTGTCGTATTGCGAGACCACCACGCCTTTTGCTGCCCACTGCAGCGGCATCCAGTCCGCGATGGGCTCGCGGGTGATGATGAAACCGCCGAGATGCGTGCCCAGGTGCATGGGAGTGGCGTCAAGACGGCTCGCAAGCTCGATGAGCAGGCCGTAGCGCTCCCGATCTTGTAGAGGATGGCCAGTGCACTCCGGATAGGTGTCGAGCACCTCGGAGAGCCGGGTCGCGCTTACCCACGGCAGGTAGCGCGAGAGCGAGTCGACCTCGGCAGAAGGCAGTCCGAACGCGCGAGCGACCGTGCGCACCGCCGAGCGCGCCGTCATCGTGTTGACGGTCGCCACCATGGCGACGTGGTCATGCCCGAACCGATCGTAGATGTAGGCGATGACCTCATCGCGGCGACGTGAGTCGAAGTCGACGTCTATATCGGGCATCTGGCTGCGCTGTGGGTTGAGAAAGCGTTCGAAGAGAAGGTCGTAGGCGATCGGGTCAGCGTCAGTGATGCCGAGCGCGTAGGTGACGATGCTGTCCCCCGCACTCCCTCTCCCGCTGCACCGGATGTTGCGCGAACGCGCGAAGTCCACGATGTCTTTCACTACGAGGAAGTACTCGGAGAATCCGAGGTCGTTTATCACCGCAAGTTCGTGCTGCAGACGAGCAAGGGACCCTGGCGTCATAGGACGGTAGCGTTGCTCCAGACCGCGCCAGGCGGTCTTTGAGAGCACCGAGTACGGCGTCTCCCCCGGTGCGACCTTAGCGCCCGGAAAGTGAAAGCCGCCAAGCCCCAGATCGAGATCGCACCGCTGCGCGATCTCAAGCGTTGCATCGCAGGCATCCGGGATGCCCGAGAAGAGCTGACGCATCTCGGCAGCGGGTTTGAACCACAGCTCGGCATTCGTGCGACCGTACGGCCCGGGAAGCCTGGTTTTTGAACCCGCAGCGGCGAGCACATCGTGGAGGCAGAAATCGGATCGCTCAAGATAGTGGACGTTGTTGCTAGCGACGACCGGTAAACCGCAACGCTGCGCGAGCGTGAGAAGCGAACTGATGTAACGGGGGCTGTCGGGCGTGAGGAGGTTCATGAGCTCGACATAGAAATCTCCGGGCGCAAAACAGCGTTCGATCCGGTGGAGCGCCTGCTCGGCGCGGCCCATGTGTCCGGCGAGGATGGCCGCACCCGCTTCCCCGTTGGGACAACCGGACAGGCCGACGAGACCTTCTGAGAACCGTTCAAGATCGCTCAGGCTCACCACTGAAGGTTCTGATGCGCTTCTGACGTGCGTGCTGGAGAGCATGCGGCACAGGTTGCGATAGCCGGTCATATTCCTGGCAAGCAGGGTGAGATGAAAGCCTTGCCCGGCTGCCCGGCCAAAGCCTACCGACACGGGAAGCTCCAGGCGTGATGCCGGTGGCAGATCGCCTTCCTGGCCCATGATGCCAGCTGCCTGCACTACGATCTCGGCGCCGATGATCGGCTTGATGCCGGCTGCAAGCGCCTGCCGATAGAAGCGAAGCGCCCCATAGAGCCCCTGGTGGTCAGTCAACGCAAGTGCCGGCATACCTGCGCGTATGGCGCGATCGATGAGATCACCGGGTGATGCGACGCCGTCCATGAAGCTGAAATGCGAATGGACATGCAGATGTATAAAGCCGTTCACGAGCGTGCCTCAATCGATGATGTCCGCAAGCAGCCAGCGCTGCCCGAGACGGTCGTATGCAAGGTCGTAGACACCGCCGCGCGCAAGCACCCTGAAGCAGCGACGGCTCACGCGTTGCTCACGATCCCACCAGCGCTGCTCGATGGCCCATGTCTGGACGATGGCATCGACGTTATAGCGTCTGTCGCTGTATACGAACGAGCAAGGGGCTCGACGTGCCGCGTTCCAGCTCACCTCGATCATGCTGCCGAGGTGCAAACCGCGTGTGTCGTTTGCGCCGGAAAGATCGCGGCCGCTCATGATCCAGGGACTTTTAAGGAGTTCGAGCACGACGGGCAAACGGGCGTCACGGTCACTGAAAAGATCGAGCGTCGTGCCGGTCATGCGAGGGTCGAACGCCTTTATCGTCTTGTTGAATCCCATGAAAGACCGCTTTTCCGAGGAGAGAGCGCCGGGCGCAGAAGGAGTTTTCAGGGGTCCGCGCCCGGCACAGCCAGTATATCGAACATATGTTCGATATACAAGCGTAACGAAGCCCAATGAGGCGTAAAAAAGGGGTCTTATCGGATGCCGAGCAGCGGCAACAGGTGCGCGAACAGGCCGCCTACTCCCAGCCCGACGACCACGGTGAAGGCGACGATAGCCGTCGTGATCTTCACTCCATGCTCCCGGCTGAGGACGGCGATGGTTGAAACGCAGGGTACGGCGATGGTGTTCACGAGCGCATAGACGAAGAGGTTGACGGGAGTCATGAACGACGTCAGGTCGCTGGCATGGGTGCCAACCGCCACAACAGCCATGGTGACGAGCAGCTGCAACGCGAGCTCTTTGCGTAGCGTGCCGATCAGCAAGGTCAGTCCGGCGACAGCAGGCAGTCCGAGAAGCCCCCCTATCACGGGTTCGAGCGGCGCGCTCAACTTCCAGAGCAACCCGCTTTCATACAGCCCGCCGAGAACCAGGCTTCCGACGATCACTATAGGGGTCGCGACGAACAAAAACTCCTTGAACTGGTTCCACGCCTTGCGCAGTATGCCGCCGAGCGACGGCCGGCGGAACGGGAACATCTCCATGACCAGGCCTTCGGGCTCGCCGGGCAACAGATGCTCCAGCGCGACCCCGGTGAGCGCCCACAGCGTGAACACGATCGCGAACACGCCGAGCGCCGGCAACCAGCCGATATAGTGCCCCACCGATCCCATCACCACAGCGGTGCGCGCGCTGCAGGGCACCATAGCGACCAGGGTAGACGCGATGAGCCGCTGTCGCTTATCGGGCAGCGAACGGACAGCGAGCACCGCGGGAACGTTGCAGCCGGCCGCGGCTACGATGGGTACGATAGCCCGGCCGTGCAGTCCCATGTGATGCATCGTCCTATCAGCCAAGAATGCGACCGAGTTGAGATAGCCGCTGTCCTCAAGGGTACCGAGGAGCACATAGAACGTGAGGATGTAAGGCAGTCCGATAGACAGCGACGCCTCGATACCTGCGTCAAAACCCCAGAGCAGCGTTCGTGAGAGAGCGCCATTACCGGCAAGCGCATGCACCGCAAATTGGATCCAGGGGGACACGTCAGCGGTCCAGAAACTCGAGAACGCGGTAGCGAGCAGGTTACCGACGATGAAGAGGAAGCCGAAGATGCCCGCGAGCACCGCCAGCAGCAGCGGAACCCCCGTGAACGGCGACGTCGTCAGCGCCCACAGGTCGAACTTGCGACGCTTCCCCGCCCATGTCACAGCGCTTCTCGCCATGGTTTGAGCGAGGCTTCTGCGAGCGTGCACCAGAACCACGCTGGTCGGCCAGCCATCTTTTCTATGCAGCTGGGCCGCTGACGACTCAACGGCTGACAGAAGAGCTGCCGCGTCCTCGCTGTCGTCCAGGAGTGCGCGATAGTCTTCATCGTGTGAGAGCATGTGGAGCGCGAGCGCTCTCGGCGACAGACCGTACGGCCGTTGGGAAATGCGAGCCGCGGCCTCGGCAACCGGCTGAATAGCGTTCTCGAGGTCCGCATCGTATCGGGGCGCAGGCGCTCCCCTGCCTCCAGCTACGGTGAGCGCGATACTGACGAGCTCATCGAGCCCGCGTCCCTGGGTGGCGACGGTCTGCACGACAGGCACACCGAGGCTCTGTGAGAGGGCATCCGTGTCCACGTGGATTCCCGCGCGGGCTGCTTCATCTACGAGGTTGACCGCTACGACCACGGGAGAGCCGCATTCGATCACCTCGAACACAAGGGACAGATTACGGGCGACCGTAGATGCGTCGATGACGACGATGACGGCGTCCGGGGACAAGTCGAGCAGTGCTCGACGTGCGACCCAACTCTCCTCGGGCACAGCGCCCAGGGTGTAGGAGCCAGGCAGGTCCGCGACAGTGAATGTCCGCGTATCCAGTACCGTCTGAGCGAACTGAACCTCGCGAGTCGTGCCGGGATAGTGTGCTGTCGACACGCCCAGCCCCGTGAGAGCGTTGAACAGCGTGGACTTGCCGACATTAGGATTGCCGGCTAACGCGATGAGGGGGCCGGTTCCGGCGGGGCGTGCAAGGCACACAGCTGCATGGGACTGATCGTCTGAAGGCTGCGGGCTCACTGGCCGCGGCGCCGACGTTGATGCGTACGAGGAATGACGGCGACTTTCTCGCACACAGCACGTCCGAGGGCATACTTCGCGTCACCCACCTGGATCATAAGCGGTCCCTGGAACGGCGCGGTGTCGCACACTTTGACGGCGGTTCCGGGATACATGCCGAGACTGGCGAGATACGACAGAAGACCCTCGTCTTCCTCCTCGACCCTGACGATCTCGAGCTCATCGCCGGCGACGTGAAGCGACAGGGCATCGCCTGTAGGAGCGGCGACCGTTCCGTCCATCGACGGGATCGGGTGACCGTGCGGGCACGATGTGGGATTGTCGAGAAACCGCTCAAGGGCGGCCTGCACACGCATTGAGAGCGCATGTTCGAGCACGCACGCTTCTTCATGCACGTCTTCCCACGGCAGGCCCAGCGTGTCCACCAAGAAGCGCTCCGCCAGCCGGTGTCTGCGGATGATGTCGATCGCCCCGGCATGGCCTTCGGTCGTAAGCTCGACGCCGTTCTGCGGACGCGTGATGAGTCCCTGTGCTTTCATGCGCTTGAGCGTGGCGGTGACCGTCGGTCCCGAAACGCCGAGTGCTTCAGCAAGCTGGGTGGGCCTAACCGGCCCGCGCTCGGCGAGCTTGTAGATAGCTTCGAGGTACTCCTCTAAAGTCGCGCTGGCCATGGGACGCACCACCTTCAGCCGGAGAGGGACAATGGACGCAGGCATCACTTTGACGATGCTACCGTGCTGACTTCGTATGATATACCTCGGTGCGCGCTCACTGAACCGCAGCGCACCAGAAGCTCTTGAATAGAGAGCTCCCAAGAAAGCAAGATCTCCGGAAACATCCTATCGCTGGTGGTAGGTGACCTTCGCTATGGGAGACTCCCATACGCTGACTTCTTTTACGGTCACTGGTCCATCGACCACATCCGCCAGGCGTTCGTACACCACCCGTGCGAGGTTCTCCGCTGTTGGACTGAGCACGTCAAACGGAGGAACGTCGTTGATATATGCGTGATCGTAGCTGGACAGCACGCTGAGCAGGTCTGCTTTGAGGCTCTTGAAGTCGTACAGGATCTCGATGGAGTCCAACTGCTCACCTTGGACCGTCACCTCGACATCCCATGTATGCCCGTGCAGGTTGCGACACTCGCCGGGATAACCGCGTAGTGCATGGGCGGCATCAAAATGATCACGGACGGTCAGTTCATACATCAGATATCGTCTCCAAACAGGCGGTCTTGCGACCCGGAACACAGCATGTCCGGGTCTAAGACGTCGCCGACGGCTCTGCGTGCATCCATAGCGAGGTTGGCCAGTTCGTCTGCACGTTTGTTCTGCGAGCGCGGTACGTGGGTGAACGTGGTGCGCCCAAGCTCGTCAGCCAGGCCGCGGGCCTGCGCATACAGCGGCTGGAGGTTGGGATGCTTAACACGGTACAACCCCTTCATCTGCTTGATCACCAGTTCACTGTCGGCACGCACTTCAAGCGTGGTGGCCCCGTGCGCCGCAGCGATCTCCAGTCCCCAGATGAGCGCCGAGTACTCGGCGACGTTATTGGTTGTATCTCCCAAGAACCGTCCAGCGCCGAACACCTCGGTGCCATCGGCGGTGAGTAAAGCGACACCGACACCGGCTGGCCCGGGGTTGCCCCGGGAGCCGCCGTCGGTGAACAGGACGTAGTGTTGCGGTGACGCCACTATTCATCCACCCCGCGGGTGATGATGAGCCGGTGACAGTAGGGGCACTTTCCTATCTCAGGCCCGGTAACCAGAGTGCTGACGGCGCCGGCAGGCAATTCGACTCTGCAAACGCTGCACATATTGCCTTTGAGTATGCCTACGCCGATCCCATGCTTAGCCGCGCGTGCGTCTTCATAGTTCACAAGGAGCTCCGGTTTGAGCACCGCAGCCAGGGCGGCACGTTCCGCATCCATGCGAGCGATGTCTTTTTGCAGTTCGGTTCCCTTTTGCTGGTAGGCGGCGATGAGCGTCTGTTCTTTGGTGGCAGCTTTGGACAGGGCGCCGTCGATCTGCGCTGTCTGAGCCTTGCCATCCTCTAACTTCTGCATAACGGCCATCGTCGTCATCTCGATCTTGTCCTTGCGGCGAATGAGCGCATCGAGCTCGCGGCTCATGTCGTGTATCTCTTTGGGGCTCATTCCTTTGCCTTCGGTGATCTTGGTCTGCTCAGCTTCGATCTTGCATTCAAGCTCAGCGATCTCATCTTCATGCCTATGGACCACCCGCGCCGCCTCGTCCACATAGGCCTGAGCCTTAGCGCGCAACACCTCGATCTCTTTGACGCGCTTGCGTAGCTGAAGAATCGCCGTCTTCTCAGGCAGTTCTTCAAGTTGCTTGCGAACACGAACGACTTCCAGGTCTTTGTCCGAGAGTCTCAGTAGTGCGTGAACCTGATCCATATCTCAGTGCCTTTCCGTCGTCCACCAGGGCAGCGCCGGACGCTCCTCGGCGATGTGTACCTCGGTTCCGGCAAGAGCCTCTCGAGCCGCGTGCGCCAGAACACGTACGATCGGCCACTCGCTCGCATCATGGCCCACGTCAACGATCGTCAGACCCACTTCAAGAGCGGCTCGTGCGTCATGATACCGCACCTCGCCCGTCACCAGGACGTCCGCCTGCACAGCCCGGGCTGCTGCGATCAGCGAGCCGCCCGATCCGTTGGCGACGGCGACCCGGGTGATCTGCTTATCGGGATCGCCCCACGTGCGGTTGCCAGTCCCGAGCACCTTGCTGCACTTGGCAGCAACAGCAGCCAAAGTGACCGGTGTAGAAAGCGTGCAGAACCGGCCGAGACGCGCCTGCCCGCGTGAGACTCCACCGTCCTGACGGGTGACGACGGGCTCTTCGTATGGATGCGCGGTCCTGATCGCTTCCATCACGCTGGATGCCGCGTCAGGGGCACAGGTGGTCTCCAGCCGAACTTCAGAGACTTCTGTGGGTGCGACGTCGGCAGAGGCTCTCCGGCCCTTCACAGGCGATGCAAAGTGACCGCTGCCGCTCGACCAGAACACGCACGCCTCATACATCCCCACACGCCCCGCACCAGCGGCGCGGGCGGCTACTGCCACTTTCTCGGCAGCTTCTGGCGGTACGAACGTCGCCACTACAGCCACAGGTTGCGCCGCAGTCTCGAGCGGGACGCAGCCTTCCAGCCCGAGTGCCGTCGCAAGCGCGGAGGCACCGGCTGGCGAGCGATCGAGATTGGTATGCATCGCGACCAGCGAGACTCCCGCGCGCACCGCGTCGAAGGCGACGCCGTACGGGCCGTCAGGTGTGATCGGCAAACCGCCTGAGAGAAGAGCCGGATGATGCGTGAGCAGCAGGTCATGTCCACCTATGACCGCGCGCTGGACCGCTGCCCGATCCGCATCCAACGTCACAAGCACTGAACGCAACGGTGCGCTGCTGTCGCCCGCCAGAAGGCCGCTTCGGTCCCAGTCCTCCGCCCACTCGAGTGGAAAACGCTCGGCGAGCCGTTGTACGAATTCGCCCACGGTGAGCTGCACGTCGTCGGTCCTGCTCATAGCGGCACCACGGTCCTCTCACGAGTCCTGAATACGACAAGGGAATCAAAGCCCGCATCGCGGGCAGCCTGCACAGCCTCGGCATTGCCCGCGAGCACTTCTGAGGGGTCATGTGCATCCGAGCCGGTGGTCAGCGCCACTCCCGCGCGATGAAGTTCGGCGAGCAGGGCGGGTCCGGGATAGAGCTCGGCGCACGGCTTTCGCAGCCCGGCCGTGTTTATCTCGGCGGCGACGCCGAAGGCCGCGAACTGAACCGCGAGGTCCCTGTAGGCCGCGGTCTGGTCTCTCTCGGGCCTGAAACCGAACTTTTTCACCAGGTCGAGATGTGACATCACATCGAATAGCCCGCTACCGGCAGCGTCGATGACGTTAGCAAAGTAACGCTGCCATAGGTCGTCGATGTCCAGATCGCGGTAATGCTCCACCTGGGCGGGGTCGTCAAACGCCCAGCCGTCGACGAAGTGAACCGAGCCAAGCACGACGTCGAACGGATAGGCGCGAGTCAATCGCTCGATATGCTCCTCGGCGCCTGGAAGGTAATCTACCTCGATGCCAAGCAAGACCTCAGGTCCGCCTGCGGCACGAGACGACTCCCTCGCGACCAGGACTTCATCGACATACGCCGAGAGCTCGTTTTCGGGCATCGCGTAACCGTGGTCAGGACCGAGGCGCAGTTCAAGATCGTGAGGCAGCGGTAGATGATCCGTGATGGCGATGATGTCGGCTCCGACGGCATGCGCCGCTGCCACATAGTCCGCCACGCTGCCCTCAGCGTGGCGGCAGCGCCACGTATGCGTATGGAGATCGATCACGGCGCACTCCCTTCACGCGCAGGGCTGACGTGACAACGTTCCGATCCGAATCAGACCTGACGCAGCAGGTCGGCCATCTCGATACCGGCGACTGCGGCGTCGACGCCTTTGTTGCCCGCCTTGGTACCGGCTCGCTCGACCGCCTGCTCGATGGTATCGGCGGTGATAACACCAAACATCACCGGCACGCCGGTATCAAGCATGACCTTGGCGATGCCTTTGGAGACCTCGGAGGAGACGTACTCGAAGTGTGGTGTCGCTCCACGGATCACAACGCCAAGAGCGAGCACCGTATCGTAGCGCCCGGACGCCGCCATGCGCTGGGCCACAAGCGGGATCTCGAACGCCCCGGGGCACCAGGCCACGTCGATGTCCGCCTCGGCCACGCCATGCCTGATGAGCGCATCCTGCGCTCCCGTCAGCAACTTATGCGTGAGCAGCTCGTTGAACCTGCTCACGACCACGCCAACGTGGAGACCGGTGCCGATGAGATTTCCTTCGTAGACGGTCATCGTCTACTCCTTTCCAGGGATGTCGGTATCAGGCAGCACCAGGCGGTGAGCCATCTTGTCCTTCTTCGTGCGCATGTATGAAAGATTGTCAGCGCAGACCCCCACCTGAATGGGTACCTGCTCGGTCACGGTGAGGCCGTAACCCTCGAGCCCGACGATCTTGGTGGGATTGTTGGTGAGCAGACGCATCGACGTAAGGCCGAGATCGCTAAGCACCTGGGCGCCCATGCCGTAATCACGCAGGTCAGCCGGGAAACCGAGCTCCAGATTGGCTTCCACGGTATCAGCGCCATGGTCCTGTAGCTCATAAGCGCGCAGCTTGTTGGATAGTCCGATGCCTCGACCTTCATGCCCCACGATGTAGAGAACGACGCCGCAGCCCTCCTGCGAGACCAGACGCAGTGCTTCCTCCAGCTGGCTGCCACAGTCGCAGCGCAGCGAGTGGAAAGTGTCGCCCGTCAGGCACTCCGAGTGAACACGCACGAGCACGTCCGACTTGCCAGCTACCTCGCCCGCCACCAGCGCGACGAACTCAGAGCCATCGACCGTGGACTCGTACGCGTGGGCGGTGAACTCGCCATACCGGGTGGGCATGCGAACCGTCGCAACGTGCTCGATCAGCTTCTCGTTGCGGCGTCTATAGCGGATGAGGTCAGCCACCGTGATCATGAGCAATCCATGCTCGGCGGCGACCTTCTCGAGCTGCGGGCGGCGCGCCATTGTGCCGTCGGGGTTCATGATCTCGCAGATGACGCCTGCGGGGTACAACCCGGCCAAACGCGCCAGGTCGATCGCCGTCTCAGTGTGTCCGGACCGCTCAAGAACGCCACCAGCACGCGCCTTGAGCGGAAAGAGATGGCCCGGCATAGCGATATCCGCGGCCGTGGTGGTCGGATCGACGATCGCGAGCGCGGTAGCTGCGCGGTCGGCTGCCGAGATACCTGTGGTGATCTTGCCCCGTGCACCGATCGACACGTGGAAGGCCGTTTTCTCGGTGGAGGTGTTGTTGGCCACCATCGGCGGGATCTGGAGCTCATCGAGACGCTCGCCCGTCATCGGGAGACAGATGAGTCCCCTGCCGTAGCGAGCCATGAAGTTGATGGCCTCAGACGTCACCTTCTCGGCGGCGATAACGAAATCGCCTTCGTTCTCACGACCCTCATCGTCGACGACGATAACCATTTTTCCTGCGGCGATCGCCGCGATCGCGTCCTCGATTGGAGCAAAAACCGTATCCATATGTACTCTACCGTCCTTCAGTGAATTCACGGAGCAGGTCGCCGAGGCCACGATGGCCGGCCAGTTCCTCCTGCATACCTGGATCGCCCATGTACGCGCCGACGAATCGCTTAACGTACTTGGCGAACATATCTACTTCGATGTTGACGCCGGAACCGACGGTCTTGGCCGCCAGCCCGGTGCTGGTCTCAGTCTGCGGGATGACGGCGCAGGTAAAGCCGCCACGGCCGACTTTGGCGACCGTCAGCGAGATCCCGTCGACAGCCACCGAGCCCTTCTCGACGATATAGTCCATGAGCGTCGCCGGCGCGCCGAACTGATACACGCTGAAGCGGCCAGTGGGCTGACGCATCTCAAAAGTCCCCATGCCGTCGATGTGTCCGGAGACTATATGTCCGCCGAGACGATCCGACAGACGTAGCGCACGCTCCAGATTGACCTTGCTCCCCTGTCGCAGTCCGCCGAGCGTCGAGCGCTCAACAGTCTCGGCGGAAACGTCGGTCAGAAAGGCGCCGCGTATGAACTTGACCACCGTCAGACAGACTCCGTCGACGGCGATAGAATCACCGATGGACATGTCGCGACCGAACTCCGGCGCGTACACCTCAAGCCGCATGCCACCACTGACACGCTCGGCGCGAGTGATCACTCCCTCGCATTCCACAAGACCCGTGAACATCACGCGCTCCTTTCGCAGACAGGTTCATCATTATCGTAATGCCATACGGTCAGCGTGCCATCGCCTACGACACGCGCATCAACGGCGTGCATCGGCGGCGACAAGACGTTCGCCTCGGCATCGCCCGGTCCCAAGAACAACGGAGGCGCGGCGTTGCCGCCCATGCCTCCCGCTTGAAGCACGTACAGCTCGTCGATCGCGTGCGCTTTCCATAGCGCGCTCAACAGCCCCGGCCCGGCTTCCACCAACACATCGTCGATTCCGAGGCCCGCCAGTGCACGCAGTGCGCCGAGAATACCCTCGGCATATGGATACGTGACGGCGAGAATGCCTGCAGCAGCCAGGGTCTTGAGCGCTGTGCCCTCAGCTCGATCGCTGACGACAAGCGATGCCGCCTCGCCGCCATCACAAAACAGGCGAAGCGTCGTAGGAGGAACCGACGTGCGCGAAATGATCACATGCATCGGTTGAGAGGCCGACTGAAGCCCGTCGGCGCCACGCACCGTCAACAGCGGATCGTCGATCATCGCCGTGCTCGCGCCCACGGCCACGGCGCGAGATCCCGCACGCAACTGACGGGTAACCTCGGCAGCAGCAGAGCCCGTGATCGTCGAGCGGGTCCGCGCTGCGAGCGCAAGACGCGCGTCGAGGGTGACGGCGAGTTTGACGCGTACCAGCGGCAGACCCGTCGACAGACGCTTGAGCCATGCCTCGTTCAGACAGCGAAACGGTGTCTCATCGGATGCGAACTCGACTTGAACACCTGCATGAGCAAACGCCTCGGCGCCACCGCCCGATACGCTGAGATCGGGGTCGCGCATACCGATCACGACGCGCTGCACTCCCGCGCGAATGAGCGCAGCAGCGCATGGCGGCGTCTTGCCGAAGTGATTGCAGGGTTCAAGCGTCACGTACACGTGCGCCCCGCGGGCCGCCTCACCGGCGGACGTGAGCGCCACGACCTCGGCATGAGGCCCGCCTGCGCGCTCATGGAAGCCCTCGCCCACCACGATACCGTCGCGCACGATCACGCAACCGACCATCGGATTAGGGCTCGTGGTACCGCGACCGCGCGCGGCAAGCTCGCAGGCGCGTCGCAGATACTGGTCAGACACCTGCGATGAGGTGTCCGGAAACACGTGCATAGCTGCCCTCCTTCTTCCATCCGGACTATACCGTCGGCTCCGGAATCACACCGGATCGGCCCCTCACGGGGTTCGCGGGCTCTACCGCCGGTGGGGAGTCTCACCCCGCCCTGAAGAAAGCGCTTTTCAGTCTACACGATGCGCGTGTCCGCTGCAGCACGGATAGCCGCAAGTGCGCCGGCTGGGTCGGGAGCGCCAAACACCGCGTTACCGGCGACCAGGATGTTCGCGCCTGCCGAGGTCACCAGCGGTGCGGTGCGAATGTCTATCCCTCCATCGACCGCGATGGCCGCATGCGAGCCGGTTTCGACGCACAGCGCTGAAAGCCTCGCTATCTTGTGCGGCATCGAGGGAATGAACGTCTGCCCCGCAAAACCGGGGTCTACCGACATCACAAGCACCAGGTCCAGTTCAGCGATCACCTCTGAAAGCACTTCGACCGGCGTGCCCGGATTCAGCGCGACACCGGCTTTGGCACCGGCCGCATGGATCGCGGCTACGACACGGTGCAGATGCGTGCACGCCTCGGCATGAACGGTGAGCATCTGGGCGCCGGCATCCAGGTACCACGCCAGCGTGTCATCCGCGTTTGAGATCATGAGATGCACGTCGAGCGGTACGCGAGCGATTCGCGCCAGCGCGCGCACGACCGGCGGACCGATGGTGAGGTTTGGCACGAAGTGCCCGTCCATCACATCGACGTGGATCATGTCTGCACCCGCGTCCTGCACGAGCTCTACTGCCTCTCCAAGCCGAGAGAAGTCGGCCGATAGGATGGAGGGAGCGATCAGTGTGGGTAGGGTTCGCATCTATATCTCCTCAGTCATCGATAAGGCCCATGCCGGTTATCTCGTCACGTGCGCAACGGCCCATCAGGTCGCGTCCGGCTTCACTGAGCGGGAACCCGTCGTAAAGGACCCCGTGCACTTGAGCCGTGATGGGGAGTTCGGCGCCCACGCTTTCACCGAGTTGCAGCACGCTGATCGCGCTGCGTGCTCCCTCGGCGACCATGTGCGTGGATGATGCATAGCCTTGCATGCTGCCGCCGCGGGCGATCCACTCACCCAGGGCACGGTTGCGGCTGTGTTTTGACGTGCAGGTGGCGATCAGGTCGCCCATACCCGCCAGCCCCATATAGGTGAGCGGGTTGGCGCCCAGGTGATGACCGAGCCGGCTCATCTCGGCCAGTCCACGAGTCATTACCGTGGCTTTGGTGTTATCGCCGTAACCGAGACCGTCGGACATACCGGCAGCGATCGCGATGACGTTCTTTGATGCGCCCGCGAGTTCCACACCCACGACATCAGGGTTGGTGTAGACGCGAAACATCGGTGCCATGAACGTTTCTTGGAACAGCTTGCCTACTTCTTCGTCGTAGGCGGCGATAACCGTGGCCGAAGGCACGCCACGGGATACTTCTTCAGCGTGGTTGGGCCCGGATAGCGCGGCCAGACGCGTGCGATTGCCGAGGACGTCTTCGATGACCTGCGTCATCCGCATCATCGAACCCTCTTCGACGCCTTTGGAGAGGTTGATGATCGGAATATCAGCATCGAGATACGGCTTCATGAGAACACAGACGTCACGCACAGCGTGACTCGGCGTGACCACTACGACCATCTCAGCGCCACTGAGGCAGACCTCTATGTCAGAAAATGCCGTCACTTTGGATGGCAGGATGATATCTGACAGATAGTCAGGATTGCGATGCGACTCGTTTATCCCCGCGGCAACACTGCTCTCGCGTGCCCACAGACTCACCTGGATGCCTTTGGTGGCGAGAAGCCACGAGACTGCCGTACCCCATGAACCGGCTCCGACTACTGCGATCTGCATCTTCAGGACTCCTTCGTACGATCCCTGCCGTGCTTGGCCGGATCGAACAGCCGACGCTTGAAATCGATTTTGGTCTCCTCGCCATGGACGATTCGGACCATGTTGGCTCGATGTCTCCACACGACGGTGGCCGCCGTGCAAAGCGCGAAAACGAGAAGCGCGCTTCTATCAGGGTACCGCCAGATGACCATCAGCGGGAACGCGATGGCGATGCTGACCGAACCGATCGAGACCGTGCGAGTGATGGCAACGATGATCAGGAACATCACGATCAGGTAGAGGACGACGTGCGGAGCAATGACGACGATCACGCCTGCGGCGGTAGCAACGCCTTTTCCTCCGCGCCAGCCGAGGAACGGCGAAAAGACGTGGCCGGCGATAGCAGCGGTAGCACCGAGCACCGGAAGCCAATCGGCTGCGAACACGCCGGGTGCCGAGAAGGCCAGCGACTGCGCAAAGAGAACAGCCGCCGCCCCTTTCATCGCATCAAGGACGAGCACCAGCACGCCCGGAGCGACTCCGAAAACGCGCAGCACATTGGTAGCGCCGGTATTGCCTGAGCCATGTCGGCGTACGTCGATGCCCCAGAAGACCTTGCTTACGATCACCGCAAAAGGCACCGATCCCAGCAGGTAGCCTACGACCGCGATGACCGCGGCTCGCCAGACGACCGCCATATCAGTCCTTCTTTCGGAACTTCAGGACGATTGGAGTCCCAACGAGCTCGATAGCCTCTCGCATACGGTTCTCCAGATAGCGCCTGTAGTTGTCGTCGACGAGCACCGGATGATTCGCAAAGAACGTGAACTCGGGCGGCTGGATGGATGTCTGCGTGCCGTACTGCAGACGCAGCTGCTTGCCTTGCTTGGAGATGGTATGACCGGATGCGCGGATGTCGACCAGCATGCGATTGAGCGCGCTGGTCGATACTTTGGTGGAGTAGGACTCGTAGACCCGGTCGATAGCTTCCATGACGCGATGCACGCCCGAGCCGGTCAGCGCGCTGACCCGCAGGACCGGCGCGTAGTGGACGAACGCCAGCTTCTCTCCCACGAGCTCAGCCATCAATTCCTTGGCCTCGGGTCCTTCGACCCGATCCCACTTGTTCATCAGAATGACCATGGCGCAGCCACGATCGGCGGCAAAGCGAGCCACACGCTGGTCCTGGTCGGTCACGCCGAGCAAAGAATCGATGACGAGCAATGCCACATCGGCACGGTCGATCGCCCTCATCGCCCTGACGAAGCCGAAGTATTCCACGGATTCATCGATCTGTGACTTACGGCGCAGGCCGGCAGTATCCACGAGGCGATACCGGGTGCCGTCCACCTCAAGCACCGTGTCGAGCGCGTCGCGTGTGGTTCCCGCGATATCCGAGACGATGGAGCGGTCCTGACCGAGGAGCCGGTTGAACAGCGACGACTTACCGGCGTTCGGGCGACCGATTATGGCCACACCGATCTCATTGATATCGGATTCGGGTTCAACCTCAGGAAGCGCTGCGACAAGCGCGTCGAGCAGATCGCCTGTACCGTGTCCGTGCAGTGCCGAAACCGCCCATGGCTCGCCCAGACCCAGCGACCAGAAATCGTGGATCGCAGCGTCATTGCCCGGGTCATCGAGTTTGTTGACGACCAGAAAGATGGGCTTCTTCGACCGCTTGAGCAGTGCCGCGACATCCTCGTCTCCGGTGGTGACACCGGCTGAGCCGTCCACCAGCACGATGATCACATCGGCCTGACGCGCCGCGACCTGTGCCTGATCGCGAATCGAGCCGGCGAAAACGTCCTCATCTCCCAGCTGGATTCCGCCGGTGTCGATGAGCATGAAGTCGATGCCGTTCCAGTCACACTTGTGATAGCTGCGATCTCGGGTCACCCCGCTTACCGAGTGAACGATAGCGTCTTGATTCTGTACGAGCCGATTGACGAACGTCGACTTGCCCACATTAGGGCGACCGACGACCGCGATGATAGGAAGCGCCATGCGCTTACCGCCTTCCAAAACGTTTAGGGCCGCACACGGCATCAACCAGATGCCCGGCGCGGGAACCGATCACAGATACGAACTTGTCAGACCTACCGCCCAGCTCGGAAACGGGTACGTCATCGAGGAGCAGTCCGTCGGAGTTTACTACAACGTCCGGCACCAGGAAGGGTCCCTGGGAATCATGTGCCCGTATGGCGTGAACGATAGCGCCTCCATCAAGAAGTCCGGTGACGTTGACGCCTCCACCGAGCAGACGATTTTCGACAGCCAGAACCTCCACATTCTCTGCAAGTCCGGCCTCTGTGAGCGCACTTTGCAGCACCGGGGCGAACAGCGTTCCGCTCACCACCACCAGATGGCCTTTCGCTCTCCTACCGCGTGCCGCGCCAGCGAGCTCGTCCAGAAACGTTCGGACCATGCCGATGCCGTTCTCGTAGTGCGCAAAATCGCCGTACGATGCGACATCGGGCACGTCATATCCCGCGTTGAGGTAGAACTCATCGGCCAGCTGGACCCAGGGAAGCGGCTTGGCGGACGTCGAGCGCCAGCGTTGAACCTGATCGATAGCCGCACCCGCCGTGGCGGGGTCTTCAAAGGAACGCTTAAAACAGCGCTGATGAGCCGTATAGCCGAGTGGGACGATGCCCACCGACGCGACGCCTGCGGCTGAAAGCCACGACAGCGTTCGATCTAACACGGCTCCGTCATTGACGTCCGGTACCAAGACGATCTGCGTGTGTATCTCAATCCCGCCCACGAGCAGCGCCGTCAGTCGCTCCAGGGCGCGGTCACCTGCGGGCGGATTGATGAGCTGGCGGCGAACCGCTTCATCGACCGCGTGCACCGACACGTAGAGCGGCGAAAGATGCTGTTCGATCATCCGCGTGAGATCGGCGTCGGTGATATTGGTCAGTGTGACGAACGTGCCCGAGAGAAACGATAGCCGATAGTCGTCATCGCGTACGTACAGCGAACGGCGCAGCCCTTGCGGCAACTGGCCGATGAAGCAGAAACGGCATGCGTTGGCGCACTCACGCACGCCGTCGAAGACTGAGTCGGCGAACTCGACGCCGACCGAGCCACCGCTCGGACGCTCCACGACCATATCGAGTGTTGTGTCGCCGCGCTGCACGGTGACGACGAACGACGGCTCAGCCGTGCGCCAGCGCCAGTCCAAGACGTCGAGCAGCGGGAAACCGTCAACAGCGATGACGCGGTCCCCTGTCTGCAGTCCTGCGCGCTCGGCGGGAGAATGGGCGTCGATGCCTATAAGACAGGCGCCGCTGCTCGCATCTGGTCGCGGCGAGCCGTAGCTGTCAGACACCGGAGTCATCCAACGCCTCGATGGCCTTCACGACACCGGCGGTCTGCGCATCGGGTGTGGATGCACCCGCAGTCACACCCACGACGCTCGCGCCCGAAAACCACTCAGGCTGCAACTCGTCGGCGGTCTCCACGTGATGTACGCGCGGATTGGCTGCCGTGCATATCTCGGCGAGACGAGTAGTGTTACCGGAGTTGTGGCCACCGACGACGACCATGACGTCCACGGTGCGGGCGAGCTCGCCTGCTGCCCGTTGACGCTTGCTCGTGGCGCTGCAGATGGTGTTGCATACGCGCAGCTCACTCACTCGCGGGAGGAGCGCATCAACTACTTCCTGGAGCCGCGCCGGGACTTGCGTCGTCTGTACGACGACCCCCACACGGCGAGACGGCAAATGCTTTGGCAGTTCTTCCACGTTCTGCACGATCACGGCCTTGCCTCCAGCGTGAGCCAGAATGCCCTCGACCTCCGGGTGGTCAGCCTCCCCAACGATCACGAGACTGTAGTCGGCCGCCGTGAGCTCGGCCGCGCACGTATGCGCCGCACCAACGAACGGGCAGGTCGCGTCCACGACCTCGAGGCCGGCTTCAAGCGCCTGCTCGATGATCGCCGGATCGACCCCGTGCGAGCGTATGACGAGGGTTCCCTCGTGCGCGTCAGCCAGCGAGTCCGCGACCTCGACCCCGCGAGCGCGAAGGTCGTCAACGGCCTGCGGGTTGTGGATCAGCGGGCCGAGCGTGTGTACGACGCCACCGCGTTGCGCAGCCTCATCGGCGAGGCGCAAGGCGCGCTCGACGCCGTAGCAGACGCCCGCGAACTCCGCGATCACGACCTTCATCTTCTCAGCTCCTTCACGGTGGCGATCCCGGTCCCGATCTCGCTCATCACTGCGGCTGTGACAGCATCGACACGCTCTTTGCGCGACCCCTCGGAAAAAGAAACCGGATCGACGGGCGCGCCAAACCATACAGTGACCTTGCGCGGCCGTGGAAACTTCACGCCTCTCGGCATGGCTGAATCGGTCCCCACAAACGCCGCGGGCACGATGGGGACGCCTGCGCGCATGGCGATAAACGCGACACCGCCATGCGCTTGTCCCAACGAAGTGGCGTCGGCCTCGGCACGGGTACCCTCCGGAAAGATGCCGACGAGCTCACCGTCAGCCAGAAGTCCTGAAGCGGTCTCGATGGCAGCGCGGTCGACACCGTTGCGGTTGACAGGAAACGCCCACAGACGCGGCAGGACCCACGCGAGAAACCATCCATCCCACAGCTCACGTTTAGCCATGAAGTGCACCGGACGAGGCGTGGCGCACCACAGCAGCACCGGATCCAGGTACGACACGTGATTACCGGCGATGACCGCGCCACTCGCCGGGATATTCTCGGCACCGTACGTGCGCACGCTGAAAATCCGCAAGACGAGCTGGCCGAGCGTGGGCCGCACTATTTTGCCGAGCACATGCTTCATCGCGCGGCCTCCACGCGTTGCACGATCCGGTCGACGACCTGCTCGACGTCGAGACCGGTGGTATCGAGCGCGAACGCATCATCAGCGATGGCGAGCGGACTCGCCTCACGGGAGCTATCGGCGGCATCGCGCCGCTCAAGCCTCTCGCGAACCATGGATGCGTCGAGTTCATGACCCGCGCCTGTAAGGTCTTTGTGACGCCTGCGAGCGCGTTCGTCAGCCGAAGCGGTCAGGTAGATCTTGACCTCCGCGTCGGGGAATACCGTGGTGCCGATATCGCGACCCTCGACTACCGAAAGGCCTGTAGCGCCCAGCTCCCGTTGACGGCCGAGCATCGCTGAACGCACTAATGCGATCCGGGCGACTCTGCTGACAGCCGCATCCACCTGCGGCGTGCGGATGGTGTGTGTGACGTCCGTGCCCGCGATAAGGACGCGATTGAGCACGCCGTCACCGTCCGAGGGAGCAAAACTCACCGGTTCGGCAGCAGCGAGCGCTCCGAGCTCAGTGGCGTCGTCCAGGTCGATGCCTCGCTGCAGCGCGAGTGCGGCCACGGCGCGATACATCGCACCGGTATCGAGATACGTGGCGTGCAACCGTCTGGCCACCGCCTTAGCAACGGTGGACTTGCCGGATGCCGCAGGGCCGTCGATGGCCACGATCATAGGTATACTTCCTCCTGCTCAGGGGCAGTGCACATGGATTCTAACATGCGCCGAGAGCAATCAATGCCTGCAAAAATCCCGGAAACGACACGTCGATAGCCTCAAAACGCCGGATGCTAATCGCATCCGACGCGATCAGTCCAGCAAGCGCATAGGTCATTGCGAGGCGATGATCGCCCAGCGAATCCAGGGTGGCGCCGTGCAGTTGGCACGGACCGTCGACCTCCAGCCAGTCAGGGCCTGAACGCACGCATGCGCCCAGAGCGGTGAGCGAATCGGCAAGAGCGCCAAGGCGGTCGGACTCTTTGACGCGCAGCTCCCCTATACCCTCAAAGCGAGTCGTCCCGGTCGCGGCGGTCGCTACGAGCGCGAGCATAGGCACCTCGTCCACAAGGGATGGTACCTGGGCAGCGCGGACGGTCGTGGCGATGAGCGGCACGCCGCCGAATGCGCGCAAACTGCCGACCTCTCGGGCCTCAGAAGGGTCCGGGATGAGATCGATGTGAGCGCCCATGCGGCGCAGGACGCGCAAAAATCCTGTCCGGGTAGCGTTGGTCGCCACGTCCGGCAGGTTCACATCGCTCCCGTCCACCAAGACCGCCGCAGCGATGAGAAACGCAGCTGACGACGGATCGCCAGGCACATCCAGGTCGCAGGTGTGCATCCCCGCCGGGCCGTCGACCGAGACGCACAGCGATGCAGCGTCACAGGCGACCGGTACGCCAAAAGCCGGGAGCATCCGTTCCGTATGGTCGCGGCTTGCCGCCGGTTCGCAAACGCGGGTCGTTCCGTGCGCGCGCAGCCCCGCCAGCAGCAGGGCGGTCTTCACCTGAGCGCTTGCCACCGGCAGCATGTGATCGGCGCCTTGAAGTGCGGCGCCGTGCACGGTAACCGGCAGCGTGTCACCCTCGGCAAGCAGGAAGGTCGCACCCATGCGGGCCAGCGGCCCGGTGACCCGACGCATCGGACGACACGACAGCGATGCGTCACCGGTGAGCGTGACTTCGCACGGCCAGCCCGCAAGAACGCCGAGCAACAGACGCGCGGTAGTGCCGCTGTTACCGCAGTCCACGGGACCACGGGGTGACACCGGGCCGCGGTCGTCCCAACCGTCGACGATCACCGAGAGGCTGCCATCAGCTTGCGGATCCACCTCCACGCCAGCGCCAAGCGAGCGCACGGCACCGATCGTCGAGAGCACGTCCGCGCTGCCGAGAACGCCACTCAGACGGGAGCGTCCTGAGGCCATAGCGGCCATGAGCACCGCACGGTGCGATATCGACTTGTCGCCAGGAACGTTAAAGGTGCCCCTAAGTGGACCCTGAGCTGGTGCAGCTGTATGGATCATGCCTTGTCATCCTCCAGCGGATGCGATGTCGCCTCAAAACCTTGACGGCGTAGCGCATCGATAAGCCCGGATACGTCCCCTTCGTCTGTGAGGATGAGACGCAGCACGGCGGTATCTTCTGACTGGTGATCGATGGCGATATCTTCAATGTTGCATCCGGCGTGCGCCGCTGCAGCCGTGACCGTTGAGATGACACCGGGCCTGTCGTTCATGGGCAGCGTCAGCTCACTCAGCTGACTGGTGGCCGGCACCCACTGGGCTGGCAGTGCGCGCCTTACCTCGGCGGCGGTCGAAAGCCATTCCCGGATACCGGATGCGTCTGAAGCGGTGAGCAGACCATTGAACTCGCCGAGGACATCGCGCAGGCCCTCGATAGCCGTGCCGATGGCATCGGCGTTGTCCAGGCAGATGCCAGTCCACAGATCCGGACTACCGGCAGCGATACGCGTCATGTCTTTGAACCCGCCGGCAGCAAGACGCAGCACGTCGTGCCCGCTGCTCGCCGCGCGATCGTTGGCCAGCCTGACCAGCGCCGCAGCGGCAACGTGCGGGACATGGCTGACGACGGCTACCGCATCGTCATGCGACCCAGGCTCGACCGAGACCACACGGGCGCCCAGCGACGTTATCAGCGCATGGAGACGCTGATACGCCTGCGAAGGGGTATCAGCGCCCGGCGTGAGGACATAGTAGGCCCCAGACAGCAGATCCGGGCGCGAAGCAGTGATCCCGCTGCGCTCCGAGCCCGCCATGGGGTGACCGCCGATGAACGTGTAGGGCGCATCGTCACGGGCCGCATATTCTACGACGGCTCGCTTGGTGGACGAGACATCGGTGACGATCCCGTCGTAGTGCACCTCGGCCAGCCGAGAAAGCCACTGGAGAGTAGCGGCGACAGGTGTAGCGAGAAGCACGAGCGCGCATGTGTCGCTTGAAAACCAACCGGACGCCAGCGCCTGCCCGGGGACTGCGGCTGCGTCCACGATGCCCTTGACGGCCGCGAGTGCGAGCGTCTCTCCATCATCGTCTACACCGTAGACGACAGGCGGGTCATCGAGTTCGCTCAGGGCAGCCGCGATCGATCCGCCGATGAGACCGAGGCCGACCACGATCACAGCCTCAAACGGTTTGCTCACTCCTGCCACCCCCACCGGTGCCCGTCGAGCTTGACGAGCGGTTCGATAGCCTCCATGACCGCGCCAAAGTCGTCAAAGGTCAGCGACTGAGGCCCGTCACAGCGTGCATGCTCGGGATCGGGATGCACTTCGATGATCAAGCCATCGGCACCCGCCGCAAGCGCTGCCCGGCACATAGGCAAGACAAGTTCACGTCTGCCGGTGGAGTGCGATGGATCCACGATCACAGGTAGATGTGTGAGCGACTTGAGCGCAGCGACCGCAGCCAGGTCGAGCGTGTTTCGCGTATAGGTCTCAAACGTCCGAATGCCTCGTTCGCACAAGATGACGTCGCGATTACCGCCTTTGAGGATGTACTCGGCGGCGGAAAGCAGCTCCTCGATGCTGGCGGCGAGACCGCGCTTGAGCAAGATCGGCTTGCGCATATGACCGAGTTCTTCAAGCATGCTGAAGTTCTGCATGTTGCGGGCGCCGACCTGGAGCACGTCGGCGTATGACGCGACAAGCGCGGCATCGCGGACGTCGAGCACTTCGGTCACGGTGGGAAGTCCTGCGGCCTGGCCCGCCTTAGCCAGCAGCTCCAAGCCTTCTTCGCCCAGGCCCTGGAACGCATAGGGACTGGTACGCGGCTTGAAAGCGCCGCCTCTAAGCATCGTGGCGCCAGCGGCTTTGACGGCATGCGCGGTGGAGAGCATCTGTTCTGCAGACTCCACTGAACACGGGCCCGCAATGACAGCGATGTCTCCCCCGCCGATGCTGAATCGGCCCACTCGCACCACCGTGTCCTCCGGTTGGAACACGCGGGACACGAGTTTGTAAGGCTTGAGGACGCGGATGACCTGCTCGACGCCCGGAAAGCCCTCCATCTCCAGCGAGTAGATGACCTTGCGCTCGCCGATGACACCGATGATGGTCTTCACTTCACCGGCGGACAGGTGTGCTTCAGCACCGACTTCATGAAGCCGGGCGACGACGTGATCGACCTGGTCGGCGGTTGCATCGTCACGCATGATGATTAGCATGGAAATACACTCCTTCAGCACGCATATGCGTGCGATCGCGGTCAGCGTTGCCGGCTGCGATTCGGGACGTCCTAGAACGCGCCCAACCGTGCAGCCACGGACTCGAAGGCGGTGATCGTAGCGACCGTGTCCTCGGGAGTGCCGATACCGACACGCAATGCAGGCTGATTCCCGAAGTCGCGAACGATCACGCCCTCCTCAAGAAGGGCCTCGAATACTTCGACCGGTCTATCCGTCTTGAAGTACACGAAGTTCGTCTGCGACGGAGCGTAATCGAGACCCAACCGGTCGAAGCAACCGTACAGGTAGGTCTTCTGCTCCTGGTTTTCGGCTCTGCGGCGTACCACTTCCTGCTCGTCGTCGAGCGAATAGTAAGCGGCGATCTGCGCAACCGTGTTGACGTTGAACGGCTCACGGACCTTGGCGAGGGCTTCAACCAATGGCTCGGGCATGAATCCGTATCCGATACGCAGACCTGCGAGCGCATAGATCTTGGAGAACGTGCGCGTCACGACGACCGGTCGTTTGCCGTCAAACCACTGAAGTCCGTCAGGGAATGCGGTATCGGTGACGAACTCGATGTATGCCTCATCGATGACGAGCACCACGTGATCTGGCAAGTCGTCCATGAACGCCGAGAAAGCCTCTCGGCTATAGATCGTGCCTGTGGGGTTATTGGGATTGCAGAGAAACACCAGGCGGGTTCGCGGGGTGATCGTAGCAAGGATAGCGTCCAGGTCGATGCGGGATTCTGTATCCAGCGGTACGGGAACGCGTACGGCGCCGAAGATGTCGGCCAGCATGGGATAGACGACGAACGACGGCCACGGATAGACGACCTCGTCACCGGGCCGCACAACGACCTGTGCGACCAGGCGCAACAGCTCGTTGGAGCCGTTGGTGACCGCGATCTGTTCGACCGGAATCCCGTGGCGGACTGAAAGCTTGCAGCGTAGCGCAGAGATTGCACCATCCGAGTACCGATTGAGGTGCGGTAGAACGGCGTTCATCGCCTCGATGGCACGTGGCACCGGACCGTAGGGGCACTCGTTGCTCGAGAGCTTATGCACGTTCTCTCTGCCACTGCGCTCGCGCACCTGACTCACGCGTAACCCGGGCACATACGGGCTCAGCCCGGCGAGATCTTCTCTGATCAGTGAATTCCAGTCCACGCTTACGCCTCCGTCTCGTTTGAGAGATTGTCGCGCTCGTGGGAGTTCATGGCAACCGGGGAGCGAGTCGCGCTCCCGCTTTGCGATACCTCTGACTAGGGTCATACCCTCCCCGACAGACGCGAACTCAAGCGTGGCGCCATTGGACAACGCCATCTCCCCCGCCTGCTGCGGCGCCATGCCGGCCCATTCTTCCAGCAGGATTCGCATGACTCCACCGTGCGTTACGATCGCGCAGCGTCCGCCGAGTGCAACAACCCGTCGCGCAGCTCGTGAGACGCGCTCACGGACGTCGCGCTCACTCTCGCCTGTAAGGACACTACCCGGCGGTTCAAACCCCGTGTAGGCGCGTAGCGCAAGTCCGCGAGCCTCCATCTGGGCGTAGGTCAGACCCTCGGCCAGGCCGAAGTCGCACTCAGCGAGTTCAGACCAGACATCCACGACGCCGCCCAGCCGGTCTGCCGCAGGCTCGGCGACCGCAAGAGCCCGAGGACTCGGGGAGCTCAGCACGCGGTCCGGACGCCAGGCCACGATCTGCGCGACACACTCGCGAGCCTGGCGCTCCCCTGCCAACGTGAGCGGCGACTCGCCTGAACCCACGAAGCACCGCTCCATGTTGGCGCGAGTCTCAGGATGGCGGATCACAAGGATCGCGGCAGGGTCGGGCACCTTACCAGCCGCCAGCCATCGCCGCTGCGATGAGCGTGATCGTCTCGACGAGCAGGATGCTCGCCCCCAGGATGTCTCCGGTCAGGCCGTTCACACTGCGGGCAAGAAGCTTTGGCACACCCCATGCCGCGAGCAGACCGAGCACGCATGTCACGGGGAAGTTGAACGCAAAGACGGCCAGCGGCACTGCACAGACCACGGTTATGATTCTCCCCCGGGGAGTCAGCCGGCCGGCCAGTGACGCGGCCAGCCCCTCGGTGCGGGCGGGCGAGATGGTGGCCAGCGCCACAGTCGCGCTCAAACGTCCCAGCACGGGCGTGATCAAGATCAGCCCGTAGGCCTGCCATGAGATCAGCTGCGCCACGGCGAATACCTGGGCAAGCGCGACGAAGACGACGGCGGCGATAGCAAACGCGCCGCTACGGCTGTCATGCATGATAGCCAGACGGCTCTCGGCGTCATGCGCTCCCCACACCGCATCGGCGGTGTCCGCAAGCCCGTCCCAGTGCAGCAGGCGCGTCAGCACCGCCCATCCGCCAACGATCAGAACCGCGACTAGCAGGATACGACCGTCGCCGGCGACGCCGGACGTGGCCCAGGCAAACAGCGCCGCCACCGCACCGAGAAGCCAACCGACCAGACCGAACCACGGTGCGGGCACGGCGTCGGGGCCGGAGTCACCGGCAGGAACGAGCGTCAGAAACGAGACAGCAGCGCGAAAGTCTTTAAGCATCGTGATCCTCCTCGCCTGAAACGCCAGCGTCCTCAAAGGTAGCCATGCCGCTCATGACGGCACATGCGTCGCCTATGAGCTGCATGGCGATAGCTGCGCCGGTTCCTTCCCCCAGTCGCATATCCAGCTCCAGCAGCGGACGCAAACCCAGAGCGCCGAGCAGGACAGAATGCCCGGGCTCCACGGAGCGATGGGACGGGAACGCATAGTCCGCTGATGCGGGGCACAACCGGGTCGCACTCAGGAGAGCGGCACCGGAGATGAAGCCGTCAGCGACCGCGGCTACACCGTGGGCGGCGGCCCCGATGAACACGCCAGCCAGGCCCGCGATCTCAAGCCCGCCCACTGCGGCCAGGACGCCGAGCGGATCAAGCGATCCGACATCGTTGACCATGAGCGCCTGGCGAACGACAGCCGCTTTATGCGCGACACCCGCGTCGTCCAGGCCAGTACCGCGTCCCACGACACCTGTAGGATCGGCGCCAGTGAACGCCGCGGTCAACGCAGCCGCAGCCGTGGTATTGCCGATGCCCATCTCGCCCGTGCCGATGATGACGACGCCTCGGGCAACCAGCTCTTCTACGATCTGCACACCCACCAGCACGGCCTGCGCAGCCTGCTCACGAGTCATCGCCGGGCCGAGCGCCATATTAGCGGTACCCGGACGCACCTTGGCCGCCCGCACTCCCTTGACGGCGCTCACATCGCCGGCCACGCCCACGTCCACGAGCACCAGACTCGCCGAGGCCTGGGCAGCGAGCTGATTGATAGCCGCGCCATCGGCCGCGAAGTTGGCGATCATCTGGCAGGTGACCTCGGCGGGATACGGACTTACACCCTCGGCCACGACGCCATGGTCGCCGGCCATGAGCACGATCGCCCGCTCGGAGGCCTGTGGACGCACGGTCTTCTGGATGACGGCCATGCGTACAGCGAGCTGCTCCAGCACGCCCAGGCTACGCGGAGGCTTGGTCAGCGAATCCTGCCGCTGCCATGCGGCTTTCTCCCGGTTGATATCGACCGGGGCCACAGTCGATATGACTTCTTGCAAGCGGTTCTCGTAGGTCACGTTCACTCCCTATCATCTCTCGTCCAGGCCGCCTCACGCGGCAGAGACGTCAGTTCAACGCATCTTCCAGCTACCACGAGCCACGAGGTCTGCGAGCCCTCTACAAGGCGTGCGGTGGCCCGTGCCAGGACATCGGTGAACAGCCGGGCGATCGCATTAGCGCTCACCACCGACCAGCCGGTCTCGTTGGAGACCACGACAGTGGCAGCGTGGCGCGCGAGCAGCGCATCGGTGAGCGCGCGGGCCTGCTTCTCCACGCCGCTCTCGTCCTGATACGAGATCGTGCCGTCTGCTTTTGGCCGCACATCCATCATCATCAGCGAGACGAGGCTGCCGAGACAGTCTACCAGGATGCATTCCTCATCCCCGAGTCCATCCACCCACGCAAGCGGGTCGGCCACCTCGATCGTGCGCCACTCGGAGGGCCGCGCCGTCTGGTGGTTGGCGATGCGTCGGGACATCTCGGCGTCCTCGGCCCGTCCCGCTACCACGACAGCCACCGGCAGGCCGCTTTCTGCTGCTAGCAGCGCAGCGACCTGCGACTTCCCGCTGCGTACCGGTCCGGTGATCACCACCAGCGGCATCAGCGGTCATCTCCCGTGCCTCGTGCGCTCTCGCGCAACGCCTCGATCTCTTGTGCAGTGAGCTGCCGGGTCGTTCCCTCGGCCAGCTGTCCAAGGCTCACCGGTCCAAAGCTGACGCGCTGCAACGTCTGGACGTGCGCGTGGATAGCCGAGAGCATGCGACGCACCTGGCGTTTGCGACCCTCGCGGATAGCGACCTCGATGTCGGTGTAGCCAGCCCCGCTGCCCACGCGACGCACTTCGGCAGGACGCGTGGGACCATCGTCGAGCGTGATGCCGTCGCGCAGACGCTGTAAGCTGCGTTCGCCCGGATGGCCGCTAACGCGCGCCACATAGGTCTTGGTCACGTGGTAACGCGGGTGCATAAGCATATTGGCAAAGTCGCCATCGTCGGTCAGCAGCAATAGCCCGGTGGTGTCTTTATCCAGCCGACCCACCGTGAACAGACGGCGACCGGTGTGCGGAAACAGCTTCACCACGGTGGGGCGTCCCTCCGGGTCGTCGAGCGTGGTGACATAACCGGCCGGCTTGTTGAGCGCGTAGTAGGCGAATGACCGCGGTGCCGAGACGACCTTGCCATCCAGACGCACCTCATCAGTTGCGCCGTCCACGCGGACGCCGAGTTCAGTGACCACCTGGCCGTTGACACCGACCCGTCCGTCAACGATCAGCGTCTCGCATGCTCTACGAGACGCTACGCCGCACCGTGCGAGATATTTTTGCAGTCTCTCCTCGGCCATGGGCGCTCAGTCTATCTCCTCGAGGTCGTCTTCATCGCCTGAGTTGTCCTCAAACATCGGGCTATCGAACGCATTGAGGCGCTCACGGATGGCGCTCTCGGTATCGGGGTCGGGCGCAAACTCCTCCAGCGGCGGCAGGTCGTCGAGCGAGCGCAGTCCGAACTTCTCCAAAAACGCCTTGGTGGTGCCGTAAAGGATGGCGCCGCCCGGGCCTTTTTCCTTGCCGAGTTCGCCCACCAGGCCCTTCTCCTGCAGCGATGCGATGACCGCTTCGCTGTTGACGCCGCGGATCGCGTTGACACCGCTGCGGGAGACCGGCTGGTGATAGGCCATCACAGCAAGAGCCTCCAGCGCGGCCTGCGACAGACGACGCGTATCCCAGGATAAGACGAGCTGCTCGATGGCGGGATGATAGGCGGGGTGCGTGTACATGCGCCACCCTCCCGCCACCTCCCTGAGCTGAAAACCTCGTTCCTCGGCGGCGTAGTCTGCAGCCAGTGCGCGCAAGACATCCTGGACCTCGCCTGCGGTCACGGTAAGAATCCGTGCAAGCTGGGAGGCGGTCACCGGCTCGTCGCTTACGAACAGCAGCGCTTCAACCGGGCCGCGCAAAACGTTGTGAATCTCGCTCATCGTGCCTCCTGCATCTCACTGGCGTCGATCTCGATTTCGCCAAAGACCTCATCCTGACGAAGCGTGATCTCACCGCGCTTGTAGAGCTCCAGCACCGCGAGAAAGGTTACTACGAGCTCTTCTCTCGATGTGCTGGAGATCATGAGCTCGCTGAATGACATCTTGACACGACGCCTGATCGTCCTCTGGATGCTTTCAACGTGGGCTTCCAGACTGATCGGCGTAGCGGCGATGTGGTCGGATTCCAGCAAGACGACCTCACGTCTGGCAAGGAGATCAGCACAGATGACCGCCAGACCGCGCAGGGTAAGCCCCTCAAGGTAGTCGGGCATCAGATGCAAGAAGGGCTCTTCAAGCGCGGCCGCACGCGCATGGATCCGGGCATTGGCGTCATAGCGGCCAGACAGCTCAGCCGCGGCGTTCTTGAACTGCTTGTAGGCAAGCAACCGCGCCACTAGAAGCTCGCGAGCCTCTTCAGGGGGCATATCGTCGTACTCTTCAAGGGTCTCGCCCTCGTCGCGAGGCAGAAGCGATGCCGCCTTGATCTCAAGCAACGTGGCGGCTACCAGAAGAAAGTCACTCGCGACATCCAGATCCAGTTCCTGTATACGGTCAACGTAAGCCAGGTACTGGTCTGCGATATCACATATGGACAACTCGGCGATGTCGACTTTCTGGCGCGCGACCAGATGCAGCAAGAGGTCGAACGGCCCCTCGAAGACGTCGGTCTTGACGGTGTAGGACATCGGTCGCGCTTAGCCAGCGTCGAGGTGCATCGCGCGGCGCACGTCACCCATGACGTCCTCGACAACGGGCCGGACGCGTGCGGCGCCCTGCGCGAGGACTTCCCAGGCATAGTCGGGCTTCTCGGCAAGCTCGGCGCGACGCGCCCTGAACTCGCGGAGGTAGTCGTTGAGGTCCTGCGCGAGCTTGCGTTTGTGCGAGACGCATCCGCAGCTGCCAGCGCGGCAGCAGGAGTCGAACTCGGCCACCACGGCAGCGTCACCCACGAGCTTGTGGATCTCATGCAGCGGGCAGATATCGGGGTTGCCCGGATCGGTCTTCAGCTTACGTGCGGGGTCGGTCATCATGCTCATGACCTTGGTCGTGGTCTCATCTTCAGTCTCGGAGATGAAGATCGCGTTGCCGTAGGACTTGGACATCTTGCGGCCATCCAGACCCGGCACGCGCGCGCCTTCCTTGGCGATGAGCCCCTGGGGCTCGATAAGCTGATCGCCATACACGCCGTTGAAACGACGAGCGATCTCGCGGGTGAGCTCCAGGTGCGGAAGCTGGTCCTCGCCTACCGGCACGATGTCTGCCCGGCCGATGATGATATCGGCGGCCATCATCAGCGGGTAGAGGAAAAAGCCGGTGTTGCCAAGGTCTTTGTCGCTGATCTGTTCACGCTGTTCTTTGTAGCTGGGGACGCGCTCTAGCCACGGCATAGGAGTGACCATGGACAGATACATCGTCAGCTCGGAGACCTCGGGCACATCGGACTGACGATAGATGGTGGCTTTTGCCGGGTCGATACCGGCCGCAAGCCAGTCGAGGACCATTTCTTCGGTGTAGCGGCGGATACCCGTCGTGTCGGCCCAGTCAGAAGTAAGCGCATGCCAGTCGGCCACGAAATAGAACGCTTCGTAGTCATCCTGCAGCTGACGCATGTTCATCAGATTGCCAAACCAGTGGCCCAGCGTCAGCCTGCCGGTGGGACGGTAG
>Ga0123339_10000508_pt1 | contig 30330 bp, 26 predicted proteins | sample lystaG_FD_89956 | JGI IMG/M metagenome (GOLD analysis project Ga0123339, IMG submission 89956) | Glacier valley bacterial and archeal communities from Borup Fiord, Nunavut, Canada, to study Microbial Dark Matter (Phase II) -... | ecosystem: Environmental > Aquatic > Freshwater > Ice > Glacier ...
CGCAATTTCCCGACCATCATCCGCGGTTCGCGCGGCGGCGAGGAGGAAGTGGAGATTGCGGCGGTTGCTGCGCCCGATGCCGATCCGCCGTGCCTGGGCTTCTCGATCCGGGGGGTGTCGCGCCGCGCGGCAGCGGCGCTCCCGGCAACGCCCGATCTGCCGCGATCGGTCGAGCAGCTGACCGAGCTGGTGGGGCGCGTGCCGCTGAAGGAGATCGTGCGCGAATCGACCGATCTGATCGAGCGGCTGTGTATCGAGGCGGCGCTGGCCTACACGTCGGACAATCGCGCCTCGGCCGCCGAGGTCCTGGGGCTGAGCCGCCAGAGCCTGTATTCCAAGCTGCACCGCCACGGGCTGGGCGATCTGGCGGAGACGCACTGAGGCGGGCGGATTACCGCAGCTTCGCGATCCCCAGCCCGTCCGCCTTGGCGCGATCCTTCACCGATTCCTCGCTGCGGGTGAGCGCCTTGGCGATGGCTTTGAGTGCCATGCCCTTCTTGGCGAGCGTGTGGAGTTTCTGCACCTCGTCCGTCGTCCACGGCTGGCGGTGGCGTTCGAATTTGTCGGTTGCCATCAGTCGCCCCGCCGTTCGATATCCGCGCCGACGCCCTGGAGCTTTTCCTCCAGACGCTCGTAGCCGCGATCGAGATGGTAGACGCGGCTGACGACGGTTTCGCCCTGCGCGGCGAGGCCGGCGATGACGAGGCTCATGCTCGCGCGCAGATCGGTCGCCATCACCGGCGCGCCCACCAGATGGTCCACCCCGCGTACCACGGCAGAGCGGCCGCGCACCGCGATGTCCGCGCCCATGCGCGCCAACTCGGGCACGTGCATGTAGCGATTTTCGAAGATGGTTTCGGTGAGCGTGCTGGCCCCCTCGGCAAGGCTGAGCATCGCCATGAATTGCGCCTGCATGTCCGTGGCAAAGCCCGGGTAGGGCTGAGTGGTAAGGTCGATCCCGTGCAGGCCGTTCTTGCGGCGCACCGAGACGCCCGCCGGGGTGTCGATCATCTCCACGCCTGCGGCTTCGAGCGCGACGCAGGTGGCACCCAGCGAATCGCGCCGCGCGCCCACCAGCTCAATCTCGCCGCCGGTGATTGCCGCCGCGCAGGCGTAGCTGCCCGCCTCGATCCGGTCGGGCATGACCGCATAGGTTGCGCCGTGGAGGCGATCGACGCCTTCGATCGTGAGGCGTTCAGTGCCGACGCCGGTGATGCGCGCGCCCATAGCGTTCAGGCATTGCGCGAGATCGACGATCTCGGGCTCGCGCGCGGCGTTGTCGAGCACGCTGGTGCCGCGTGCGAGCGTGGCGGCCATCAGGACGTTTTCGGTCGCGCCCACGCTCACCAGAGGAAAGATGTAATTGCCCCCCTTGAGCCGGCCACCGGGGGCGGTGGCGCGGACATAGCCGTGGCTGAGTTCGATCTCCGCGCCCAAGGCTTCGAGGCCCTTCAGGTGCAGATCGATCGGGCGGTTGCCGATCGCGCAGCCGCCGGGCTGGCTGACGGTGGCCTGCCCTTCGCGCGCGAGCATCGGGCCGAGCACGAGCACGCTCGCGCGCATTTTGCGCACGATATCGTAGGGCGCGGTGGTGGAGGTGATCCGCCCCGCACGCAGCGTCATCACGCGGCCCATATCCTCGGGGCGCGATCCCTGAACGGTGGTGGAGACGCCCAGATGGTTGAGCAGGTGGCCGCAGGTGTCCACGTCGGCGAGGCGCGGCAGGTTGCGCAGCGTGAGCGGCTCGTCGGTCAGCAGCGCGGCGGGCATGAGCGCGAGCGCGGCGTTCTTCGCGCCCGAGATGCGGAGCTGGCCCGCGAGCGCGCGGCCGCCGTGGATTACGATCTGGTCCATGGGTGTGGGTGGCGGGTGGGGGGTTGGGGTGGAAGGGGTGGGTGGGGGGAAGGTTGAGGAGCTGTAGGTTGCAAAGCCGCCTTCGACGACAAGCTCGGTTTACTCGGGCCGTAAGCGGCCTATGGAGGATTCGTGAACGAGATCGGATTCGGCATTGGCGTATATACTGCTCCCGAAGCGGCGCAGATGGTGGGCATGAGCCCTCAGACGCTGCGCCGCTGGCTGAGTGGCTACGACCACGCTCGGAAGGGCGAGGAGCTTCGGTATGAAAAGCCGCTGTGGCAGCCGCAATATGCGCCGGACAAGGACAACGGCGTGTTGCTGGGTTTTCGTGATCTCGTCGAAGCGCGGATCGTTAACGCACTTCGTGCTAAGCAAATCGGCCTGCCGACCATCCGTATATGCATCGATCGCGCGCGCGCGATCGTCGGTCGGGAACACCCTTTTTCCACGTCGCAGTTCAAGACCGATGGCAAGTCGATCTTCCTTGAGATTACACGCGGCCTTGACGAACCTCAGCTGATCGATCTCAAGCACAGCCAAGGCGTCTTCAACCGAGTAGTCGCTCCAAGCTTGGTAGACCTCGATTTTGGAACCGGCGGGGCGGAGCGGTGGTGGTTGCTGCATGGCAAGAAGACCATCGTCGCCGACCCGCATCGGGCGTTCGGTCAGCCAATTATATCCGAGGTTGGCATTACGACTGCGCGGATAGCACAGGCCGTAAAAGCCGAGGGGTCGGTGGCGAAGGTCGCTCAAATATACGAGATCAAGCCGCGGTTGATAAACGACGCGCTGGCCTACGAACGCCAGATTTGTTTTAAAAAGGCTGCGTGAAGCTACTGATCGACAACAACTTGCCCCGGCGCCTTGGGAGGGGACTCGGGGCGCTGTTTCATGGCCAGCATCATGTCGAGCATATTCGGGACAAGTTCGGCACCGGGAGCCTGCCAGACGAGAACTGGATCGAGGCGCTCGGCAAGGAAGGCGGCTGGTGCGTCCTCTCGGGCGATCGGCGGATCGCAACAAAGCGGCCCTCCCGCGAGCTGTTTCTCCGGTCGAATCTGATCGGCTTCTTTCCCCTGCCTGCCGTAATGGCACTCCCGCTAAACGGCATTGCGGCGCGCGTGCTTACGATATGGCCGGTATTGGAGGCTACCGAGCGGACAATGGATCGCGGCTGCTTTGAGCTAGGGATCAAGGGCACTCGGTTCCGGCCCATCGGGTAACAAATAAATGCCTTCGCACTCGCCGACTTCGACGCGGGTGTTTCAAGCGCGGAATATCCGATTCCCACCCAAGGACCGATATAAATTCGAGCGCAGGCTCGTTCGGTTTACCCAGCCCCCAGCACAACCCCTCGCGCCAACACCCGCGCCAGCCCCGCCCAGCCCGCGCCGTTCGCCACCGCTACACGCGCGAACGGCAATGCCTCGCGCACGCGCCCCGCGCCCGCGAGGTTGCGCGCCGCAGCACCGTAACGCCGGGCGCGAATGCAGCGGGTTTCTTCCGGGGTGAGGCGGTCGGCGAGGCGGTGCAACCAGCGCTCCACCATGGGCAGCACGAAATCGCGGTCGGGCGCGGTCTGGCGGCGGCCAAGCCCGGCGGGCTGGCCGTGGACGCGCAGCAGCACCTGGGGGAGGTAGCGCGCGGGTCCGGCGAGCGACAGGCGGATCCACATGTCCTGATCTTCGGCGACGGTGAGCGCGGGATCGAAGCCGCCCGCCGCGCGGATGGCGGATGCGCGGGTGAGGACGCTCGGCTTGGCGATCATCGAATGTTCGAGCAGCGCCTTCCAGAAATCGGCCCCGCCTTGGCTGGCGGCGCGCGCGGCGGGTTCGTCGCCCCAGGTCCAGAGCTGGCAACCATCGGAAGCGATGTGCGCGAAGCCGGTGGCGACGAGGCTGGTGGCGGGATCGAACACGGCCAGCTGGGCTTCGAGCTTGCCCGGCAGCCATTCGTCGTCTGCATCGAGGAAGGCGACCGCATCGTGGCGCGCGGACGCGAGCGCGGTGGCGAGCGCGGCGGACGATCCGCGATTGGCGGGGTGGCGGATCACGCGCGCGCGCAGCGGGTGGGCTTGCGCGATGGCGGCGGTCGCGTCGGCAGAGCCATCGTCCACCACCACCACGTCGAGCCCCGGCATCGCCTGCGCCGCGACCGAATCGAGCGCGCGCGCCAGCGTGGTGCTGGCATTATAGGCGGGAATCAGCACAGAGACAGGCATGGATCATCCTAGCCGCGCACGGCCGCGCGCGTGAAACTCTTCTGGTACGATCGGCCCGACGGAAACCTCGGCGACGATCTGAACCCGTGGCTGTGGCCCCGGCTGCTGCCCGGCCTGATCGACGGAGAAGGCGCATGGCTGGTGGGCATCGGCACGCTGCTGAACGAGCGTCTGCCGCCCGAGGGCGAACTGGTGATCCTCGGCGCGGGCGCGGGGCTGGGCGAACGGCCGGTGGTGGATGCGCGCTGGCGGGTGTTCGGCGTGCGCGGGCCGATGACCGCGCAGGCGCTGGGGCTGCCGCCCGAACTCGCGGTGGGCGATCCGGCGATATTGGCGGCGGATTTCGTCGCCCCCGCGCGCGAGCGGCGCGGCGTGGGTTTCATGCCGCACTATATCAGCATGCCGGATTGGGACTGGCGGCGCACGGCGGAAGGGATGGGGCTCGTGTTCGTCGATCCGCAAGCGCCTGTGGACGAGACACTCGCGCAGATTGCGGGGCTGGAGTCGCTGATCAGCGAGGCGATGCACGGCGTGATCGTGGCGGATGCGCTGCGCACGCCGTGGGTGGGCCTGGGGATCGATCCCGATTTCTACGACTGGAAGTGGCGCGACTGGGGGTTGAGCGTGGGGGTGGAGCCGGTGATCCACCGCCTGCCTTCGCTTTCGGATGCGGCATTGTCGCCGCGAAACGCGCTCAAGCGGCTTGCGCTGCTTCTGGGCGCGAACGTGACCCCGCCGCCGCCGCCGCGTTCGACACCGCTGACGATCGAGCGCGCGAACGCGGCGCTTTGCGTTCTCGCCGAACGCGCGCCGCGGCAGCTGAGCACGGACGCGGCGATCGCGGCGGCGAAGGCGCGGGTGCGCCGCGCGGTAGAGCGGTTGCGCGCTGAGGGGCCGAAGGTCAGCGCAGCAGTTCGACCCTGACGCCCACCGCGTCGGCGATTTCCGCCCAAGCCCGATCGGCGGTGAGCGCGGGTATGTTTTCGCGCCGGGCGAGCGCGAGGCAGAAGCGGTCGGCCAAACTGAGGCCGCGCCTCGCCGTGTGCGCGATCATCGTGCCCGCGTCGAGGGCGAGCAGCAGATCGGGCGCGACGGCGACTACGCAGAGAGCATCGATCCCGCGCGCGACTTCCTCACGATCAAGACCTTTCTTCGCCCAATATTGCGCGACTTCCGCCAGATTGACCGTTGTAACAAGCGCGCTGGGAAGCAACTGCTCAATGTTCTCCCACCCCGCTTCACGTTCGACATGCGCGATGAGAGCCGACGAATCCATTACAACAAGCGCCACCCCGTTCAGACCTCGTCCTCTTGCGCTGCCCAGATGCGTTTCTCAGCGAGGAAGTCGTCGACCGAAGACGGGTTCTTGCCCTTCATCATCTCGCGGTAGAGTGCCTGCACATAGAGCGTATGCTGGCGCGACGTCCGCAAGGTGACGCCGAACTCGTCGGACGAGATGAACATCGGCGCGTCGACTTCCCAGCCTGCCGCGTGGCGCACCGCGACCGGGATGCTGACGCGGCCGTTCGCGAGCAGGCGGGCAAAACGTGCGAGCTTCGGATCGTCGCGCGCCATGTTTTCAATTCAATGCCATCAATGGGAATGAATACCACTTCGCGCGCTGTTTAGCAATGGCGCCCCCGCCCCCGCATCGCTAGATGGAGGGCTTCGCACGCGAGACCGCAATGCCCGATCAGCCCCCCGCCGACGCCACGCCGCCTTCCGATATCGGCCACATCTCGATCATCGACGAGATGAAATCCTCCTACCTCGATTACGCAATGAGCGTGATCGTGGCGCGCGCGCTGCCCGATGTGCGCGACGGGCTGAAGCCTGTGCACCGGCGCATCCTGTGGGGCGCGCAGGAGAGCGGGTTCACTGCGAACAAGCCCTTCCGCAAGTCGGCGCGCATCGTGGGCGACGTGATGGGCAAATATCACCCGCACGGCGATCAATCGATCTACGACGCGCTCGCGCGGATGGCGCAGGACTGGTCGATGCGCGTGCCGCTGATCGACGGTCAGGGCAATTTCGGCTCGATGGACCCGGATAAGCCCGCTGCGATGCGGTATACCGAGGCACGGCTGAACAAGGCGGCCGAGGCGCTGCTGGGGGATATCGACAGGGACACGGTCGATTTCGTGCCCAATTACGACGGGCAGGAATCCGAGCCGAGCGTTCTTCCCGCGCGCTTTCCCAACCTGCTCGTCAACGGCGCGGGCGGCATCGCGGTCGGCATGGCGACCAACATCGCGCCGCACAATCTGGGCGAGGTGGTCGCGGCGTGCATCGCGCTGGTGGACAATCCCGCGCTCTCGGTCGACGAACTGATGGCGTTCATCCCCGCGCCCGATTTCCCCACGGGAGGGCTGATCCTGGGATCGACGGGCGCGCGCGCGGCGTATCACACCGGGCGCGGATCGATCATGCTGCGCAGTCGCCACATCGTCGAGGAAGGCAGGGGCGAGCGGCGATCGATCGTGCTGACCGAAGTTCCCTATCAGCAGGGCAAGAACGTGTTGGTGGAGCGAATTGCCGAGGCGGTGAAGGACAAGCGCGTCGAAGGCGTGTCCGACGTGCGCGACGAGAGCAACCGCGAGGGCGTGCGCGTGGTGATCGACCTCAAGCGCGATGCAACGCCCGATGTGACGCTGAACCAGCTGTGGCGGCACACGCCCGCGCAGGGATCGTTCGCGATCAACATGCTCGCGCTGCGGGGCGGTCGGCCCGAGTTGCTGGGGCTGAAGGACGTGCTGGTCGCCTTCATCGCGTTTCGTGAAGAGGTCATCACGCGGCGGTCCAAGTTCGATCTGGCGAAGGCGCGCGACCGGGCGCACATTTTACTGGGGCTGGTGATCGCGGTCACCAATCTGGACGAGGTGGTGCGCATCATCCGTGCGTCCGCCACGCCCGCCGCGGCGCGCACGACCCTGCTGGAGCGCGAATGGGACGTGGCCGAGATCCGCCCCTATCTGGCGCTGGTGGAGGCGGCGGGCGACGATGCGGTGGGCGATATCTACCGGCTGAGCGATGTGCAGGTGCGCGCGATCCTTGAACTGCGGCTCGCAAAGCTGACCGCGCTTGGCCGCGAGGAGATCGGCGACGAGCTGCGCGAACTCGCGGCGTCGATCGAGGAATTGCTCGCGATCCTGGGGGACCGCGCCAAGCTGTATGCAGTGATGCGCGCCGAGTTCGAGGATATTGCGCGGCAATTCCCGAGCCCGCGTCGCAGCGAGATCGTGGAGAATGCTGACGGGATCGAGGACGAGGACCTGATCGCGCGCGCGGACATGGTGATCACGGTCACGATGACGGGCTATATCAAGCGCGTGCCGCTGGAGACCTACCGCGCGCAGAAGCGCGGCGGCAAAGGCCGATCCGCGATGAACACCAAGGCGGACGATGTGGTGAGCGAGCTGTTCGTCGCCTCCACGCACGCGCCCGTCCTGTTCTTCTCGACGCTGGGCCGCGTGTATCGCCTGAAAACCTACCGCCTGCCCGAGGGCGCGCCCGGTGCGCGCGGGCGCGCGATGGCGAACCTGCTGCCGCTGGCCGAAGGCGAGACGATCTCCACCGTGCTGCCGCTGCCCGAGGACGAGGCGGAGTGGGGCCGCCTGCACGTGATGTTCGCGACCGAACGCGGGCTGGTGCGGCGTAATTCGATGGACGCGTTCACCAATGTTCCGCTCGCAGGCAAGATCGCGATGCGCTTCGAGGAAGGTGCGGACGACCGGCTGATCGGCGTGGCGCTGTGCAACGCGGCCGACGACGTGCTGCTCGCCACGCGCGCGGGCAAGGCGATCCGGTTTGCGGCCGAACAGGTGCGCGAATTCCAGAGCCGGACCGCGACCGGCGTGCGCGGGATCACGCTCGCACCCGACGACGCGGTCATCTCGCTGACGATCCTGGGTGGCGTTTCGGCGACTCCCGAGGAGCGCGAAGCATATCTGGCGAACGCTGATACGCTCGCTCCCGAGCGCCGCAGCGCGCTGGCATCGGCCGAGCAGTTCCTGCTGACGGTGACCGCAGGCGGGTTCGGCAAGCGCACGAGCGCCTACGCCTACCGGCGTTCGGGGCGCGGCGGACAGGGGATCGCGACGCTGAACGTCACGCCAAAAACGGGGCCCGTGCTGGCGACTTTCCCCGTGGCGGACGGCGAGCATTTGATGCTGGTCACCAACCAGGGCAAGCTGATCCGTACCGAGGTGGGCGCGATCCGGATTGCGGGACGCGCAACGCAGGGGGTCAAACTGCTCGACGTGGCGGACGGCGAGCAAGTGGTCTCGGCGGCGCGAATTCCCGAAGATGACGAATAAGTGTGTTTCGCGCGCAACGCCTATCGGGTAATGCCCCGTTCACCGTTCAACCGGAGTTCACCCAAATGACCAAGTTCACCAAGCTCGCGGCCGTAGCCGCTCTCGCCCTCGTCGCCGCTTGCGGCAAGAAGGCGGACACGACCGCGACCACGACGAGCGACACGACCACGACTGCGGCGACGACGCCCGCGACCACCGACACCGCGACCACCGCCACCCCGGCGACCACCACCACGACCGATACGGGCGCGATGGGTGCGGCGACGACTGCGACCGACACCACCAAGACTACCGACACTGCGACCACCACCACCGCGACCGACGGCTCGATGAAGAGCCAGCTCGACGCCAAGGCGGACGCCGTCAAGGACAACGCGTCCAAGACCGCCAACAAGATCAAGGACCGTGCCGACGCGGCTGCGAAGGACGTGAAGGCCAAGGCCGACACCACTGCAGACGCGCTGCACAAGGCGGCCGACAAGGCCAAGTAAGCCTGTCCGGGCGGCTGCCCGGACGCGCCTGCGCCTGTTCCGGGAACCCCGCCGTGGCTTGCGCCGCGGCGGGGTTCTCTGCGTCTGGCGCATGGGGCGGCGCGGGCTTGCCCCGGCCCGTGCGGGGGCACAAATAGGGCGCAGTGCGGCAGCGCGCCGCGAAGGACAAAAGAAGGAAGGCGAAGGATGAGCGCGTTTAAAGATGGAATGAAGCGCATGCTCGGCGCGGCTGCGGCGATCGCATTCGTCGCGGGGCTGCTCGCGGGCGTATCGGACACGCGCGTGCAGGCACGCGAGAAGAAGGTGGAAGAGGCCGCGAAGGGCCCCAAGCTGACCGAGGCGGTGCGCAAGCAGTTGCTCGACGCGCAGACCAAGCAGAAGGCGGGCGACAACGCGGGCGCGCTGGTGGCGCTGCGTGCGGCCGAACAGGTGCCGGGGCGCACGCCCGACGACAATTTCTATATCGCCAACATCAAGATCTCGGTCGCTCAGGCGACCAAGGATAATGCCTTGCTGAAGGAGGCGCTGCAGAATGCCCTCGATTCGGGACAGACCAACCCCGAACAAACGCTGACCTTCACCCGTATCTTGGGCGATATGGCTGCGAATGCAAAGGATTACCCGACAGCGGTTCGCTATTATGAAGCGGTTGCCAAACTGAAGCCGAACGACCTTGAGGTGACTGCCAATATTGCCAAGCTCAAGTTCGACAACAAGAGCTTGCCCGTCGCCGATCGTATTGCGGCACTGAAGAACGCAACCGAGATCGCCGAGCGCGCAGGGCAGAAGGCCGAGGAGTTTCTGTATCAGGCCCGCCTGTCGCTCGCCTATGATGCCAAACTCGTAACCGAGACGAACCCCGCAGCGCAGGCACTGATCCGTGCGTATCCCAAGCCCAAAAATTGGGAATCGGCAATTTACACGTTCCGCGGCAACCTCAAGCTCGACGACCAGACCGATCTCGACACCTACCGGCTGCAGCGTGCGACCGGCGCGATGACGGGCGAGGGGCAATATCTCGATTACGCGCAGACCGCGCAGCTGCGCGGGCTGCCGGGCGAATCGCGCGCGGTGCTGGCCGAAGGCGTGGCGAAGAAGGTAATCGATCCGGCCAAGCCGGGCTATCAGGAACTCGCGCGCGTGGTGACGCCCGCCAAGGTGGCGGCGGACCGGGCCTCGCTCCCTGCGAGCGAGAAGCAGGCGACGGCTTCGGCCACGGGCAAGCTCGCCAACGCAACCGCAGACGGCTATTTCGCGCATGGCGATTACGCCAGGGCGGCCACGCTCTACCGACTCGCGCTGACCAAGGGCGGGGTGGACAACGCGCGCGTCAACACCCGGCTGGGCGTGGCGCTGGGCATGAGCGGCGACAAGGCGGGGGCCGAAGCCGCGCTGAAGGCGGTGACGGGCGAGCCGCGCGCAACGTTGGCGCAATATTGGCTGATCTGGCTCGCGCAGAAGGCGTAGGCCATGCACGGGCGCGGTGGATTTTCTTCCGCCGCGCCCTTATAGCCCGTCGATGGAAATCCCGCTCGGCCTGACGTTCGACGATGTGCTTCTCGTGCCCGCCGCGAGCGACACACTCCCATCGGCCGCCGACGTTTCCACCCGCCTCACGCGAACGATCGGCCTCAACATCCCCTTCCTGTCCGCCGCGATGGATACGGTGACCGAGGCGGACATGGCGATCGTGATGGCGCAGGCGGGCGGCATCGGCGTGCTCCACCGCAACATGACGATCGAGCAGCAGGCCGAGGCCGCGCGGCAGGTGAAGCGCTTCGAGAGCGGCATGGTCGTCAACCCGATCACGATCGCGCCCACGCAGACGCTGGGCGAGGCGCGCGCACTGATGGCGCGGCACAGGATCAGCGGCATTCCGGTGGTGGAGGCGAGCGGCAAGCTGGTCGGCATCCTGACCAACCGCGACGTGCGGTTCGCCGAAGACGCCGCGCAGCCGGTAAGCGAGCTGATGACGCACGAGGGGCTGGTGACCGTGGGCCCCGGTGTGACGCAGGCCGAGGCCAAGCGGCTGCTGCACGCACGCCGGATCGAAAAATTGCTGGTGGTGGACGAGGCGTATCGCTGCATCGGACTGGTGACGGTGAAGGATATCGAGAAGGCGGTGACCTACCCCAATGCCACCAAAGACGCGGCCGGGCGGTTGCGCGTGGCCGCCGCCACCACCACCGGGGACGAGGGACTGGCGCGCGCCGAGGCGCTGATCGCCGCCGAATGCGATCTGATCGTGGTCGATACCGCGCACGGCCATTCGAGCCGCGTGGGCGAGACGGTGCGCGCGATCAAGCGGCTGTCAAATTCCGCGCAGGTGATGGCGGGCAATGTAGCGACGGGCGAGGCGGCGCGCGCGCTGATCGATGCGGGGGCGGATGCGATCAAGGTGGGCATCGGGCCGGGGTCGATCTGCACCACGCGCATCGTCGCAGGCGTCGGCGTGCCGCAATTGACCGCGATCATGGATACGGTGCGCATCGCTGGCGATGCGGGCGTGCCGGTGATCGCGGACGGCGGCGTGCGCACCAGCGGTGACGTCGCCAAAGCGCTGGCGGCGGGTGCGGACGCGGTGATGATCGGCTCGCTGCTCGCGGGAACCGAGGAAGCGCCGGGCGAGACGTTCCTGTATCAGGGGCGTTCGTATAAAAGCTATCGCGGTATGGGGAGCGTAGGCGCGATGGCGCGCGGCTCGGCGGACCGCTATTTTCAGCAGGACATCAAGGATCAGATGAAGCTGGTGCCCGAGGGCGTCGAAGGCCAGGTGCCCTACAAGGGCCCGGCCAAGGATGTGCTGCACCAGCTCACCGGCGGGGTGAAGGCAGCGATGGGTTATACGGGCTCGCGCACGATCACCGACCTGCGTGCGGCGCGCTTCGTGCGGATCACCGGCGCGGGGCTGCGCGAAAGCCATGTGCACGACGTGACGATCACGCGCGAGGCACCCAACTACCCGACGCGCTGAGCCTCGCCGAGCGCGATGGCGAGATCGCGTTCGAGATCCTCGGGCGCTTCGAGGCCGACGCTGACGCGCAGCAGCCCGTCCACGATCCCCGCAGTCGCGCGCGCGTCCGCCGCCATGCCGGCGTGGGTCATCGTCGCGGGGTGGGAGATCAGTGTCTCCACCCCGCCCAGCGACTGGGCGGGGATAGCCAGGCGCACGCCGTTAATCACGGCACGCGCCGCCTCCAGCCCGCCCGCCAATTCGAAGCTCAGCACCGCACCGAAGCCCGCCTGCTGCCGCTGGGCGAGCGCATGGCCCGGATCGGCGGGGAGGCCCGGCCAGTGGACTGCCGCCACCGCCGGATGCGCGGCGAGCAGCGCGGCGAGGCGCGCTGCGGTGGCCTCAGCGCGCTCCATGCGCACGAACAGCGTGCGCAGGCCGCGCAGCGTCTGGTAGCTGTCGAACGGTGCGCCGCCCACCCCGGTGCAGTTCGCCCACCATGCGAGTTCGGTGTGCGCTTCGGCCGTGGCGGCGATCAGAACGCCGCCGATCACGTCCGAATGGCCATTCAGGAATTTGGTGGTGGAGTGCACCACAAGGTCCGCGCCGAGGCCGAGCGGGCGTTGCAGCGCGGGCGACAGGAAGGTGTTGTCCACCAGCACGCGCGCGCCCGCGGTATGCGCCTGCGCAGCGATGTCGGCGATATCGTAGACGCGCATCAGGGGGTTGGACGGCGTTTCGATCAGCACCATCGCTACGCCGGGTGCGAGCGACGCCGCCAGCGCGGCCGCATCGTGCTGATCGACGAACGCCACATCGAGCCGTCCCATGCGCCGGTGCGCATCGAGCAGCCGCCACGTGCCGCCATAGCAATCGTGCGGGGCGACGATGCGGCTGCCCACGGGCAGGCCCGCAAACGCGAGGTCGATCGCCGCCATCCCGCTCGCGGTGACCACCGCGCCCGCGCCGCCTTCGAGCGCAGCCAATGCCTCCTCGAGCATCGCGCGCGTGGGATTGGCGGTGCGCGCATAATCGAAGCGGCCTTTGCCGCCCCAGCCATCGTGCGCGAACGTGGTGCTCAGATGTAGCGGCGGCGTCACCGCACGGTGCGCGGGATCGCTTGCCGCCCCGTGGCGCGCGGCGATGGTTTCGGGCTTCATGCGGCCTCTGCCAGCGGTGCGAACACGGGGGCGAGCGCGTCCGCGAGTGCCGCGCCCATCATCGCGGGTTCCTTGAGGAACGCATCGTGACCGTAGAGCGAGCTCGCCTCGACGAGCCGTTCCAGCCGTGGCAGCCGTGCGGCCAGCGCGCGCATGTCTTCGATCGGTACCACCCGATCTTCCTCGATGGCAATCAGCGTGGTGGGGGCGTGGATTCGCGCGGCGTCCACCCGGTGGCGGTCGATCGAATCCGAAAGGCTCGCCCAGCGCGCCGCCGACATCACGCCGGGATAGGCGCGCCCGCGCTCGGTCAGATATTCGCACACGGGGTAAAGGCCGCCGACCACGTCCGGGGCCGGGCCGTCGAACCGCTCGGCGAATTCGCAGGTCGTGCGGTAGGTCGTCATCGACAGTTCGCGGGCGAGCGCGATCCCGTCGGCCTCACGCCCGGCCGCCTGCGCGAGCGCGAGGATGCGCCGCTGGATGCCGCGCTGCGCGATCGCCATCGGATGCGCGCGGTCGGCGGCCGAGACGATCACGAGCCGTTCCACCCGCTGCGGCGCCTCTTCGGCGAGCGCCAGCCCCACCATACCTCCGTAGGAACAGCCGACGAACGCCGCGAGGCGAGGGATGGCGAGGTGGTCGAGCAGTAGTGCCAGCAGCCGCGCCTGATCGTGCGTGGTGATGGTGAGCGGGGTTTCTATGCCCTCGGGCGCGAAATCGTAGGTGAGCACGCGCGCGCGGGCGAGATCGATCGGCCCGTCGGCGCGCACCGCCCACGGCCACCAACCGGGGGAGCCATCGTCGGTCACCGCCGCCGCGCGTCCGGAGGAGATGCCGCCCACCACCGCGATCACCGGCGCGTGCGGCGGGCCGACGATCCGGCCGCGCACGGTCGGCTGCGGCAGGCGCGCAGCCGAAGCGAGGCGGAACGCCAGCGGCACGGGGACTTCGATGTCGGTGGCTTCGGGACAGCAGGTGCAGGCGGCGGTCAATGCGGGGCGCGTCCTCTCCGCCCGGACAAGCACCACAGCGGACGGAGCGACGGGTAACGCGGCAGCCCCACGGGCGTGTCGCCTCCCTCATCTCTCGCAGACCGTTGGCACGGCCCCCGCAGGAGTTGGCACCACTCGCGCGGGCGTCGCCGCCGCTTGCGAAGGTTGCCCCGGCGTCAAAGGGCCTAATCCCTCAGCCAGTCTTGATGAGCGAAGTCAAAGTGCGTCGCTCGTGCTGGTGTGTCAAGCTACAGCCGCTGCTCCGCGATGTCCGGCTCATCGCCGATCGCGTCCGTCCATTCGCGCATCCAGGGGTGCGCGTGGATTGCATCGACATAAGCATGCGATTCGGGGCCGACCTCCAGTTCGTAGGTGCGGATGCGCGAGGCGACCGGCGCATACATCGCGTCCGCCGCGCCCATCGCGCCGAACAGGAACAGCCCGCCTGCGCCGAAATGGGTGCGTGCGTGCGTCCACAGCCGGTCGATGCGCTGCACGTCGGCGAGCGTTGCGGCGGAGGCGGTAATCGCGGCGGGGAAACGCCGCAAATCCATCGGGCATTCGTTGCGCAGCGCGGCGAAGCCCCCATGCATCTCGGCCGCGATCGAGCGGGCGAAGGCGCGGGAGCCGTGCTCGGCGGGCCAGAAGCGCTCGTCCCCCGAGCGCTCGGCCAGCCATTCGATAATCGCAAGCGACTCCCAGACGCACGCGTCGCCGTCCCACAGCACCGGCACCCGCCCCGAAGGCAACCGCCCGACCGCGACCGCCTCGGCAAAAGCGGGCGTGTCGAGCGCGATGAGCTCGACATCCGCGTCGATCCCCGACAGTTTGAGCGCGAGCCAGCCGCGCAGCGACCAGCTCGAATAGCGGCGGTTGGCGATGAGGAGTTGCATCGCCGTATCCTGCCACGACCGGACCGGCCGAGCCAGTCCGGCGTTGCCGGTCGCGGCTATGCGCCCGCGGGCACCGGTTCCCCGCCCCCGAACGGGCGTCGCCGTCCGATCTTGGGGATCGACGATCCGCCGCTCAGCGTCGGCAACGGGCCGCGCTGTGCGGGGTCGCCGCGATCGATCGTACCGCCATCGAGCACCGCGCGGATTTCCTCGCCGCTCAGCGTCTCATATTCGAGCAGCGCGCCCGCCAGCGCATGCAGCTCGCCCACATGCTCGCTCAACAGATGCTTGGCGCGTTCGTAACCGCCGGTCACAAGCCGCTTGATCTCGCTGTCGATCAGTTCGGCGGTCTTTTCGCTGATGTTCTGCGTGCGGCTGACGCTGTGGCCGAGAAACACTTCCTCCTGGTTTTCCGAATACATGAGCGGCCCGAGCGCGTCCGACATGCCCCAGCGCGTGACCATGTCGCGCGCAAGGCCGGTCGCCATCTGGATGTCCGAAGACGCGCCCGAAGACACCTTGTCGTAGCCGAAGATCACTTCTTCGGCCACACGGCCGCCCATCGCGACCGCGAGATTGGCGAACATCTTGTCGCGGTGATAACTATACTGATCGCGCTCGGGCAGGCGCATGACCATGCCCAGCGCGCGGCCGCGCGGGATGATCGTTGCCTTGTGGATCGGATCGCTCGCGTCCTCGTGAATCGAGACGATCGCGTGACCGGCCTCGTGATAAGCGGTCATCTTCTTCTCGTCTTCGGTCATCACCATGGACTTGCGCTCGGAGCCCATCATGACCTTGTCCTTGGCCATTTCGAACTCGCTCATGCCGACCAGCCGCTTGCCGCGCCGTGCTGCGAGGAGCGCGGCTTCGTTCACCAGATTGGCGAGATCGGCACCCGAAAAGCCGGGCGTGCCGCGCGCGATCGTGCGTGCGATCACGTCCGGGGCGAGCGGCACCTTCTTCATGTGCACCTGAAGGATCTTCACGCGCCCGTCGATATCGGGGCGCGGCACGACCACCTGCCGGTCGAAGCGGCCCGGCCGCAGCAGTGCGGGATCGAGCACGTCGGGGCGGTTGGTCGCCGCGATGATGATGATGCCCTCATTCTCCGAGAAGCCGTCCATCTCGACCAGAAGCTGGTTGAGCGTCTGCTCGCGCTCGTCGTTGCCGCCGCCCACACCGGCACCGCGAGAGCGGCCGACCGCATCGATCTCGTCGATGAAGATGATGCACGGCGCGTTCTTCTTCGCCTGTTCGAACATGTCGCGCACGCGGCTGGCACCCACGCCGACGAACATCTCGACAAAGTCCGAGCCCGAGATGCTGAAGAATGGCACGCCCGCCTCGCCCGCAATGGCGCGCGCGAGCAAGGTCTTGCCGGTGCCGGGCGAGCCGACCAGCAGCGCGCCCTTGGGGATTTTGCCACCGAGTTTGCTGAACTTGGTGGGATCTTTGAGGAACTCGACGATTTCTTCCAGTTCCTCACGTGCTTCGTCGATGCCCGCCACATCGTCGAACGTCACACGGCCCTTGCCCTCGGTCAGCATCTTGGCGCGCGATTTGCCGAAGCCCATCGCGCCCCGCCCCGCGCCGCCCTGCATCTGACGCATCACGAAAATCCACACGCCCGCGATCACGACGAACGGCAGCAGGTTTACGAGCAAAGCGGAGAAGAAGGATCGGCCCTCTTCGGGCTTGGCCTCGAAGCGCACGCCCTTTGCGCGCAATGTCTTCACCAGCTCGGGATCGTTCGGGTTGAAGGTGCTGAACGCGCGATCGTTGTTGAGCTTGCCCTCGATCTCGTTGCCGCGGATCGTGACCTCGCTGACCTGCCCGTTCTCGACGCTTTGCAGGAAGTCCGAATATTGCATCGTGCCCGGCGCAGGGCCGCGCGACGAACCGGTGCCCAGATTGATTACGACGACGCTCAGCACCAGCAGGATGATCACCCACAATGCGAGGCTCTTGCCCCAGGGCTGGTTGGGCTTCTTCGGATCGGACACGGGCATTCCCTCTACGGCTTGGTCTGGAAGATGGTGTGGATAAGCCGCGCTGGCAATCGCGTTTATCCGCCGCGTGGGCCTTCGGCGGCGAAGCGCCACGGTGGGCCGGGATGCACGTGCGCGCCGCCCAGTGTGGCGGGGTGGCCATCGTCCAGCAGGCCAAGCAGGCGGGCGAGATCGGGGCCGCGTGGGATCGCGCGGTGGGGCACGACGCTGGCGACACCGCGCGCGAGCAGCGCGAGGCGCAGCGCGCGGGGGAGTTCGTCGGCATCGACCTCGGTGCGATCGGCCGCGACGATCGCGCGGCCCGCCCACGCGCGTTCGCTCGCCCACGCAAGCGCATCGTGCGCATCGGCAAGATGCGCGGCGGACGCGGCGAGTGCCTCGACGTCGAGCCATGCGGTCGCAGCGAGCAAAGCGCGCGCGGCGGTGCGCGCGTAGGCGGGATCGGCGTTGGTGGGATCGGATGCGGTGGGGAGCGCGTGCGCTGCGCAATATGCGATCAGATCGGCCTTACGCGCGCGGAGCAAGGGCCGGAGCAAGGTGACGCCGCTCCCCAGCGGTCGCGCCGCGCGGATGCCGCCCAGCCCGCGCGGGCCGCTCGCGCGGGCGAGGCGCATCAGCAGCGTCTCGGCCTGATCGTCGGCGTGGTGCGCGGTCATGAGGAAGGGGATCGCGTGCGCGGTGCACCAGCGTCGCATCAGCCGGTAGCGCGCGGTGCGCGCGGCGGCGGGGCGACCGGTGCGGGGCTTGCGGCCGTGCCAAATGAGCGTGGCGTGGGGCACGCGGAGGCGCGCGCAAACAGCGCCGGCCATCGCGGCTTCGGCGGCGCCTTCGGGGCGCAGCCGGTGATCGACGGTGAGCGCGTGGACGCGGCCGGGGAGCGCGTGCGCGGCGAGATGGAGCAGCGCCATGCTGTCGGGCCCGCCCGAGACCGCGACGGCGACGCGGGCGGAGCCGATTGTGGCGATCGATGCGGGGCTCAGTGCGAGGAATGGTAGATGCGGCGCGGCCCCTACCGCCCTTCGGGAACCTCCCCGTCCGGGGTACATGCCCCTGCCGGGGGCGGTGGGGGAACGATGGCTCAGCTGCAGCCCGCCTTCGCGCGGGCGGCGGCGAATTGCGGCTTCAGCTCGGGCTTCAGGGTATCGGCGTAGACCTTGTCCGCGATATCGAAGACCTGGCACGCTTCCTTGGCCTTTTTCAGCTGCATCAGCGACTGGCCTACCCAGAACAGGCTTTCCTGTGCGCGGTCGCCCTTGGGATCGGCCTTATAGTTGTCGAAGTGCGTGCGCGCCGAGGCATCGTATTTCGCCTGCTTGAAATACGTGCGTCCCAGCCAATAGCGCGCGTTGCTGGCGAGTTTGTTCTTCGGATATTTGTCGATGAACGCCTGCAATGCCGGGCCGGCCTTTGCCCAGTCCTTCGCCTCCACCAGCGCATAGGCCGCCTTATAGCGCAGCTCGGGCGAGGTGATCGCGGGCGTGGGTTCAGCGGCGTCGCCAGTATCGGCGACCGGGACTTCAGATGCCTTCGAGGCCGGTTTGCCCTTGGGTGTGGGCTTGGGTCTGGCGTCCGCTTTGGCGGGCGGCAGCGCGGGTGCATCGGACGGCGGTGCGGCTACGGGCGCGGGGGGCGGTGCGGCCGCCACCTCCAGCTTGCCCAGCCGCGTTTCGGCATCGGGCTGGAACTTCGCCAGCCGCTCCTCCACCTGCCGCAGCCGGTTGCCCTGCTCCTCGATTTGCGCGGTGATCTCGCGTTGGCGACGCTCGATCGCGCTCATGCGGTCCGCGAGCTCGTTCACCGATGCCGCGCTGGCGGGCGCGGGCGGTTGTGGCTTGGCGGGTTCGGCGGCGGGCGCGATCTCGGGCTCGATCAGGGTCTGCTCGCCCTTGGGCAGCACGCGTTTGGACACGCGCGTCACCTCGCGTTCGAGCCGCGTGACGCGCCTGTCCAGATCGGGGAGCGTCTGCGCGTCGGCGGGGGCGACAAGCGCAACCGTCAGCACGGCGGCGAGGAGCGGGCGGAGCGTCATCGGGCGGCCTATGCTAGGGTTGCGATGAGTGGCGCGTGAAGCCTAGCGCGCGGCAGGGCCGGTCGGCGTGGTTGCCGCGCCCGCGTCGGCGGGCGTGCCTGCGGTGCGGGCGACGAGCGCGGCGGGCGCGAGATCGACGCTGCGCACCGTCTCGGCCAGCCCGCCCAGCGGCGGCAGCAGCTTGCCGTTGACGCGCACCAAGAGCGCGCCCGCGCGGCCGGTCCACAGTTGCAGGTCGCCGGCAGGCACCGCGTAGGTCTGTCCCTGCGCGAGAATGCCCGACATCAGGCGCGTTCCCGCCGCCTTGTCCTTGATCTGGAGCCAGACGTCCTGCGTCGCCGTGAGCGTGACCGCGCCGCCCGGCGTGCCGAGAACGGGCAATGGCGCGGCGACCGGCGGCGCAACGCCGGGGCCGGGCGTGCCAACGACAGCGACCGTGCCGCTCGGCGCTGAGCCCGGCACGGGGGCCGTGGTGGCCGGGATCGCGCCAGCGGGCGCGGTCGGATCGACCGGCGCGGGCGCGGTTGCCGCAACGTTTGGCGCGGCAACCGCAGTGGTAGCGGGCGGCGGCGGCGCGTTGCGATCGCGGCCGAACCAAATTACCGCGCCAAGGATCGCCAAAGCGGCCACGCCGCCGCTCACCCACGCGAGGCGGTTCGAGGGCACGCGCTCGGGCTCGATCTCGCGCAGCGGGGGGGTGCTCGGCGGCGGCGGCAGGCGTGTGTTCTCCGCACGGTAGCGCGCCATCGCTTCGTCCTCGCCCACCCCTACCTCGCGCGCGAGGCTGCGAATGAACCCGGCCGCAAAGGTGGGATGCGGCAATTGCTCGTACGCATCTGCCTCGATTGCGGCGAGCGTGCGCTCGGGGATGCGTGTGCGCAGCGCGATATCGGGCAGCGCGAGGCCACGCGCCTCGCGCGCAACGCGAAGCTGTTCGCCGAGCGTGCGCGAACGCACCGTCGCCAGCGGCGTCGAGGGCAGGTCCATGTCCAGATGCGGGTCGGCGGGTTCGGTCATCGCCGCTGCTTCAACCGCGCCCGGCGAACGATAGCAAGCGGCGTTACGCGCGCGTCGATCAATTGCTAGCGCGCTTGGGAACGGCGGGCACCGGGGGCGGGACGTTTGCGGCGGTGCTGGTAGCGGCGCGCGTCGCCTGTGCGATGGCGGCGTCGGCGCGTGTGGCCGCCGGGCACGCCGTATTGCCGCACAGCGTGCGGATGCGAGCGAGATCGATTTGCGCGCGCGCGGTCGCGCCGCGCGCGGCGAGTGCCTCGGCCTGTCCCGCAAGCGCGTCCAGATCGTTGGGTTCGAGCGCGAGCGCCTCGCGGTAATAGCGCACCGCCTTGCCCGGCAGGCCGCGCGCCTTCGCGGCCTCCGCCAGCCCGACATAGGCGCGCCGGTTGGTTGGATCGACCGCAAGCGCGGTTTCGAACGAATCGGTCGCGCCATCTGCCTGTTTTGCCGCGAGTAGCGCGAAGCCTTGCACCGTCAAACGCTCGGACACGGGCTTGACCGGCGGCGGGCCGGACGGTGCGAGCGCGGCGACGGGCATCGACGCCGTAAGGCCGAGCAGCAGGGCGAGGGCGATTTTGGTCTTCATGATCCACGGTCCGATCGATGCGAGAAACGACGCTATAGATTGGGGGCGAGCATGCCTATGAAAAACCCGTCCGTTCCCGTGCGGCGCGGTGTCAGCGGGACGGGGAACTGGATCGGGCGTGCGTGCCACCTGGGGCTCCGGTCGAGAAAGGCCTGCATCCGACCCTCGCCTTCGACGGGGAGGACCGAGCAGACCGCATAGACCAGCCGGCCGCCCGGCGCGACCAGCGCGGCGGCGATGCCGAGCAGCCGGTCCTGCAACGCGGTGACGCGCGCGAGGCGATCGGGGGTGAGCCGCCAACGCGCCTCCGGATTGCGCCGCCACGTGCCGCTGCCCGAGCACGGTGCATCGACCAGCACGAGATCGGCGCGGCCGTTCAGATCGGCGAGCGCCTCGGCCTCGTTCGGCACGTTCAGCAGGCGACCCTCGACGATGCTAACCCCCGCGCGCGTGCACCTGGGCCCAAGTTCGGCGAAGCGGCCGCGATCGGTATCGGTGGCGACTATCCGCCCCCGGTTCGCCATCATCGCCGCCAGCGCGAGCGTTTTGCCCCCTGCCCCCGCGCACAGATCGATTACGGTCTCGCCGGGGCGGGGTGCGGCGGCGAGCGCGACCATCTGGCTGCCCTCGTCCTGCACCTCGATCCAGCCGTCGGCGTAGGCGGGGTGCGCTTCCACATTGAACGGCTCGCGCACGCGCAGGCCGAAGGGCGAATGCGGGGTGGGATCGGTGGGCGGCAATACAGCAGCGGCTTGCGCGCGCGTGGCGCGCAGCGCGTTGACGCGCAGATCGAGCGGGGCACGGCCGAGCAGGGCTGCGGCCTCCAGTCCCGATTCTGCGCCGAACGCTTTGCCGAGCAGCTTGCCGATCCAGGCCGGAACCGCGCCGGCTTTGCCTTCGGGTTCGCCGTCCACCAGTGGCGAGGGCGAATGGCCGGGCGCGCCGAACAGTTCGAGAAGATCGGGCTGGCCGTGGCGCGCCCATGCGATCATCGCCGCGCGGCCCGAGGGCGGAGGATCGCCCACCGCCCGGATCGCGGCCCAGGCCAGGTCGCGCACCGCGCGCCGGTCTCCCGAGCCCGCATAGCGCCGCGTGCTGAAATAGCGTTGCAGGATGGTGTCTGCGGCGGCACCCCCGCCGCGCGCGGCGACGAGCACTTCGTCGAGCACTTCGATTGCGGCCTGAAGCCGTGCGCCCGGCGTCAAGCGCGCGCGACCAGCGCAAGCGCAGCGGTTCGGGTGGCGTCGGCGACTGCTTGTGCTGCGGCGGGCGAGGCGAGCGCGCGCGCGATCGAGACACCGCCCGCGAGCAGCCCCAGCAGGGCGCGCGCGCGCGGTGCGCGGTCGGTCGGCGGGAGCCAGTCGAGACCGTCGGCGATGACGCGCACCGCTGCCTCGAACCGTGCTTCATAGGCGGCGCGGACCTCGGGGCCCGCGCGCGCGACTTCGACCGTGAGGCTCTGGAGCGCGCAGCTTTCGCCCAGATCGCAGGTGCGCCGCTCGCCGAGATACATATCGATGAAGCGCTCCGCCCAGTCCGCGCCCGTGGCGCGCACCTGCACGACCGCATCGACGAGCGCTTGCAGCCCCTGATCGACCGTCGCCTCGAACGCGGCGTCCTTCGATCGGAAGTGCGCGTAGAACGCGCCCGAGGTGACGCCCGCGGCCCTGGCGATGCCATCCACGCCGACGCCGCCGAACCCGTGGGCGCGGAAGCCTTTGGCGGCGCCTTCCAGCACGCGGGCGCGTCCGCGTTCCCTGGCTCCTGCGGCGGCGGGCATGGCTGGCTCCTCTCGAAATAAATTGCGACCGTGACGTTTTCCGGTTGACAAGATAGCGACCGTTATCCAGATGGCAAGACGTCACGAACGTTATGCCGTGACGCACCACCGCGCGCAACCCTTGCGCCTGACGGTATCGAACCAGCCGAAACCATATGGGGCGCCCGTCGCGGCATTCCGTTTGCCAGGGAGCCATCGCATGAAGAAGCTCGCACCGTATCTTTACCCCATCATCTCCGCCTTGATGACACTAAACGCGATCGCGGTGCTTGCCTGACGGCGAGGCCCATGTTGGCCTTGCATGGCCAAAACGCCGCGCCACTTCTGCGTCATGAACATCGACAAATATACCGAGCGCGCCAAGGGGTTTCTCCAATCGGCGCAAACCGTTGCGATCCGCATGAACCATCAGCGGGTGACGCCCGAGCATCTGCTCAAAGCGCTGCTCGAGGACGAGCAGGGGATGGCGGCGGGGCTGATCCGCGCGGCTGGGGGCCAGCCGCAGGCGGCGCTCGCCGAGGTTGACCGGGCGCTGGCGAAGATCGCGGCGGTGAGCGGATCGGGGGCGCAATCGACCAACTGGGACAATGATACGGTGCGGCTGCTCGACTCCGCGGAGGCGATCGCGGCCAAGGCGGGGGACGCGTTCGTGACGGTCGAGCGGTTGCTGCTCGCGTTTGCGGTCGCGGGGCATGCCGCGATGAAGGCGGCGGGGGTGAGTGCGGAAGCGCTGAACGGCGCGATCGAGACATTGCGGCAGGGGCGCAGCGCGGACACGGCGAGCGCGGAGGACCGCTATGACGCGCTCAAGAAATTCGCGCGCGACCTGACGCAGGCGGCGCGCGATGGAAAACTGGACCCGGTGATTGGCCGCGACGAGGAAATCCGGCGCACGATCCAGGTGCTCGCGCGGCGCACGAAGAACAATCCCGTGCTGATCGGCGAGCCCGGCGTGGGCAAGACTGCGATCGTGGAGGGGCTGGCGCTGCGCATCGTCAATGGCGACGTGCCCGATGGGATGAAGCAGCAGCGGCTGATGTCGCTAGACATGGGCGCGCTGATCGCGGGGGCGAAGTATCGCGGCGAGTTCGAGGAGCGGCTGAAGGGCGTGCTCGACGAGGTGCGCGCGGGCGAGGGCGAGATCATCCTGTTTGTGGACGAGATTCACACGCTGGTCGGCGCGGGGAAGGGCGAGGGGGCGATGGATGCATCGAACCTGCTGAAACCCGCGCTGGCGCGCGGCGAGCTGCACTGCATCGGCGCGACGACGCTCGACGAGTATCGCAAGCATATCGAGAAGGATGCGGCGCTGGAGCGACGGTTTCAGCCGGTGTTCGTAGGCGAGCCGACGGTTGAGGATACGATCTCGATCCTGCGGGGCTTGCGTGACAAATATGAGCAGCACCATCATGTGCGCATTACCGATGGCGCGCTGGTCGCGGCGGCGACCTTGTCCAACCGCTACATCGCGGACCGCTTCCTGCCCGATAAAGCCATCGACCTGATGGACGAGGCGGCGAGTCGGCTGCGCATGGAGGTGGAGAGCAAGCCCGAGGAGATCGAAAACCTCGATCGCCGTATCGTGCAGCTGCGCATCGAGCGCGAGGCGTTGAAGCGCGAGACCGATGCACCGTCGCGCGACCGGCTGGCGGCGCTGGAGGGCGAGCTGGCGGAGCTGGAGGAGCGATCGGCCGAACTGACGACGCGCTGGCAGGGCGAGAAGGAGAAGCTGGCGGGGGCGTCGCGCGTGAAGTCAGCACTTGAGGCGGCGCGCCTCGAGCTGGAGCAGGCGCAGCGGCGCGGGGATTACGCGCGCGCGGGCGAGCTGACCTATGGCGTGATCCCCGGCCTCGAACGCGATCTGATCGCCGCCGACGAAGCGGGCGCGGGGGCGATGGTGCGCGAGGAGGTCACTGCGGACGATATCGCGGGGGTGGTGGCGCGGTGGACGGGCATTCCGGTCGAGCGGATGCTCGCCGGGGAGCGCGAGAAGCTGATGCAGATGGAAGATGCGCTGGGCAAGCGCGTGATCGGGCAAGCTGCCGCCGTGCGCGCGGTTTCGGCCGCTGTGCGGCGCGCGCGCGCGGGGTTGCAGGACCCGAACCGGCCGCTGGGCAGCTTCCTGTTCCTCGGCCCGACCGGCGTGGGCAAGACCGAGCTGACGAAGGCGCTCGCGGGATTCCTGTTCGACGACGATGCCGCGATGGTGCGCATCGACATGAGCGAGTATATGGAGAAGCATGCGGTCGCGCGCCTGATCGGCGCGCCGCCGGGCTATGTCGGCTATGAAGAAGGCGGCGTGCTGACCGAGGCGGTGCGGCGGCGGCCCTATCAGGTGGTGCTGTTCGACGAGGTGGAGAAGGCGCACGGCGATGTGTTCAATATCCTGCTCCAGGTGCTCGACGACGGGCGGCTGACCGACGGGCAGGGCCGCACGGTCGATTTCACCAACACGATCATCATCCTGACCAGCAACCTCGGCTCGCAGTTCATCGCGGCGCTGCCTGACGGGGCGGCGGTGGCGAGCGTGGAGGACAAGGTGATGGACGTGGTGCGCGGGCACTTCCGGCCCGAGTTCCTCAATCGCCTCGACGAGATCGTGCTGTTCCACCGGCTGGGGCAAGCGGACATGGGGCCGATCGTGGACCTGCAGGTGGAGCGCGTGCGGCGGTTGCTGGCGGAGCGCAAGATCGCGCTCGAACTGACCGATGCCGCGCGGCGCTGGCTCGGGCGGGTGGGCTACGATCCGGTGTATGGCGCGCGGCCGCTGAAACGTGCGGTGCAGAGGAACGTGCAGGATCCTCTGGCAGACATGATCCTTGGCGGACAGGTGTCCGATGGCGCGACGGTGCGCGTTGACGAAGGCGACGGGCGGCTGGAACTCGAAACGGCGTGAGGGCTGGACAGCGCGCGACCGATCTGGGACGTTGTTCGCCTTTGCCGAGGGGGGGTCCCATAGTGCGTCGTTCGTTCGCCGTTCTGATCTGCTGCGCGCTCGCAGCGCCCGTGCTCGCGCAGTCGTCTGCCGCCACGCCATCGACCGTCGGCGCGTCGGTCGCGACAGCTACTCCGGTGAACGCAACCAAGGCGCGGAAGATCTGCCGTGAGACGGTGCCCACCGGCTCGCGCCTCAACGCCGTCAAACAGTGCGCGACCGCCGAGGAGTGGGAGCGGATCTATCGCGAGACGCGCGAGACCGTCGAACGGGCACAGTCGCGCGCATCGATCAAAGACGGTCCCGGTGGAGGCAGTTAGAGGCGAGCACGATCCGGTAAACGCCCTTCTTTCGCGCGCAGCCGCCGCGCGCGCTCGCGGCGATCTCGAAGGCGCGCTCGACGCATGCGACGAGGCGCTCGCGGCGGCACCGGGGCATCTGGTTGCGCTGCTGTCGCGCGGGGCGGTGCTCGAGCGGATGGGACGGCCACGCGCGGCGGCGCTGGTATTCGGCGATGCGCTTAAGGGGGCACCGCCGGTTGGGCGCACGCCGCCTTCGCTGGCGGTGCCGCTGGAGCGCGCGCGCGCGGCGGTGGCAGCGGACCGGGCGGCGCTGGCGGCGACACTGGATGCTGCGATGGGTGCCGAACCGGGCGGGGGCGCGGTGCCCGGGCGGCTTGGCGAGGCGGCGGCGATCTTTGCGGGGACGCGGCGCGCCTATGTGTCCGAAGCGGCGTATCTCAATTTCCCTCGCCTGCCTGCCGTGCCGTTTTTCGACCGTGCGCTGTTTCCGTGGTTTGCCGAACTGGAAGCGGCGACGCCCGCGATCCAGGCCGAGCTGGCGCATGCGACCGCTGCGCTTGCGGACCGGTTCGCGCCCTATATCGATCTGCCGCCCGGCGTTCCGGTCAACCAGTGGGCGGGGCTGAACCGCTCGGCGGACTGGAGCACGCTGTATCTGTGGCGCGACGGGGCGCGGCAGGCGGATGCGTGCGCGGCCTGCCCGCTGACGGCTGCGCTGATGGGGCGGCTGCCGCTGCTGTGGCAGACGGGCTTCGGGCCGACGGTGGTGTTTTCCGCACTGAAGGGCGGGGCGCATATCCCGCCGCATACGGGTTCCACCAACACGCGCGCGATCGTGCATTTGCCGTTGGTGCTGCCCGGCCCGGCGCGGTTTCGCGTGGGCAATGTCACACGCGAATGGCGCATCGGCGAGGCGTGGGCGTTCGACGATACGATCGAGCACGAGGCGTGGAACGATGCGGCCGACACCCGCGTGGTAATGATCCTCGACGCGTGGAACCCGTATCTGGATGCGACCGAGCGTGCCGGGGTGGAGGCGATGATGCTCGCGCGGCGTGCGTGGTATGCGCAGCCCTAGATCAGCGGCACGACATCGAAGGCGACGCTGAGGCGCTCGCCCGCAGGGAACGGCTCGGTGCCGTGCCACAGGATCGAGGGGAAGAGGACGAGGCGGCCGGGTTTGGGCTCGATGCGGAGGAAGGGGGCGATAGCGGCACCGCTGTTCGCGGGCGGCTCGCCGAGTTTGAGCCAGCCTTGCGGGGCGGGAGCGTCGGGCACGGCGACGTAATAGGCCGAGCTGAGCCAGCCGCGCGGGTGGGTGTGGGCGACGTGGAACCCCGCGCCCTCCAGCCGCACCGACCAGCTTCCGGCAAAGCGCGTGCGGGCGCGCGGGCGCGACAGGACGGGGTGCGCGGGATCGGGCGGCGGAAGTTGCGCGATGTGTTTGGCGATCGCGGCTTCGAGCTGCGCGCGCAGGGCGACGATGGGCGGCTCCTCGCGCAGCAGCACGTCGCCATCGGTTTGCGTGCCGCCGCGCAGCGATTGTTCGGGAGGTTCGATGCGCGTGCGGTGCAGCGTGCGCAGCGTATCTGCGAGGCCCGCGGGAGGATCGCCCAGATCGTAGACACCGATCAGGCGCGGATCGCCGAACAGCCAATCGAGGCGCGGATTGCCGGTGAGCGCCCATGCGGTGGCGAGCCACGGCCACGCCCCCTCCCCTCCCGGCCGCGCGACGGTGGCTTCGGCGAGCGTGGCGGCGGCGTGCGGATCGCCGGATGCGATGAGGTGGCGGATGCGCGTGTGGCGGAGCACGGCATCGTCGGCGCCGACCGGCAGCGCGGCGAAGCGGGTGGCGGCGGCGGCGGTATTGCCGAGATCGGTCAGCGCGCAGAGTTCGAGCATATCGAACGCGGGATCGCGCCCGGCAGCGGCGCGGGCGCGGACCACTGCTTCGAGCGCGCGGGCGGGTTGCGAGGCGCTGATGAGCGCGACGGCCCACGCGCGCCAGAGCGCGATATCGCCGGGCGCTTGCGCGAGCGTGGCTTCGAAACTGTCCGCGAAGGTGTCGCGGTCGCCGAGCTGGTAGCGCAGCGCGGCGAGGCTGGCGTGGCCCTGCGCGAGCGAGGGATACAGCATCGTCACTTCGGCGAAGCGGTTCAGTGCGGCGGCGGCGTCTCCTTCGGCGAGCGCGGCCATGCCGCGGCTGAGCGCGATCGCGGGGTCTTGCGGGCGGGCCTCCTGTGCGCGGTCGAGCCAGTCCTGCGCCGGACGCCCGCGCGCGAGTTCGATGCGGCCGCGCAGGTGGAGGAGCGTGGCGTGCGCGGGAGCAAGGGTGAGAGCGCGATCGAGCATCGCGGCGGCTTTGGGCAGATCGCCCATGTCCTGCAGCACGAGGCCGAGCTGGTGCCACGCGCGGGGATCTGCGGGGTGCGCGCGTGCGTGGTCGCGGGCGAGATCGTACGCTTCGAGCAGGCGGCCGGCTTCGTGCGCGGCGATGCTGGCTTCGACGGGATCGATCATGCGCTGGCCTTTCCACGGCACGGCCCCCAACGACAAGCGGCGGCGGACCGAAGTCCGCCGCCGCTGTTGCCGTGCCCGCCGGGTGGACGGGGTCTAGAAGTTGCCGGTGAAGCCCGCGAAGAAGTAGCGGCCCAGCGTATCGTAGACACCCGGGTAGGTGTTGCCGTTGCTGTACGCGCCCAGCCCATTGGTGCCGAGGACCTGGGGATCCTTGTCGAACACGTTGTTGACGCCGAAGCGGAACGAGTGCCGATCGGTCGCCTTCACGGTGAAGGCGAGATCGATGTAGTGCACCGCGTGCAGGCGGGCATCGACCGGATCGGCACTGGGGACGCCACCGCTCAGGAAGACGTTGCTGCTCAGCGTATCGAGGCGAACCGGGGCGAAATAGCGCCAGCGCACCGACGCCGAGAAGCCTGCGGGCGAGGTGTAGGTCACGCGCAGCGTGTGGCGCCAATCGGGATTGGGCGTGCCGCACGTAATGCCGAAATAGCCCTTGCAGTCGTATTGCTTCGTCACATTGTCCGAGCCGAGCACGCCGGGCTCGGTCGTGAGGCTCATCAGGTAAGTTCCGACGAAATCGAAGCCGAGACCGCCGGGAAGGCCAAGCCCCAGATCGCTGAAATCGATGCGGTAGGAGGACGCGACGTCGATCCCCTTGGTGCCGATCGAGCCGATGTTGAGGTTGGTGTTGGTGACGAAGCCATTGGGGTTCAGATAGATCGACCCGGTGACAGGATCGCGATGGATGAGATCGCAGAGTGTTCCGCTCGTGACGCACGAATTGAGAATGACCTGCGAGCCGAGCGCCGAGATCGTGTTCTTCACCTTGATGTTGAAGTAATCGACCGTGAGGCTGAAGCGCGGCAGGAAGCGCGGAGTGAGCACGATGCCGGCGGTATAGGTATCCGACTTCTCGGGCTTGAGATCAGGGTTGCCACCGGTCAGTTGCGTATACTGGCCCGCCGGGCTCGCATCGATCGTACCGGTGCCGAACTGCGATGCGGTCACCCCGGTGCGGGCGCACTGCGCGGCGTTGTAACCGGCGAAGCCTGTCGCGGAGTTCACGAAGCCCGCTGCATTGGCGAGGCCCGAGCAGGGATCGGTGCCGTTGAAAAGGCTCTGGCCCTGCGGTGCGAAGAGTTCGACCGCGTTGGGCGCGCGCACGGCGCGGTTGTAGCCGCCCCGCACGGTGATGTCCTTGATCGGCTTGTAGACGCCTTCGATCTTGTAGGCATCCGTCGTGCCCGCGCGGGTATAGCTCGAATAGCGATAGCCTGCTTCGAGGCGCAGCAGTTCGAAGAACGGCTTGTGCTCGACGAGCGGGACGCTCAGCTCCCCGAAGCCCTCCGCGACCTGGAAACCGCCCTTGACCGGAAGCACGGGGCCGCCCTGGCCCGCGAGATCGCCCGTGGCGAACTCGGTATCCACGTTCGTCTGCAGATCCTCCGAGCGCCACTCCCCGCCGACTGCGACGCCGACGCCGTTATCGGCGAACGGACTCTTGAGGCCGAAGCGCCCGAGATCGCCGGTGATCGAACCCGAGACGACCTGCTCGGTCGTGCTGCCGACCTGGAAGCCCGGCGTCTGGAGATAGTTGAGCGCCGCCTGCGTGACACCCTGCCCGGTGGTGGGCTGAACCGTCGTCGTGCCGCCGAAGATATTGTAGGGCACGCAGTTCGGATCGGTGCCGTCGATCACCGACTTACACGTCGGCACGCCGTTAACGTTGACGACCTGCAGCGAGTTCTTGATCCGGTTCACCGAGAAATCGTTGAAGTAGATCTGGGTCTGCCGCGTGCGCCCGTATTGTGCGTAGACGTCGTAAGAGAAGCCCGCGCCGATATCGCCCTTGGCACCCACGACGATGCGGTAGGAGATGTGCGTGAGATCGCTGTCGCGCCCGCCGCCCTCGATATTGCGACGGCCGATGACCGTTGGCGCACTATCGTTCGGGCCATAGCCGTAGTTGGTGCAGATCGTCTGCACTTCCTGCGCGGAGAGCAGCGGGTTGTTGCAGTTCACGTTGATGTTCTGGTTGAAAATGCCCGACGGCGCGATGACCGCGTTGGTCTGATCGTCCATGAACATCGCTTCGAGATACGGCTTGAAGTAATCCGCGACCTCATATTCAGCGAAACCGCCGAGCGTGAAGCGCTCGTCCGGGCGCTGGTAGTAATTGTAGGGCGCGTAATTGAACGCGTCGGTGTTGCCGTTATAGGGGCGCAGAGATCCATTGTTGAGCGAACGATCGAAAATACGCCGA
>Ga0123339_10000509_pt1 | contig 30298 bp, 24 predicted proteins | sample lystaG_FD_89956 | JGI IMG/M metagenome (GOLD analysis project Ga0123339, IMG submission 89956) | Glacier valley bacterial and archeal communities from Borup Fiord, Nunavut, Canada, to study Microbial Dark Matter (Phase II) -... | ecosystem: Environmental > Aquatic > Freshwater > Ice > Glacier ...
AAAATCGGTGATTTTCTTTGCTTCTGAAATATCTTTTTCTCTTCCGAAAATCCGGCTGATTTTTAATTGATCGGCTAGGGAAGGAATTACCATATCATACCCATTAAAATCAAATACTTCTTTTTGTGTGATTAGTTCAAGAAGTCTTACCCAGCCCTCATTGACCTTTACTTTTAAATTGCTAAGTACTTTAACTGTTATGCCATCAATCTGATAAAGCTCAACTTCTGAACTCATTGTTGAGGAAAGGTCATCTTCTACATCCGATTTTTTAAAACGTGAAAGAAAGCCTCTCAACTTTTTGGCTCCTGCAGTATCCGTGATAATTTCAATTTGCTCAGTGCGGGTTTCGATTCCCTGAAGTATAAGGCCCGTTGAACCCACGATGCACCAATTCTGATGCATAGAACTTAAGAAGGGGCCCAATACATTTAATGTTTGTAGCGCCATGTTGTTAAATACTTCAACCATCTTTAAGAGGATTAATAAGCTGAATAGTAGTTTACTAAATTAAGCTTATTGACGGAAATACATTAATCAATACGTAAATTTTTCATTACTCGATGGCCCCAGATTTGTGACTGACTGCAAGCATTAAATGCAAAAAAAGCATTTCAACAAGAAATAGCCATTTAGATTTACTTACTTTACTAAAATTTTTTGTTACGTATGACTTTAAAAAGAGTGGTGGTTACAGGGATCGGCGCAATCACGCCCCTTGGCAATACCGTTGATGAATTCTGGAAAAATCTGATAGCTGGCCAGAGTGGAGCCGGACCAATTACCCTGTTTGATACAAGTTTGTTTAAAACAAAGTTCGCCTGTGAAGTGAAAGGCTATCATCCAGAAGATCATTTCGAAAAGAAAGAGGTCAAAAAACTTGACCGTTGTTCTCAACTTGGTTTAGTATGTGTAGCTGAGGCAATCAAAGATGCAGGTATTGACAATGATTCTGTAGATCGTGACCGTATAGGTGCAATCTGGGCAACGGGTATTGGCGGCTTTGAGACTTTTGAAAATGAGGTGATGGATTTTGTTCGTGGTAATGAAATTCCAAGGTTTAATCCTTTTTTTATTGTAAAAATGATACCCAATATGATCGCTGGTCTGATCACCATTAAATATGGTTTTCATGGCCCTAGTTTCGTAACAGTTTCTGCCTGTGCATCTTCCAATAATTCAATTATTGAAGGCTTTAACCTGATACGTTTAAATAAAGCGAGTATTATCATTTCTGGTGGATCTGAAGCACCTATAACCAGGGCTAGTATCGGCGGTTTCAATTCAATGAAAGCCATGAGTGAGCGTAATGATGATCCGACACGTGCATCAAGACCTTTTGATCGTGATCGTGATGGGTTTGTTATGGCAGAAGGTGGTGGTGCTTTAGTGCTTGAAGAACTAGAACATGCTAAATCGCGTGGAGCTAAAATCTATGCAGAATTAGTAGGTGGTGGCCTTACAAGTGATGCTTATCATGTTTCAGCAACTCATCCAGAAGGATTGGGAGCTATCAAGGCCATGAAAGAAGCATTAGAAGAAGCAAATTTAGACCGGTCAGAAGTTGATTATCTGAATGCACATGCTACTTCAACCTCTATGGGTGACAGAAGTGAAATGGCAGCTGTTGCTACTTTTTTTGGTCGGGATCAAAAGCTTAATATTAGTTCAACAAAATCAATGACTGGTCATTTACTGGGAGGTGCCGGAGCAATTGAAGCTCTTACCTGTATTATGGCTATTAATCATGGTGTTGTTCCTCCAACTATCAATCTGGAAAATAAAGACACAGAAATAGCTGATTACCTCAACCTGACACCTAATCATGCTATTAAGCGTGATGTTCGTGTGGCTATGAGTAATACTTTTGGTTTTGGGGGTCATAATACAACCGCTGTTTTCAAAAGATTTGAAGAATAAATTAAGTTTACCAAACAGGTAATCTTAAGGCTTTAAGGCGATTGATCGGATACTAGATGCTGATTTTATAGTTGACTCAATTTGTCTTTTTTAAAACTGGATTTTTATCCGTTTTTTTTACATTTTTCCTGATGATGCAAACTAATTTAACAGCAACAATTTTTGTAGATGTTTACGATCAATCAATTAAAACTGTTTTTTTTTCCTTGAAATTAAGCTGATGTTCAGGATCGAGAGCCAGCCAGAGTAACGCCCCACTTAAGAGTAATACAGCAAGAATAATCATGGGCAGTTCAAATGAATGGGTGATATCAGCAATTTTGCCAAAATATAAAGCAAGAAAAAATGATCCCATTTGCCCAGCAAAATTCATAATTCCTGTAACTGTTCCTGCATTCTCTCCTCCCATATCTACACAAGAAGAGAAAGAAGAAATTAATACTGGCAGATAGAAAAAATGTGCACTAATCAGGGAAATTACCACGATTCGTTTTTCAGACGTAAAAGCGGTAACTGCAAATAAAATAGCCATCATTCCCATGGCTGTTACCCCTAATAAACGTCTTCCATTTTTCAATCCATATTTTTTTACCAGCCAGTCAGTAATGAACCAGGAAAATATCGCTCCTGCTATTCCCGATAAGAAAACGGCAGAGGTAATTAGTTTCATCTCGTTCTCTGTAAAATGCCTGGCCTCCTGTAGATAAACGGGCATCCAGCCGATGAAAAAATAATTTCCACACTGACTGCAGAAAAACATGAGTGATAATGCCAGTATACTTCGGCTTTTCAGTATTAGTCTCCAGTCAATTCGTGCATGAGCTCTCTGAAAGCGCCTGCCTGTTTCAATAAGTTTTAATTCTTCCTCAGAAATACCCTTCATATTACTAGGTAAATCTTTAAACCAGGAGAAACAGACTAATACCCATATAAGGCCTAATAATCCGTTGACAAAAAAAGGCATTCTCCAGCCATATGCTGCCGCAATTGGAATTACCAGAAGGGGTGCAATAGCGGCTCCCACACTTGCCCCCATAGTAAGTGCAGATATACTTTTACCTGTTTCTTTAATCGGAAACCATCTTGAAATCACACCAGTTGATGTCGGGTAAGTGCCGGATTCACCCATTCCAAATAAGATCCGGATGAACATGAGCGATAATATGCCTGTAGCTGCCCCAGTTAAGGCCGTAAATAATGACCACCAAATAACAATTCGTATAAATACGCTTCTTTGCCCTATGCGGTCGCTTAACATACCTGAAGGTATTTCGAAAAGCGCATAGGCCAGAGCAAAAGCGGCTAGCACCCAGCCAAATTTTGCGTTGGTTAAATGAAATTCATGTTTGATTCTAACGCTAACCAATGCAATTGTTACCCGATCAAAATAGGAAAGCAAAGTGAGAAAAAAGAGCATGATAAGTACTCTGTAACGGTATGGGAATGCAATAGACATATAGTAGATGCTCTTTACGGTTAAGCTAGCCAATTCTGATTAATTATTTTTATTTATTCAGAGCAGGTATAATAAATGAAAGAATTTAAAATATGATCCCGGTCATATTTTTTAAAGATTATAATGACCAAGTTTAAATTATAGTTTTCTTAATTAATCAGATAACACGGACTAAAAAATAAGAACGTATGAATAATGTCAATCAGGTAGCAGTTTGGATGGATCATGCCAGTGCACACTTAATCGAAAATCCGTTGAATGAAATTGAGAAAGTGGTAGTTTATTCAAAATTAACCCATCAGGAACGAGAAAATGCAGTAGAGCGGGGAGAAAAGAAATTACACAATACAGAGCAGCATGAAGAGCTTGCGTTTTATAAAAAGATAGGTGATTTGATCAGGGACTATAAAGAAGTTTTGCTCTTTGGCCCAACTGAAGCAAAGACAGAATTATTGAATCTATTACGTACAGATCATACTTTCTCAGACATAAAATTTACTGTACAAAATACTGATAAAATGACGGGGAATCAAGAACAGGCATTTGTCAGAGAATACTTTAAAAAAACCTTAAATAAAAAGTAAAAAAGCCTTTTCTTTTGTTAGCAATATCAAAACAATGAAATGGTATTTTACCAGGTAATTTTGCCTGCTTTAAAAATAAAAATTGCGTATTACCTGTTCCAATATTACTGCTTTTCATGGTTTTATCGTTAGGTTTAATTTTTAATTTTTTTAAGAGGAAAATTTAGTATATCCCAATTTTCTGGCTCTGCGAAATAGGAATATGCAAGGGTATTTGCCTCAATTTCAACCCGGGCATTTTTATGAAGGTAATTCTTATTGCATTTCTCATAAAAAGCACTAAAAAGGCTCAAAGGTGCAGTCAGGAAGTAAAAACTTAAAAAACCTTTTGATAACCCTTGAAGAATATGACCATATTCATGCCTCAGTAGATCATAATTTGTTGAATATGTTAAACCGACAAAAATACCTATGCCTGGAAGGCTGAAAGCTGATGCACCTTTCAGCCCCCTGAGTTCATAAACACGGGTATTTTCAAACCATTCCTTTCTGCCCATAAATTTAATGCTAAATTAAAATTCAGCGTTTTTAGGTGTTCTTGGAAAAGGTATTACATCTCTGATATTGACCATACCACTGACAAAAAGTACGAGTCTTTCAAACCCCAGACCAAAACCAGAGTGAGGTGCAGAGCCAAAACGTCGGGTATCAAGATACCAAGACATTTCTTCAACGGGAATGTTCATTTCATTCATACGTTCGACCAGCTTATCATAACGTTCTTCACGCTGTGAGCCTCCGACCATTTCACCGATACCTGGAAATAAAATGTCCATTGCTCTGACCGTATTACCGTCATCATTTTGACGCATATAAAATGCTTTTATCTTTTTAGGATAATCACTTAGGATAACCGGCTTTTTGAAATGCTTTTCAACCAGGTAACGCTCATGCTCAGACTGTAAATCAACACCCCATTCAGTAATAGGATATTGGAATTTTTTATTGCGGTTATGTTTTGAATCCCGTAAGATTTCAAATGCTTCACTATAGGTCAACCGTTCGAATTGATTTTCGAGCACAAAATGTAGTTTCCCTAATAAACCCAGTTCAGAGCGTTCTGCCTGAGGTTTAGCCTTTTCTTCTTCAATTAAACGTTCATTTAAAAATTCAAGCTCTTTAGGGCAGTTCTTAATGGCATATCTGATGACATATTTCAGTAATTCTTCTGCGAGATCCATATTGTCATTCAGATCATAGAATGCCATTTCTGGCTCTATCATCCAGAATTCTGCAAGATGTCTGGTGGTATTTGAATTTTCAGCCCTGAAAGTCGGGCCGAATGTATAAATATTACCCAATGCCATAGCAGCCAGTTCACCCTCAAGCTGACCTGAAACAGTCAGATTAGTTTCTTTGGCAAAAAAATCAGTACTATAATCAATTTTACCTTCAGCATTACGCGGCAGTTGATCTAGGTCAAGGGTAGTAACCCTGAACATTTCACCTGCACCTTCGGCATCAGAGCCAGTAATAATAGGTGTATTCAGATATAAGAAACCACGATTGTTAAAAAACTCATGAACGGCAAAGGCCAGTGCATGACGCAGTCTGAATACGGATAGAAAAGTAGTTGTTCTGAATCTTAAGTGTGCTTTTTCCCTTAAGAATTCAAGGCTGTGCTTTTTAGGCTGTAATGGATATTTTTCTGCATCAGCATCTCCAACGATCGTAAGTTCTACAACTTTTACTTCTACTTTTTGCCCCTTTCCCAATGATTCAATCAGCAGACCTTTAATATGTATTGCTGAACCAGTAGTTACCCGCTTTAAAATACCCTCATCAAATTCTTGTAACTGAACAACGGCCTGGATATTCTGGATACATGAACCATCATTTAGTGCAATGAACTGATTATTGCGGAAGGTTCTCACCCAGGCGCTTAATTCTATTTCAGTACCGATCAGATGCTCATCGTTCAATAGGTTTGCTATTCTTAATCGCTTTTTACTGGTCTGGGTATGCATAAATTTATATTTTTTTGTTAACCCCGGTTTCACAAGTTGTAAGCTAATTTAATCCCGGTTTTGCCAATTGTTAGCTAATAATTTATAAGGTTCCGATCTAACTCTTTTTACTTCTTATTCGCCGATTCAACTGGTACCACCTCTTTGAGGTAGTTATTTAAGAGTAAAAAATCAAATAATGACTGTGCTTCAGGACAAATAGGTATTGAGGTTAAGGTTAATCTGGCCCCGGTAACATTATTTATCTCTGGATAAACATATAACTGTACTTCCTGACAAAAAAGATTGCTGATATAAGAGAGCAGCTCTGTGGTATAATTTTCTTCACCGTAATGCACTGAATTGAAAATATGTGACAGGCTTTTTGCACTAATCATGATTCTAACTAACCTTGGCTTAAAGCGTGACAGATATTTTGCCAGGTTATGATGACGGGCAAAGTTCGAAACCATGACAATTTCACCAGCAGTATTCAATATGTTTATACGGTCAAGAATCGTTGTAAAGTCTGTTTTTTCTTCTTCAGCTGTAAACGGCTTTTCAAGAGCAAGTTCGGTCAGAAAAACCATATGTTCTTCATCCGTTTTTTCCCGGCTCTTGAATTGTTCAAGAGCAGCTTCACTGATACTTCGGTCAGGAAGACTCTTTTGAAGAAAACGAGTTCTGAGAATTAATAAATCTTTTTTATAGAGGTAATCTTTTGCGTGATAGATACCTCCGTCGGCAGTAAATATGGTAGCGCTTGAATATCCCTTGGCAATCAGATATAAATTCAGCAGTTTATTATCAACATCCGGAAAATCTGGTCCAACCACCTGTATCAGGTCAATTTCAACAGATCCAGGACTTACATTATCAACAAATGATTCAATCATCTGACGATAATCATCCCGGTAAAAAAAAGCACCATATATCAGATTTACTCCCAGTGTGCCCAGGACTCTTTGTTGCAGGCCCGAATCATTATCCAGCAGGCGCACATGAAACATAATATGGTTAGACTCTCCACCGGGGTATAGTTGAAAACGAATTCCCAGCCATGCATTTGGATCATTGTCTTTCGTGAAATTCAATGTTGCTACCGTATCGGCAAATGCAAAGAAAGTTTTATTGATGTACTTTGTATCAACCAGCCTTTCAGGTAAAAGACTAAACTCATGGTCGAGCATTTTAAGTATGCGTGACTGGGAAACATACCTGCCATCAGGCTCTAATCCATAGATAGCATTACTAAAAGCCATATCGTAAGCTGACATGGTTTTAGCTATTGTACCTGATGCTGCACCAGCTGTGAAAAAGTTCCGGGCAACTTCTTGACCTGCACCAATTTCTGCAAATGAACCATAAATATGTTCATCGAGGTTAATTCGCAGTGCTTTACGTTTAGTATCCAGGGCTTCAAGAAGTGACATTTTAAGGTTGAATTGAGCGCTAAGTTAACCATTTGTAGGCTGAAAACTCTAATTTAGCCCTGTGGATTACATCAGAGAGTATAAGAAGTTTATAGGTGGCTACAATTTTGGTCATGGGCTTCAGACTACATTTTGTATCGTTTCACCTACAGTTGCAGGATTTTATCTTGACCTTCTAACCCCTGGAATTCTTATTTCTCTGGGTGCTATTTGTGTGAGTAGCATTGATACCCCGGGTCCTCCTAAACACAGGAGAAATGGGCTTTTGCTCGGTGCAGGTTGTGTCATGCTTTCAGCTCTGGCCATGAGTTCATATGTACTAAATGAGTGGTTAGGCAATTTTATCATACTGTCACTGGTATTCAGCCTGAGTATGATAGCAGTATATGGTATTAGGGTTACTAATATAGGGCTTGCGGGTATTTATACCCTAGTACTAATAACTGAAAGTAAAAATGATTTCCATACCTACCTGACACATGCTGGTTTATTTTTTGCAGGTGCCATCTGGTACGGCTTTATTATTTTATTGACTTATAGCTTCAGGCCTTACCAGCTGATCAGGCAGGCACTGTCAGACTGTATTTTCAAAACAGCTGATTATTTACGATTACGGGCAGGGTTTTATCAAAGTAAAATAGATTCTGAAAGGCAGTTCGATCTATTAATTTCAATGCAGGTTGAGGTTTCAAATTCACATCAGGTTGTTAGAAGATTATTATTACAACGTTTCAGTACTACCCGTGAGAGTACGATGAAGAGTAGGTCGCTACTTTTAATCCTAATTGAAACCATCGATATCTTTGAGCAGGTTATGGCTGCACATATTGACACCAATGAATTGCATCAAATTTTTGATGGCAATGATATTTTAGACCATTACCGTCTGGTGATCCTAGATCTGGCTACCGAACTTGATTCTGTGGCAACTGCAATAGGGGCGGGTAAGTCTTCGGTGTTCAAAACAGATTTTAAACAAAAAATTGATCTTCTAGAACAAAATACACATTCAATAAGGTCAGATCTTATGAATGAAAAAAGTTTGGGGGCATTTATAAATCTGCTAAACGTTCGAAAAAATATTTCACAAATTGTTGAAAAGATCGGTCGTTTGCACCGTTATAGCATCATGAGTGGAGAGGGTGAATTAACAAGCATCGAACTCATTAATTTCGTTGAAAAGGAAGATTATAGTTGGCAAAAACTCAAAAGCAATCTTGGCCGACATTCACTGTACTTCAGGCATGCTGTACGGGTGAGCCTGGCTATTGCTGCTGGTATTTTAATCTCTGAGTTCTTCCCGATTCAGCGTGGTTACTGGATTCTATTTACCATCGTTGTGATATTGAAACCAGGTTTTAGTTTGAGTAAAAGTCGAAATTCAGACCGTATAATAGGAACCCTTGCCGGAGGGCTGACCACTTTTATGATTTTGCTATTTATTAAAACGAAGGTAATTCTTTTTATTATCCTGGTCATCTGTATGATCATAACATATAGTTTTGCCGCTATTAACTATGCGCTGAGTACGTTTACAACCACATGCTTTGTATTATTATTCCTGAATTTTCTTAAACCTGGCGATTTCAGCTTTATCGAACTCAGACTAGTTGATACAGCAATCGGTTCAGGTCTGTCATTCTTATCAAGTTATTTTATTTTTCCAGTCTGGGAGTATCAGCGTCTTGATGGCCTGCTTGTCGATATGACCAGGTCAAATATCAGGTATTTCTCTTCTGTGGCAACTTCTTATACTGGTATCGGATTTGAAGAAAATGATTATAAACTTGCCCGAAAACAGGTTTATATTAAAAGTGCTGATCTGGCTTCCGCGTTTCAACGAATGCTCACTGAGCCTAAAAGCAAGCAACAAAATCTTAATCAGCTTCATGAGTACCTTGTACTCTCATCCGAGCTCTCTGCTCATATTGCCAGCCTTGCCTTATATAAACAGCTTTATGCTGTTGATGCTACTTTCCATTTTTTTGAACAGATCATTGAAGCTTCAATTATAAATCTTGATCAGTCAGTTTCAATCATAGAAAATCATCTGCAGCCAGACAAAATAATCATAGCTGACTTTCCTAAACTTTCATCATTGTCACGTCTTGATACTGAACTTAATACCCTTGCTGGCCTGCGAATCCAGGAAATAAATGCAGGACTTGAAAAATCTGATCTTACTGCTCCTTTAAATGACTTAAAACTGGTTTCTGACCAGTTTAGATACATTTATAAGCTGAGTCAGGATATTCTTAAGGTCAGCAGAAACATTACATTAAAATAACCTATTTTTGGCCAAATTGAATTGTACGAAACAAAAGATGACGAAAATTGGAATGACTAAATCATTTGATTTAGGCGATGGAAAAACTATAACCCTGGAAACAGGAAAACTCGCAACACAGGCTCATGGGTCAGTGGTAGTTCGTTGTGGCGATGCCATGTTACTTGCAACAGTCGTTTCAAGTAAAGATGCAAAACCAGGAATCGACTTTTTACCTCTTTCTGTTGATTATCAGGAAAAATACGCAGGTGCAGGTAGATTTCCTGGAGGTTTTTTAAGAAGAGAAGGTCGTTTATCTGATTATGAGATATTAATCAGTCGTCTGGTTGACAGGGCATTACGCCCGATGTTCCCAGATGATTATCATGCCGATATCCAGGTAATGATCACTTTACTTTCTGCTGACAAAGATGTCATGCCTGATGCACTTGCGGGTCTTGCAGCATCTGCAGCTATAACCCTTAGTAATATTCCTTTTAATGGTCCTATTTCTGAAGTAAGAGTAGGTCGTATCGATGGTAAGTTTGTTGTAAACCCTGGTGTTGCCGAGCTAAAACGTGCTGATATGGATATGCTTGTTGCTGCTTCAGAACGGGATATCCTGATGATGGAAGGTGAGATGAAAGAGTGTTCTGAGCAGGATATGATTGAAGCGATTAAAATCGCCCATGAAGCAATCCGTGTTCAGATTCGCGCCCAGCTTGAACTTGCCGATATAGTTGGTATCAAACCAAAGCGCGAGTATTCTCATGAAACGCATAATGAAGAATTAAAAGCTCAGGTTAAAGCTGCTACTTACTACCGTGCGTATGAAGTTGCAAAAGCGGGTCTCAATAAAGATGAACGTGCTGAAGCTTTCAGGGCCGTTATAAAAGATTTTATTCTAGCCAATTTTGGTGAAAAACCTGAAGACGAAAGTTTGGTAAGCCTGAGTAAAAAATATTACCATGATGTTGAGAAAGAAGCTGTTCGAAATTTGGTACTTGATGAAGGTAAAAGACTAGATGGTCGTAAGGTAAATGAAATCAGACCTATCTGGGCTGAAACAAACTATCTGCCATCAGCTCATGGATCTGCTGTATTCACTCGTGGTGAAACACAATCTTTGACGACCGTTACGTTGGGTGGCAGAGACGATGAGCAGTTGATTGATGGGGCAATGTTCTTTGGTGACAGCCGTTTTTTATTGCATTATAACTTTCCTGGTTTTAGTACTGGAGAGGTTAGACCCAACAGAGGAGCTGGCCGCCGTGAAATTGGTCATGGTAACCTGGCACTGAGAGCATTAAAAAATGTTCTGCCTGAAGGTGAGAAAAACCCATACACAATACGTATTGTTTCAGATATCCTTGAGTCAAACGGATCTTCATCAATGGCTACAGTTTGCGCTGCAACACTGGCCCTTATGGATAGTGGTATTCAGATTACTGCGCCTGTATCAGGTATTGCGATGGGTCTGATCACGGATTCAAAAACTGGTAAATGGGCTGTTCTTTCTGATATACTTGGAGATGAAGATCATTTAGGTGATATGGACTTCAAGGTAACAGGTACCACTAAAGGTATTACTGCCTGCCAGATGGATATTAAAGTTGACGGTTTATCTTATGATGTACTTGCTGCTGCCCTAGATCAGGCGCGTGAAGGCCGTTTACATATTCTTAATATCATTAACGATACGCTTGCATTACCAAGAAGCGATTATAAAGAACATGCCCCACGTATTGTTGAATTCCGTATTGCAAAAGAATTTATTGGAGCAATTATCGGCCCTGGAGGTAAAGTAATCCAAGAATTACAACGTGAGACAGGTACTAATATCAGCATTGAAGAAAAAGACAATCAGGGTATTGTTCAGATTTTTAGTACTGATAAAGCTGGTCTTGATACTGCCCATGCCCGTATCAGAGCTATCACCACACAGCCAGATATTGGTGAGATCTATGAAGGTACCGTTAAGAGTATTATGCCATTTGGTGCATTTGTAGAATTCATGCCAGGAAAAGATGGTTTACTGCATATTTCTGAGATAGATCATAAGCGATTTGAATCGATGGATGGTGTACTTGAAGTTGGAGAGAAAATAAAAGTAAAATTATTAGAGGTTGATAAAAAAACTGGAAAGTTTAAGCTTTCTAGAAAGGCACTAATTCCAAGACCAGAAAGATCTGGTTCTGAAAACCCTGGAAACGACCAATAATTAATTAATTCAGGTCCGTATGGCAATAGTTGTACGGATCTTTTTTGTTTTTGCAATCCTATTATGGAAATTCCACTTATTGCCCCTTCGATACTTGCCGGTAATTTCGGTAAGCTTGATAGTGAGATAGAAATGCTTAATGCAAGTATTTGCGACTGGATTCATATAGACATAATGGATGGTGTATTTGTACCAAACATATCATTCGGTTTTCCTGTTATTGAGGCAATCAAAATGAAAACATTGAAAACGCTGGATGTACATCTGATGATTGTAAATCCAGATGCATATCTTGAAAGGTTGCGTGATGCAGGTGCCAATCGTATTACAGTACATTATGAGGTCTGCCAGCATCTGAACCGTACGCTTGATGAAATTAAAAGACTTGGTATGAAGGCTGGTGTTGCCATTAATCCGCACACTCCGGTTTCATTGCTTCACGATACTGTGATGTTTGCAGATCTTGTCCTGATTATGTCCGTTAATCCAGGATTTGGTGGGCAGAAATTTATACCCAATACGTATTCAAAAATTCTAGAAGCAAAGCAGCTATGTGCCCGCAGATCAGCAAATTGCCTGATTGAAATTGATGGAGGTGTTGACTTGCGTAACGCTTATGAGCTTTGTAAAACAGGAGCAAACGTGTTGGTTGCTGGCAATACTGTATTTAGTGCTGCTGATCCAGATAAGGTTATCGCAGAATTAAAATCAACAGGTACAATTCATCCTCTTTGATGATTATTCAGTTCTGAATGAGCCGCATAATACTTTTCATCTTTCTTTTATTCGGCACTGGTTTTTGTCAGGGACAAGACTCTAGTCATATCCAGAACCCAAGTCAGACCCTTATTAAGATCCCGGGTCAAACCAAGACTCAAAAACAGTTACAGGGCTTCGTCAAAAATGTATTTGGTGAAATTTTGCCTTTTGTAAATATTCATAATATATCTAGCCATAAAACTACCCAGAGTGATAAAAATGGCTTTTATACTATTGCCCTTTCTAAAAATGCCCATAACAGGATTGAATTCAGACTGGTTGGGTATGAATCACTTATCTTAAATTTTGATATTGCAGCCGCTGGTCTAGACCGATATGATATTTTACTGAAAGAGCATATTCGCAAACTTGCAGAAGTCACTGTTCATGATCAGACAGGCCGGTCCCAAAACTATACCTATTTAAATCCCAGGCTTTCGACAGTATTACCTTCAGCATCAGGTAGTTTTGAAGCCCTTCTTAAAACCTACCCTGGTGTATCATCAAATAATGAACTAAGTGCTCAATATAATGTAAGGGGTGGAAATTATGATGAAAACCTTATATATGTTAACGACATAGAAATCTTCAGACCTTTTTTAAGCCAGCAAGGCCAGCAAGAGGGGCTAAGCTTTATTAATCCTGAGATGACAGCAGGAATAAAATTTTCGACGGGTGGTTTTGGGTCAGAATATGGAGATAAAATGTCTTCAGTACTTGACGTTAGTTATCGAAAGCCTATCGATTTTTCAGGGTCGGCTTCTATTGGTTTCATGGGTGCTTCATTAACGGTTGGGGCAAGTACAAGAGACCGGCGATTTAGTTATCTAATTGGTTTCAGACAGCGATCTACACGGTTTCTATTAAAAAATCTGGATACAAAAGGAAACTACAAGCCAAGCTTTGAAGATTTCCAGGGTGATTTTCATTACAAGATTTCATCCCACTCACAACTCTCTTTACTATCATACCTCGCTTACAACAGGTATGAGCTTGACCCTACCAGTAGACAGACGAATTTTGGTTTACTTTCAATTCCCCTGCGTCTTGATATAAGTTTCCTCGGTCATGAACTCGACCGGTATCTATCCTCAATGACTGCCCTTACTTTAAATTGGCAGCCTGAAGAAAAATTAAAATTGAAGTTTCTTTCTTCATTTTATGTTGCTGACGAACAAACCACCAGAGATATTTCCGGTACGTATGCCTTTAGTCAGTTACAGGCTGATCCTGTCACTGCACTAATAATTCCTGGCAGGATTGTGAAGGGCATCGGAGTATATACTGAACATGCCCGTGATTACCTTACAATGAAAGTATTTACAGCTGAACACAAGGGTAGTTATGCTGCAACTGGTAATTATATTAAATGGGGGCTCAGGTATCAGCGTCAATATATCAATAACGCTGTCGATGAGTATAGCCTGACCGATTCTGCCGGTTATAATGTACCGATGAATATGGGTGATATCAGGTACCTCTACTCGTATCAGCAAAATAATAATTTTATAACCAACAGAACTTCCCTGTTTTTACAGGATAATATGTTTCTGAATCAATCATGGTCACTGACGGCAGGAGCAAGAGCAACATATCTTGATATTTCACATCAGTATTTGTTGAGTCCCAGAGCTACGCTGGCCCTGCATCCAAACTGGAAAACTGATATCATGTTCAGATTTTCTACTGGCATTTATTATCAGCCACCTTTTTATAATGAGTATTTTAATTTTGATGGTAGCTTGAATAAAAACCTGAGTGCTCAGGAAGCGATACACTATGTTGCTTCTTCAGACTGGCATGTCCATGCCCTGGGTACAAATCTTGTTTTTTTTACTGAATTATACTATAAGCAATTATTACATCTTGTGCCATACGAAATTAATGATGTCAGCATCCGATATCTTGGTAATGAAAGAAGTCATGGATATGCTACAGGACTTGACATGCGTCTTAGTGGGCAGTTTGTGAAAGATCTTGAGTCTTCATTCAGTTTATCGGTTCAAAAAACAGCTGAAAAGATTGATGGCAGTTCTTATTCATATATTCCAAGGCCAACAGATCAACGCCTGAATTTTGCCATATTTTTTCAGGATAAGCTCAGCACAAACCCCAGTTATAAAGTACATGTCAATTTGATTTACGGATCTCGTTTACCGATTGGGCCACCAGAGCACCTGCGCTACGAGGATACATTAAGGGTGCCAGCTTATCGCCGGGTAGATATAGGTTTCTCTAAGGAATGGATAACACCACCTCAAACGCCGGCATCAAAATATATTAAGTCTGTCATGCTGTATGCGGAAATTTTTAATTTGCTGAATATTAATAATACAATCTCTTATTTATGGGTAAGAGATGTAGAAAATAACCGATATGCGGTACCTAATTACCTGACATCAAGGCAACTAAATTTAAAGTTGCTGGTAAGATTTTAAACTAGATCGTTATCATTATGAAATCTCTCATTTTATTCTTCTCATTCTTCTGTACTTTCAGAGCAGCCATGGCCCAAAGTCTGGTAGCATCTAATTTCATCCCCGAAAATGAGGTCAGGCAGGTAGAAACGTTTCTTGCTTCTGACGATATGAGAGGCCGTAAAACTTTTAGTCCTGAGATTGAAAAGGCTTCAGATTTTATCATAAATAAATTTAAAGAAGCTGGTTTAAAACCGTTTTTTGCTAATGATTTTAAACAGTCATTTTTCCTTTATTCTTCCAAACTGATATCAGCAACTTTAAAGTTGAATGGTAATACATTGCCCGATTCTGCATTCACTATTTTTTCTGGTACAAACCAGATATACCTCAATAGTATTGATTCATTTGTCAGGGTTGATGTGTCAAAAGATCTCGGTTCGGCAGCAAGCAATCAGTTAATTTCGAAATACCTGAGAGCAACTTCTGTTTTGCCTGCAAATATTCTGCTCGTTGTAGATCCTGGCCAGAAAGGTCTGATTAAACGCCTGAAAAGATTTAGTTTGTCAGGATTAGTGGGAAATCAAAAAACTGTTTTAGTTGTAGAAACCGCTGCCCCGCTTACCAGTATATTTTTACAGGCAATCAATGAAGTAAAGCAACAATCATTGAATAATGTTGCAGGCATTTTACGAGGCACAGAAAAACCTGAAGAGTATATTATTTTTTCAGCTCATTATGATCACCTGGGAACGGGCAATAACTCTTCTGCGATGCGTCAGCCAATACCTGGTCAGGATTCAATTTTTAATGGTGCCAATGATGATGCTTCAGGAACAACAGCTGTTATTGAGCTGGCAAAATACTTTGGCAAAAAGCATCTCAATAAACGGAGCATAATCTTCACTACTTTTACAGCAGAGGAAATAGGAGAATATGGTTCTCAATATTTTTCATCGCACATTGACAACAAGAAGGTTATTGCTATGTTTAATATAGAAATGATCGGAACATTAAGTAAATGGGGAACAAATTCAGCTTATATCACGGGTTTTGAGCGAAGTAACTTCGGTACATTATTACAAGCTAACTTAAAAAGTTCTTCATTTAAATTTTATCCTGATCCATATCCTGAACAAAATCTTTTTTACCGTTCTGATAATGCCCAGCTTGCCTTAAAAGGGGTACCTGCTCACACTATTTCAACTTCTAAAATGGATGATGAACGTAATTATCATACTCCCCAGGACGAAATAAAGACCCTTGACCTAGAGAATATGACCCGTATTATTGACGCAATTGCACTCAGTTCTAAGCAACTGATTTCAGGTAAAGAAACACCAGATCGGGTGGCAATTGAAAACGAGTGAAATTCAAAAGCATCTACAAGATAATTTGTATTTTTACCCATCATTTATTTGCTACAATTAATATTTTTCCATTTATAATTGCTTATTAAATATTATTATGAAATATAATTTTGGCGCTGGTCCAGGTATTCTTCCTCAGGAAGTACTGTTGGAAGCATCACAGGGAGTGCTCGATTTTAATAAATCAGGGCTTTCAATTCTTGAGATTTCTCACCGCTCGACTGATTTTGAAGCTGTGCTTGCTGAAGCGATAAGTCTGGTTAAAGAATTACTGGAAGTACCAGAAGGTTATCAGGTATTGTTTTTACAAGGTGGTGCTTCTGCCCAGTTTTCGATGGTTCCATTTAATTTGCTTGATGAATCTAATAAGGCTGCATACCTTGATACAGGTGTATGGGCTTCAAAAGCGATTAAAGAATCTAAATTGTTTGGTGAAACAGTGGTAGTTGCCAGTTCAAAGGCTACCAACTATAATACGATACCAGAGGGTTACACTATACCTTCTGACGCTGCTTATTTCCATATTACTTCTAATAATACAATTTACGGTACTGAATTACTGACCTACCCTGAGAGTCCGGTTCCAATGGTAGCCGATATGTCTTCAGATATGTTTAGTCATGCGGTTGATGTTTCAAAATTTGGAATCATCTATGCTGGCGCCCAAAAGAACATGGGCCCGGCAGGTACCACTCTTATAATTATCAGAGAAGATATTTTAGGTAAGCTAAGCCGTAAAATACCTTCAATGCTTGATTACAAGGCCCATATTGATGGGGGTTCTATGTATAATACGCCTCCTGTATTTGCTATTTATGTTTCTATGCTTACCCTGCGCTGGTTGAAGAAAAAGGGAGGTGTAAATGCTATTGAAAAAGAAAATATTGACAAGTCTTCACGTCTTTATACTGAGATTGATCGGAATCCGCTTTTTAAGGGTTCTGCTGATAGTAAATACCGGTCTAGGATGAATGTGTGTTTTGTAACCCATGATCCCAATCACGAGAAACCTTTTCTTGATTTTGTGAAAACCAAAGGTATAATAGGATTAAAAGGCCATCGAAGTGCCGGTGGCTTCAGAGCTTCTATTTACAATGCATTACCTGTAAGTTCTGTTGAAGTACTGATCAGTGCGATGAAAGAATTTGAAACTTTACAAAAATAAAAGCATGATTAAAATACTCGCCAATGATGGCATTGACCCTTTGGGTAAAGAATTACTTGAAAAGGCAGGGTTCATTGTTGATACCGATAATATTCCTCAGGCAGAGCTTTCGGGTCGCCTGAATGAATATGATGCCATTACAGTTCGCTCAGCAACCAAAGTGCGCAAAGAACTCATTGACGCTTGCCCAAATATCAAACTGATTGGCAGGGGCGGGGTAGGTATGGATAATATCGACGTTGAATATGCCCGTGACAAAGGCCTTGCTGTAGTCAATACACCTGCATCTTCTTCTATTTCAGTAGCCGAGCTTGTTTTTGCACACCTGTTAACAGGTATTCGTTTTTTATATGATGCCAACAGAATAATGCCAGCCCAAGGTTCAACCAGGTTTAATGATCTTAAGAAAAAGTATGCTAAAGGAACTGAATTAAGAGGAAAAAAACTTGGGATAATAGGCTTTGGTAGAATAGGGCGTGAAGTTGCCAGAATTGGGCTGGGTTTTGGAATGGATATCGGGGTTTACGATTTATTTCCTTTTGAACCATCTGTACATCTTCATTTTGCAGGTAATGCTCCCATTAAGGTTGCCGTCAATAGCCGTACATTTGATCAGTTACTTGCCGAAAGTGATTTTATAAGTCTTCACGTACCAGGTCAAAAAGATGGCAGACCGGTTATCGGAAAGGCTGAACTTGCCCTGATTAAGAAAGGTGCTGGTATTGTTAATGCAGCACGTGGTGGTCTGATTGATGAGCATGCACTGCTTGAAGCTTTAGATTCAGGAAAGCTGGCATTTGCAGGGCTTGACGTTTTTGAGAATGAGCCCGTTCCTTTAGAAGCATTATTGACACATGCCCGTATTTCTTTAACCCCACATATTGGAGCAGCAACAGATGAAGCTCAGGAGCGGATTGGAAAAGAACTAGCAGATCTTATCATTGCCCATTTTAACAAATAATCTGATTGCTTAAATTTGTCAGCCAGTTAAGTTTTAAAAATGGAAGCCCCTGTAGTTAATTACCACAGGGGCTTTCTTTTTAAAGAAATTATATTTTCAATAAAATTTAATTTGACTTCTAATCTTAGTCAATTTCATAACATACACCTTTGGCTGGGATTTCTACTTCATAGTTTTCTTCCGTTAATGAAACTGCAAGGGCTTCCATTGAAGAAACCTCACCGTGTACCAGAAATATGCGTTTAAGTTTGGCTGCATCCGCGGTTTTTATAAATGCAATCAGTTCATTATGATCTGCGTGAGCACTCAGTAAGTCGGTTGAAGCTACATGAGCATATACATCCATATCACGGTTATTAATGCGAACATTCAGCTCACCATCTAATAAACGGCGACCAAGAGTGCCTTTGGCACAATAGCCGATAAAGAGAATGGTACAGTAGAAGTTCTGAATATTATGGTAAAGATGGTCTTGAATACGGCCACCTTCTAGCATTCCTGCAGATGATACAATAATGCAGGGTTCCATATAGGTGCTGATTCTTTTACTTTCCCTGATGTCTTCTACATATATCAGGTTATCAAACTCAAATTCATCACCCTTCTGCCGGTAAAATTCAGCTGCATCATCATTTAATTGTGCTCTGTGTTTACGGTAAATTTCAGTACTATGAACACCAAGAGGACTATCAACAAATACTTTGATTGGAGGCAGAAGATTCTCAGAAAATATTTTATTCAAACTATATACGAGTGCCTGAGTTCTGCCAACACTAAAAGCGGGTATAATCAGGCGACCAGGTTGATCTATGCAGGTTTTTTTAATAAAATCAACAAGTGTTTCTTCCAGATTCCCTTTGCTATGCTGACGGCCACCATAAGTTGATTCACATACCAGGTAGTCAGTCGGTGGAATCGCCTGAGGAGCTTCAAGAACCGGATAATTCACCCGTCCTACATCACCAGAAAAAAATATAGTTTTCTCCCTGCCAGATTCCTGAACTGTAAACAGTACTCCCATAGCTCCTAATAAATGGCCTACAGGTATTAATTTTAAAGTTAGCTCAGTATTAATTTCAAAAGTTTTATTTGGCTCAAGCTCGAAAAAATGTTCCATGCATTTTTCCACTTCCTTTTGAAGGTATAAGGGGGCGCTGGCCTTTTTTTTCTTTTTTGAGCTCTTTGAATTTTTTATTGCCTGCTGTTTGCTCATAAAAATATTCACCGAATCACTCATCAGCAGATAACTTAAATCTGATGTTGGCATGGTAGAAATTATCTGACCTGAAAACCCTGATTTTATGAGAGTTGGCAGATTTCCAGAATGATCAATATGCGCATGTGTTAATACAACCAGATCAATTTCTTCGGGTTCAAAGGGAAAATTTGCATTATCTCTACTTTCACGATTTTCATAGTTTAGTCCACAGTCAATCAAGATTTTATATATTCCTTGTTCTAGTTTTACTTCCAGCAAATGCATGCTACCTGTTACCTGGCGGGCAGCTCCCCAAATTGTTAATTTCATCCAATATTATTGTTCCAGTATATTCTGGTGGTTAAATTTTCTTTACTAAATTCATTTTATAATTCACTGGCTGTCATCATATATTATGCGAAAAAATCGATTGCTACAACCTCATTTAATCGCAGTCCAAGCAGACTTGCAGCTCTTCCCTTATTTATTGCAATTTCAAGATGATTACTAATGCCAAACATACAGAGCTTTTCTCCTTCAGGAACGTCATTATAGTGTATACTTATTTTATTTACTGACTCACTTCTTCTAAACCGAATCTGAAAACTCCTTCCTGCCCTGATTTCATTAAACAGTGAAAAGGTTATATTAGTTATGGCATTTTGATAAGCATCTATATAAATTACGCTACCTTTCAGAAGAGATAGTTCTTTTACAGGTTGCAATAGTTTTTTTTCCTCCATTTTTTGAGTCTGTTTCCCCAGTGAATCGAGTAGTCCACCATTTGCCAGGTGACAAGCTGCCTTGGCCATAATATCTTTTAATGCAAAGTGCTGTGACCTACTATCGGGACGAATATCAATTTCAACCATTTTAGTCGGTTCTCCATCAAGAAAAAGTGAAAATAACCCATTATCAGCCCCTATAAAATAATGCCCGTCATATGCCATGGCCAGATACCTGCCTTTGCTTGTATAATCGCAATCTATACCAATCAAGTGAACAGAACGCTTAGGAAAGTATGTATAGCTATTTTTTACAATGAAAGCTGCCTGTGCAATATTGAAATCTGCTACTTCATTAGAGATATCAACTACCTGAACATCTGGCAGCTGTGTATATATTGACCCTTTGAGCACAGCCAGATAAAAATCTTTATGCCCCAGGTCAGTTGTCAGAGTAATTATTGCCATCAGGTAATCAATGCATTCAATAAAGTTTTGCTAATTTAGACAAACAATAACTAATTTTAAGCTGCTTGAATTCGAACGAAGTTAACATAAGCATAGAAGATATAAACCCAGCTATACTCTGGGGTCCTAATAACGAAAATTTTGAAATTTTGAAATCTCATTTCCCAAAGTTACGCATTGTAGCCCGGGGTAGTGAACTTAAAATTATTGGTGAGGAAAAAGAAGCTGGGCTGTTTAATGTAAAATTCGCCCGTGTCATAGAACATGCTGGTAAATTTCATCTGCTGACTACCCGTGATCTTGAGCATATACTCAATGTTCAGGCTGGTACAGATATCAAAAGAGTCGCTATTGCAGGCACCTCTGAAGAGGTTATTGTACATGGCCCCAATGGAATTATGGTCAGGGCGAGAAGCAAGAATCAACAGAAGCTGGTTGACAGCGCTCTCGTGAATGATATAATCTTTGCCATCGGTCCGGCTGGAACAGGCAAAACGTATACCGCGGTTGCTCTTGCAGTGAAAGCATTAAAGAACAAAGAGGTAAAACGAATCATTCTTACCCGTCCGGCTGTAGAGGCTGGTGAGAATCTTGGTTTTTTGCCAGGTGATTTGAAAGAGAAAATTGATCCTTATCTGAGGCCCTTGTATGATGCACTTGATGACATGATTCCAGCTGAAAGGCTAAAAGCTTTCATAGATAACCGTACGATTGAAATAGCACCTTTAGCCTTTATGCGGGGAAGAACATTAGATAATGCATTTGTTATCCTTGATGAAGCTCAAAACGCGACTGAGCTGCAATTGAAAATGTTCTTAACCAGAATGGGCCCCTCTGCGAAATTCATCGTTACAGGTGATGTTACACAGATCGATTTACCGAAAAAACAGCAATCAGGGTTATTTAATGCGCTTAAACTTTTAACAAATATCAAAGGCATAGATATTATTTACCTCAGTGGTGAAGATGTTGTCAGGCACCAACTTGTGAGAAGAATTCTTGAAGCTTATGGCGATCTTTAGAAAATTTAAAGATTAAAGAAACTAAAAATCCCGTGTTTTAGTGGTTATTCCTGATTATTTTTTCACTTTTGACCTGAAAAATATTAGTATGGCCCTTAAGCAGACACATTTTACTTTACCCGGCCAAACCTCTTTTTATAAAGGCAAGGTTCGTGACGTTTACACCCTTGACAGTCAGTTACTTGTTATGGTTGTATCAGACCGTATATCAGCTTTCGATGTGGTCTTGCCTGAACCGATTCCTTTTAAAGGGCAGGTCTTAAATCAAATTGCTGCTTACTTTCTTGAATTAAGTCGTGATATTGTTCCCAATTGGGTTGTTGCTGTACCAGATCCAAATGTTACGGTTGGTTTAATTTGTGATACTTTTCCTGTTGAAATGGTGATCAGGGGATATCTGGCTGGTCATGCATGGCGCACTTATGAGAGTGGTGGTCGTCTATTGTGTGGTATCGTTTTACCTGAAGGGTTAACCGAAAATGACAGATTACCCTGCCCAATCATTACCCCTACAACCAAGGCTAGTCTTGGTCATGATGAAGATATTTCACGGGAAGAACTTATTGCTTCAGGTACAATAACGTCAGCTGATTTTGATCAGTTAGCTGAATATACTTTTAAGCTGTTTGAATTTGGAACCAGGAAAGCAGCTGAGCAGGGTCTTATACTTGTTGATACAAAATATGAGTTTGGCCGGCACAAGAATCAAATATATCTGATAGATGAAATTCATACCCCAGATTCGTCAAGGTATTTTTATGCTGACACGTATGAGCACCTGCAGCATGCAGGCTTACCACAACGTCAGTTATCTAAAGAGTTTGTACGTAAATGGTTAATTGAAAATGGTTTCCAGGGGCTTGAAGGCCAGCAGGTTCCGTTAATGAATAAAGACAAAATTGAAGAAATATCAGCCAGATATATTGAACTTTACGAAAAAATAACCGGCACCTTGTTTATCAAAAATGAGCAAGCTGATATTACAAACAGGGTTGAAAAAAATATTGTGTTTTTTTTAACAAATAATTCGTACCATTATATCAAGTAGGCCTAAATTTGATCAGGAATTAAAGAAGATTTATGAAATTCTCCATTGATAAGCATGAAAAGTACGTTTTGTTCAAACTGAACGAGCCTAAATTAAACTCGCTCATTGCACCAATCGTAAAATCTGAGTTTATATTAATAAATACCGAAGGTATCAGAAATGTGATCATTGATCTTTCTGAAGTTAAATTTTGTGACTCTTCAGGATTAAGCTGTTTACTTGTCGCACATCGACTGTGTAAGAGTTCTGATGGTCTGTTCATTGTAACAGGTTTACAACCTTCAGTTGACAAGCTTATCAAAATATCGCAACTTGATAATGTATTTACCATAATTCCATCAATTGAAGAATCAGTCGATTTAATTTTCATGGAAGAAATTGAAAAAGAATTAAAGAAGGATACGGGCGTTTAGACAATTTTGAAATTTGAAGTTACAATTTTGGGTAGCAGTTCTGCTACACCCATTTTTAATCGTCATCCTACCTCTCAGTTAGTCAATGTACATGATACATTTATTTTAATTGATTGTGGCGAATCAACCCAAATGCAACTTCTCAGGTACGGTATCAAACCTGGTAAAATAGAGCATATCCTGATCAGCCATTTGCATGGAGATCATTATCTGGGTCTGATTGGTTTGCTTTCATCAATGAATCTAAACGGGCGCAAAGAGTCAGTATTTTTATATGGACCCAAAGGTCTTGATCAATTGCTTGAACTTAATTTCTCTCTTTCCTGTACTCAGATCAAGTATCCTCTGCTTTTTAAAGAAACCAAACTTGAAAAAGAGGTTATCATTGATATGGACAGTTTTTATGTAGAAACCATTCCTATCAGTCATTCTATTACTTGCACGGGTTTTAAAATTAGTGAGAAGCCGAGAAGTCTTAAACTCAAAAAGCACATTGTGCAGGATCTCAATATACCAGTTGAATTACTTGCAGGTATTAAAGAAGGAAATGATTATATTAATCCTGCTGGTGAAATCTATAAAAACACAGAACTGACCGATATACCCCCTTTACCCCGATCTTACGCCTTTTACTCAGATACAAAATATTTACCCGAAAGCATTTGTTACATAAAAGGTATTAGTACACTCTACCATGAATCAACTTTTACCAATGAAATGTCTGAAAGAGCTGCTTTAACATATCATAGTACTGCTGAACAGGCGGCATTAATGGCACGTGCAGCTGGGGCTGAAAAATTACTTATCGGTCACTTCTCAGCCAGATACCGTGATCTCAATCCAATATTAGAAGAGGCAATGGCCGTTTTTCCAAATACAAAGCTAGCCATTGAAGGGCTAACGTTTCAAATCTGATTTACTACTTTTACTCGTATTATATTCTAAAGAATCTTTAAAGTAAAGTGAATCAAGTCGTATAACACTTGAATTATTTTTTCCTTGATGTATCAGTTTTGGCTGAAGGTTTTGATTTACCACCAAAAACTGAAAAGCTTACATATCGTTTGGGGTTTGCCCTAAGATCAATCATCAGACTATTTAAATTTACTGCCGAGGTGTTAAGATTATTATAGAGTTGTTTGTCATTGATTAATTGACCCAGTGAACCTTTCCCTGTGATTATTTTGTCCATCACAGCATTTAACTGCTTGATAGAATTATTGGCATTGTTCAGTGTGCCAGCAAAATCTGCTTTAGCCGTATTATCAGAAAGTGTTCTGAAATTTTTAATTACCGCCGTGATATTGGTATTATTATTTTTCAGGTTGTCGGTCATTGACTGAACATCTTTCAGGATGGCTTCAATTTTAGGAGTCTGACCATTCACCGTTTTAGCGAAATTTTCAAGGGTTTCTAGTGTATTTGCCACACTATTAATACTTCTATCAATATTGCGCTGAAATCTTGGATTTACAACAGCATTAATAGTTCCCAGTAATGAGTCAATTCTTGATAACAGGCGTTCAGTTTTTACCTGTAATGGAGCGACGGTTTCTGAAAGAGATTTTTCTGAACTTGAACTTAACGTATCACCGTTTCGTGCTATCTCATGGCTGCTTCCAAGTACGAAGACGATAATTTTATTACCCAGAATATCGTTACTTTCTAATTTTGCATTTGTGTTGACAGGTACGAGATAACTTTGGTCAATATCAAAACGAACCATAATCTGCCCATCCTGAAGTAATTTCATTTCAGATACCCGACCTATCTGAAAACCGTTAACCATTACTGGCTTCGAAACCGTCAGTCCATCTACTTTATCATATATAGAATAATACTTATTCGTATGTGAGAAAAGATCAGAACCCTTTAAAAAGTTAAAACCCACTATGAGCACTGTCAGGGCAACAAATGCTAGAATGCCAACCTTTATTTCGTTACTATATTTCAATTTTCAGTATTAAGCTATGTGAATAGGGTAAACAAAGCAACAAGGTATACAGCCCGATTACAATATTTGCAATTTAATTTTTTCAATTTAAACAAGCATATTATTTTTTGTTATCTTGATTATTCTACTGCATGTTTATATTTCTCAAATCCTTTAAAAATTCTGTTTGCTATAAGTATTTGTCCTTCCTTGCTTGAAAGTAGTTTTTCCTGACGGGGATTTGTAATAAAACCTGTCTCAACAAGCACAGATGGCATTGTTGTTTTACGCAGAACGAGGAAACCTGCCTGTTTTACCCCACGCCCATGAGACGCACCCATTCCCTCCTGAATTTTAGTAGCAAGTTTCAGGCTTCTGCTGATCATATGGCTTTGAACCATTGAAAATATGATATATGATTCTGCTTTTCGTGGATCAAAGCCAGCGTATCGCTGTTTATAATTATTTTCCAATAAGATCACCGAATTTTCACGTTCTGCAACCTGAAGATTTTCTTTAGTTGAATTAAGTCCGATGGCATACGTTTCGGCACCACTTACATGGGTATCAGAACTTGCATTGCAATGTATACTGATAAATAAGCTTGCTTTATTTTCTACCGCAATAGCTGCCCGACGATCAAGTGGAATAAATTCATCTGTACTTCTTGTCATAATGATATGAATACCTGGATATTGTTTGTGAATTACCTCTCTCAGATGTCTTGCAATAGATAGAGTGACAATTTTCTCCCTGGCATATACTCCTGATGCTCCAGGATCATAGCCACCATGGCCAGCATCAATTACAATCGTTTTTAGATGAAAATGAGTTGGTTTTGGAAAAACGTCTTTTTTATTATTACCGCTGTCAACCGTTAAGCTGGTTTTTGTGGCAAGAGTTATACCGGCTTTTACGGCAACAGTTATACTAGCTTTTACTGGGCCTACCGGGAGGCAAAATAATCCTGATAGGAATATCAAACAGCAATTTATTGGTAAGGCAACAATAATCTTAAATTTTAACTTATCTGATAACATCTGTTTTATATAGAACGAATGCATCAAAAATAGAACGGGCGATTGTTTCCTGCCCATCTTCAGAATTTAGAAATTCTTCTTCTCCAGTATTAGATATATATCCGGTTTCAATCAGTACCCCTGGCATATGGGTATTTCTTAAAACCAAGAGCGGTTCTTGCTTGACTCCACGGTCAACACGGCCGCTTTTGAAAAACTGAGCCTGTATAAAATTTGCAATTTTTAGACTCTTATGCAGGTTATGCCCTTGTTGCATAGAAAATATGATATATGATTCAGGTGAATAGGGATCAAAGCCACCATATGTTTCTTTATAATTTGCTTCCTTTGTAATATCACTATTTTCACGTATCGCAGCCTCCAGATTTCTGGTTACATCAGAAAGCCCTAATACATAGGTCTCAGCCCCTGGTGGCGATGCTTCATGTTTTCTAACTGCATTGCAGTGAATACAAAGGAAGAGGTTTGCATGATTCTGATTGGCGATTTCTGCCCGATCATTCAGACCAACTGATTCATCGGTTGTTCTGGTATAAATCACCCTCACATCGGAACAGTTTTCTTTAATCAGCCTACCCAGCTTTAGGGTAATTGCCAGTGTAATATTTTTTTCGAGACTAAAACGCCCATTTGCCCCGGTTGCTTTTCCACCGTGCCCGGCGTCTAGTACAACAATAAAAGGTTTTTCGGTTTTTTTGTCCCCTGTCGGGCCATCATTAAAACCAGACGCAACAAGAGTTTGCCCATAAACCAGATTTGTCAAAATCAGAAAAGAGAGGAATAAACCAGTATGAATCGCTAAAAAAAAATTAAATTTTGGAAAAAATATTCCTTTAGTATTAATCATCAAGAATTTTTAAAGGTAGCTGTAGATCAAAAATAAAAGGGGTGATCACAATTGCATAATTTGGATCACTTATTTTTATTTATTTTGGGCCTCAATAAAGACAAAATTACTATTCGTTTTCAAATTTAAAATTGAAAAAAACTATTTTCGTAATGCATTGCCTGTTTTTGTACTCATTTTTACTCATGGGATTCTCTAAATCAGGCTTGCAGCCAGTAAAAGCTGGAGTTTCTGCAAATGTCAAATATACAGTGTATCGGGTAAATGATATGCCTGGAAAAAGTGCAATTAATAAATCAACGCTCAATTCTGCTGATACTTCTGGTCCTAAGGTAGTTACGCCAGCTGCTCTATCAGCGTCTAAAAAGGGTTTTAAAATAAAAAAAGACTCTGTTAAAACGAAAGATGGTTCATTGAACTCTGAAATTACGTATACAGCCAAAGATTCAACAAACTTTAACATACCAGGTAAAAAAGTGTATTTGTACCGTGATGCTGTGGTTAAATATGATGATGTGGTATTAAAAGCTGGTTTTGTCGAAATGAATCAGACTGATTTTACAATTTTTGCAAGTGGTTTTAAAGATAGTTCAGGACATTTTGTTCAAAAACCTGTAGTAACAGAAGGTCAGACCAAAATTACAGCTGATAGTCTAAGGTATAATTTTAAGACCCGTAAGACAATTGCCTGGGAGGGTGTAAGCGGAGAGGGTGGTGGGTTTATAAGGGGAGGTAAAATTAAATTAAATGAGAGCAAAGAAGGATTTCTGAAAAATGGAATTTATACTACCTGTAACCTAGACCATCCACATTATGGCATTAAAATTACCAGGGCAAAAATTAACAAAAATACAATTGTAACAGGGCCGGTTTATTTTTTCGTTGAAGATGTGCCTATTCCCTTGGTTTTACCATTTGGTTTTTTCCCAAAAACCGACAGGAGGGCAAATGGTATTCTTTTCCCTCGAATTGGTGAAGACCAGCAATTAGGGTTTTTTTTACAGGATTTTGGTTACTACCAGGGGCTGGGTGAAAATTTTGATGCTGAAATGCGTGGTAGTATCTACTCTAAGGGAAGCTATGGGGTACGTATTGACAGCCGTTATAACTTTATTTATAAATCAAGTGGAAATATTAGTTTTACATTTAATAATCGGAAAACGGGAGATCTTGGAACTTCCAATTATGCCAAGTCAAATGATTTTAATCTGACCTGGTCTCATTCACAAAGCGAAAAATCAAGTCCTGGCTCAACCTTTTCAGCATCTGTGAATGCGGCAAGCAGCTCTTATTTTAAAAATACAACACTATACTATAATATCAATTCAAGAGCTCAAAATTCAATAGGCTCTTCAATAAATTACTCAAGAATCTGGGAGGGCACTCCATTCAGCATGAACCTTGCTGCTACACATTCACAGAATCTGGCGACCCATGATGTTAGTCTTACTTTCCCGAATTTTAATTTTGCCGTAACCCGAATTAATCCCTTTGACCCCAAAGACCGGGTTGGTGCCCAGAAATGGTATCAGAAAATTGCTTTCAGTTATACGGTGCAGGTTCAGAATTCTATTACGACGAAAGATTCTTTACTATTTAGGAAAAACGTTTTTAAACGCTTCTCAAATGGAATTTTACATCAGCCAAGTATTAGCCTTGGAACATATAATGTATTAAAATATCTATTGGTAAGCCCTAGTGCTGCTTATACAGAACGCTGGTATTTTCAAACTTACCGTCAGCGCTACAATTTTTCTACAAGAGTGCCTGATCGTGATACAGTTCAGGGATTTAGAACCCAGCGTGATTTTAGTTTTAATATTGGTACAGATACCCGTATTTATGGGCTTATACTCTTTAAAAAAGGAAGCATCATACAAGGTATCAGACACGTTTTTGAACCTCAGATCAGTTTTCAGTATACACCCGATTTTCGTAAAATAAGTCCAAAATACTACGGTAAATACTATGATTTCGGTCTTCACCGCACAAATGTTTATTCAGTCTTTGATGGTGGTTTATTTGGTGGGCCTCCGAATCAGAAAAGTGAAAGTATGGGTGTAAACCTGAATAATATTCTGGAAATGAAAGTCAGATCTAAAAAAGACACAACCACTGGCACTATAAAAATCCCGATTCTTGAACGGTTAAATATTTCTGGATTTTATAATTTTGTTGCTGATTCAATGCGGTTATCAAACATCAATATTGTTGGTGGTACAACGTTATTTAAAAAAGTGACTATCAATTTTAATTTTTTACTAGATCCATATGCCACAGACAAATATGGGAATGATACCCGGTTTTATCTTTTCCAGCGTACCCATCAGCTTGCCCGTCTGACAACTTTTAATTTTACGGCAAACGCCAGTCTTAATCCTTCAGCAGCCACCAAAAAGAATGCTGCTGCACCAGAAGTACAACGCCGTCAACAACTCTTCGAAGGAGGTTCTGATCCTGTAGATTTTGTTGATTTTAAAATACCCTGGAACCTGAATCTTTCCTATAATTTTAATTATAGTGTATTTCCTGGTAGTCCAGGAGGTATTGCAAGAAGAAACTATAGCCGAACAGATATTGCAAATTTTACCGGCTCTTTAACGGTCACCCCAAAATGGAATGTAACTTTTACCTCAGGTATTGATCTGGCAAAGCAAACGATTTCGGCTACCCAGCTTGGTTTTACCCGTGATCTACACTGCTGGCAGCTTACAATGAGCTGGATTCCTTTTGGCGCATATAAATATTACAGTATTGAATTAAGGGTTAAGTCTGGCTTTCTACAAGACTTGAAACTTAATAAGCGTAAAGAGTATTACTATGATCAAACCAATTAAGCAATGATTGCAGAAATAATAACCATTGGTGACGAATTGCTGATTGGTCAGGTAATCGATACAAACTCTGCCTGGATAGGTAAAACTCTTAATGCAGCAGGAATACAGATAATACAGATAAATTCTATTTCTGATAAAGCTGAAGAAATAATTGCCACGCTTGATAAATCGCTTAAAAGGTCTAAACTGATACTTATCACAGGAGGTCTGGGGCCTACACGCGATGATATTACGAAACAAACCCTTGCCAGGTATTTTGATAGTCCGCT
>Ga0123339_10000516_pt1 | contig 30107 bp, 30 predicted proteins | sample lystaG_FD_89956 | JGI IMG/M metagenome (GOLD analysis project Ga0123339, IMG submission 89956) | Glacier valley bacterial and archeal communities from Borup Fiord, Nunavut, Canada, to study Microbial Dark Matter (Phase II) -... | ecosystem: Environmental > Aquatic > Freshwater > Ice > Glacier ...
ACCGCAGGAATTAAATATCTGATTATTAAGGCATAACAGTTAAATAAATATTTAAAATGAGTTGATTAATGATATTTTTCTGGACAGTCGAACAAGAATATAAATATTTTATTAATACAAGTGGCTATATATCAATTGACTAATATTTAAGATAAGGTTAGAAAGGTGCGGTCTAAACGCCTATACCTATAATTAAAACAGATTTTCAATGATAGGATACGACTGTAACTCTTCTGTATTTCCGACAATATCGACAATACTGCAAATTAAGACAATTGATAGAATTAGCCTTAGTGTCTATTGTCGTGTGACAGATAACGTGACACTTCTGGCATCCGCCAAAATGAAATACATTGCCACATTTTAGCTGTCATACAAAAGTGATGTCGAGTTACAGATAATAGTTGTGAAGTGAATAAAATTCAATTCACCGAAAGATGTTGGTTATAGGTTATACCCCTGTAAGAAGCTCAGTGTGAAGATTTAATGGTGAAAATGGGTATAACCGCAGAGGTGACCCCGAGTACTCGGGGTCACCTCTGCGGTTATACCCAAAAATGATTCAAGTGACTGCTGTTTAAAATATTACAAGGGTATAACCTATAACCGGCATGTTGGTTGTTATTTGATTTTTGAATGTGCATCTAATTTATAAAAACCTTCGATGTTATAGGTTACCATTAAAAAATCTTACGTCACAATAGCTGTAACGCTACACTAGTGACTTGTTACTGATCAAATGACGTAGCCTCTTATATAATTTGCCAGAACCTTTATCGGAGCGACATTGCGAGTGGAAAGCTATTTTTAATAGTCACAATGTGAATATGACAGGGAGATAATTTAGCCTTGACACAACACTCGAATTTCATGCGATCCATAAACGCTCCTGTATTTTCATCAAAAGGTCAAAAGGGCATTCTACAAATTTGGGAATGTCCTTTTGATACAGTAGAACTGTCAGATTACGAAATTACGGAATAACGGAGATTATATAACCCCGTAATTCCGTAATTCCGTAATTCAGATAACCAAGACTTACATCAAATCATGTATATTTGAAAATGCTTACAATTTTTTATTCCCAAATACTATTTCTTCTGTATCCAATGCGATCACCAGTTCTTCATCGGTAGGTATCACCATAATTTTCACCCTTGAATCAGGAGTACTGATAATTCCTTCACTCCTGAAACCTTTGTTCTTCTGATGATCAAGGGATATTCCCAGAAATTCAAGTTCACTGCAAATACCTTCACGTGTAGAGTCTGAATTTTCGCCTATTCCACCTGTCATAATCAGAATGTCCAAGCCTCCCATTGCTGCTATATAGGAGCCGATATATTTTTTCACCCGGTAATTGTACATATCCAAGGCCAATCGGGCTCTTTCATCACCATTGTTTTTAGCCGCCATCTCAATTTCCCGCATATCAGACGATACTCCTGAAATACCAAGCATTCCTGCATGTTTATTGAACAGTGTATTAGCGGTTTTAATGCCGATCTCTTCCTTTTCCATGATATATTGAACCACACCTACATCTAGGTCACCGCAACGGGTACCCATAATTAATCCCTCGATGGGGGTAAATCCCATGGAAGTATCAACAGACTGACCGTTTTTAATTGCAGCTACTGATGCTCCATTTCCCAAATGACAGGAAATTATTTTTTGTGTCTGATAATCAATGCCCAACAAATCACAGGCATGTTTGGTAACATATCGGTGACTGGTTCCATGGAAACCATAACGGCGTATTCCATATTTTTTATAGAGTGCATAAGGTATTCCATACATGTATGCTTTTGGCTCCATGGTTTGATGGAATGCAGTATCAAAAACTCCCACTTGTGGAATTCCTGGAATTAATTCTTCCATTGCCCTGATCCCTTTTAAATTAGGCGGATTATGAAGTGGCGCAATATCGATGCACTTGGTAACTTCTACAAGAACTTCTTCTGTTAAAAGTACACTTGAGTTAAACCGTTCGCCACCGTGTACCACCCTGTGGCCAATTGAATCCAATTCTGAAAGGCTTTTCAGACAACCATATTTTGGGCTGGTCAATACGCCTAAAATATATTCAATGCCAATTTTGTGATCCATGATTTCGCCTTCAAATATGATCACCTGTCCGTCTTGACGAACATGTTTCAGAAAGCTGCCTTTCATACCCAGTTTTTCAATTCCGCCTTTGGCGATCACTGTATGGGTACTCATAGAGAAAAGCTGATATTTTATTGAACTGCTTCCGCAATTTAAAACAAGAATCTTCATTCGCAAATTATTAATTTATAAACGATTGGTTAGGAAACCAGCAAATTTAACTGCCTTGCTCTAATTTCTTTCCGTTCTCATCGTACTTGTAAAAACCTTCACCCGAAACTATTCCTGTATGTTTTGCCCGAACCAGTTTACGAAGGTAAGGATTGGGTTTGTAACGTATATCGCCAAATTCATCATAAATGTTATCCATCCAGCGAACCACCTTCTCCAACCCCATTTTATCGGCCACTTCAAATGGGCCAAGTCGCATTCCAAATCCTATTTTCATGGTTTGATCGATGTCATCGATGTTTGAAATCCTTTCCATCAGTATTTCACAGGCTTCATTCAACAATACGACAAATAGACGTACGCTTACAAGGCCGGGAGATTCTTCAACACGGACGATCTTACGGTTGATCATTGTAATGAATTTACATACTTTCTGGTACGATTCATCGGAGGTATACAAACTCCTGACCACTTCCATAATTCGAGCTTCCTGCGACGAAACAAAGAAATGCAAGCTCACACAGCGTTCCTTATGAATCAATTCTGATGAAAGTTCCGTAATGATAATGGTGGTTGAATTGGTGGCAATGATACAATCTGCATCAACCACTTCTTCTATTTTATGGAAGATGTTTTTTCTTTCCTTGATCTTAACTCCCCGATCAATAGCCCTAATGGCTTCAATCACAAAATCACAGCCCTTCAGTTCGTTGTAATCAAGGGTTCCCTTAATTCTCGAAATGATGGCACGTTTTTCGCCATTGGTTATTCCCCAATGTTCAATTCGCTCGTCGAGAACCTTTTCAATATTTTGATAGGCATCCTGGATTTTATCTTCACTCACTTCAATAAAAACAACTTCCAATCCGTAGAAACTGGCAACACGTGCCAGATTCTGACCTATCAGGCCACATCCTACAATGCCAATCTTGGAAAAGAGTGTTTTACTTCTATCTTTTTTACTTAAACCAAAATCCTCTATTGGTTCATATATCACTTCATCCGGCATGTTTATCTTTTTATTAATTAATCAAAAAGGGCAGCAGCCTGGTTGGCTGTAATTGCCACCATATTTACAATGTCGCTCACGGAACAGCCTCTTGAAAGGTCGTTGATAGGGGCAGCCATTCCTTGAAGGATTGGGCCAACTGCTTCAGCTTTTCCGAGGCGCTGTACCAGTTTATAACCGATATTTGCAGCTTCCAGACTGGGAAATACCAATATATTTGCTCTGCCTGCCACTTCACTGTTTGGCGCTTTCAATCGTCCAACTTCGGGAATTAAGGCCGCATCAAGCTGCATTTCTCCGTCAATTTTTAACTCAGGGTCCATTTCTCTTGCAATACGGGTAGCGTTAACCACTTTATCAACCATCGGATGTTGAGCACTTCCCATGGTCGAAAAACTGAGCATCGCAACACGTGGGTCCATACCTACAATGGCTTTGGCCGTTTTGGCTGTTGTAACAGCTATTTCGGCCAATTGACGTTCATCGGGATCAGGCATTACAGCACAATCTGCAAAAACCAGGATACCATCGTGACCGAAATGAGGATCGTTTACGAACATTAAAAATGCCCCCGAAACTACACTCACTCCCGGTAAAGTCTTGACATATTGCAAGGCTGGACGAAGCACATCACCCGTTGCATTGATCGCCCCGGCCAATTCACCGTCAGCATCGCCACTTTTGATCATCAAAGGTGCAAAATACAATGGATCGTTCAGCAACTCAAGAGCTGCTTCACGCTTCAATCCTTTTGATTTGCGAATTTCAACCATCAAATCTGCATACGATTCCCGCCGTGGATCTGTTTTGGGATCAACAATTGTTGCTCCTTCTATATTAACGCCGATCTCATTGGCCGCATTATTAATTTCTTCCACATTGCCCAGTAGGATGACCTGAGCCAGTTTTTGATTCAGAACAATTTCAATTGCACGTAATGTTCTTAATTCAGTCCCTTCCGGGAAAACTATCCTTTTCTGATATTTCTGTGCGTTTTGATAGACACGTTTTAAGATTTCCATCGCTAATTAAAAGTTTAAACTATATGGTAAAATATTCGATACAAAAGTACTTAAAATATGCCGAGGTGTAACTTCTGTTTGAAATTTTATTGAATCAACTAATAAATGACTTATATAAAGCTGAACTGGTAAAATGTCATTTAAATTATACAACAATTCGTTGGCATCATACTAAATCCTTAATTTAAATGATTATTTTTGAGCAAAGAATTAAAATGAAACCTACCGATTCGTTTTTCCCACTCAAACAATCACTTGATGGTGATGTGTTTACTGATCAGGTGCAGAAAGTGATTTATGCAACTGATGCTTCGTCGTATCGCGAAATTCCTCAAGCTGTCACCAGACCAAAGAATAAGGAAGATATACGACGAATCATCCATTTTGCAAGTCAATTGGGCACTTCAGTAATTCCACGAGCCGGTGGAACTTCATTGGCTGGTCAGGTAGTCGGTGCAGGAATTGTAGTTGACATTTCAAAATACCTAAATAAAATTGGCACATTAAATGTTGCCGACCGATGGGTTGAAGTAGAACCTGGCTTGGTCTTGGCTGAACTGAATCAATTTCTATCAAAACATGGTTTGCAATTCGCTCCTGAAACATCAACAGCCAATCGTTGCTGCATTGGCGGAATGCTGGGAAATAATTCATGTGGATTGCATTCGCTTATTTATGGAAGTACCCGCGAACATATTCTGGAAGTTGAAGGCATTCTGTCAGATGGATCAGAGGTGACTTTCAAAGCTTTGACCACTGAAGAATTCCACGCCAAATGTTCAGGTAATTCAGAACTTCTGGAAACAAAAATCTACCGTAATATTCAGAAAACGCTTTCTGATTCATTTAACCAAAAGGAAATAAGAAATGAATATCCTGATCCGAAAGTTACCCGTCGTAATAATGGCTACGCCTTGGATATGCTCCTCGAAACTGATCCATTTACCCACAACGGTAAGCCCTTCAACTTTTGTAAACTACTTGCCGGATCTGAAGGAACGCTTGTATTTATTACCAAGATAAGACTTAACCTACTCCCACTTCCACCCAAATTTCAGGGATTGGTTTGTGCTCATTTCAATACTTTGGAAGATGCTTTTTATGGCAATATCATAGCTCTCAGGCACAAGCCCGATGCAATTGAACTGACCGATGAAATTATTCTGAATTGCACATTGGAAAACATTGAACAGCGTAAGAATCGTTTCTTTATCGAGGGAAATCCAAAGGCTATTCTGACCATCGAGTTCTCAGCTGATACGGAAGATGAAATTCAGAAAAAAGCAATGGCATTGGAAGCAGATCTTCGTAAAGAAGGTGTTGGTTATCATTTCCCATTCTTTACTGATAAGGATAGCATTAAAAGAATATGGGAACTGCGGAAAGCCGGACTGGGTCTGCTTTCCAACATTCCCGGAGACAAACGCAGTGTGACTGTGGTTGAAGATACAGCAGTGGCTCCCGAGGATTTGCCAGCCTATATTCGTGAATTTAACCTAATCATTACCCGGCATGGGTTGACTTGTGTTTATTATGGTCATATTGCCACCGGAGAACTGCACCTCAGGCCTCTTCTTAATTTGAAAGATCCTGATGATGTGAAAACTTACCATTCACTGGGTCGTGAAATGGCTGAACTGGTTAAAAAATACCGCGGTTCACTAAGTGGTGAACATGGTGATGGTCGATTGCGTGGTGAATTTATTCCCTTGATGCTCGGAAATCACAATTATGAATTGATACGTAAACTAAAATATACCTGGGACCCCCACAATATTATGAACCCCGGGAAGATTGTAGATACACCGCCCATCACCAAAGACTTGCGCTTATTAATGGGACAGCCAACTTTTAAAGCCAATACACTATTCGATTATGCTCCCCATGGCAATTTACTTCGCTCAATTGAAATGTGCAATGGATCAGGTGATTGCCGCAAATCAAATCATATTGGCGGCTCTATGTGCCCTTCGTATATGGCTACCCGTGATGAGGATAAAACTACCCGTGCACGTGCCAATGTACTACGCGAATACCTCACACGTCCTCAAAAGGAGAATGTATTCGATTCCAATGAAGTACTTCAGGTACTTGATCTTTGCCTGATGTGCAAAGCCTGTAAATCTGAATGTCCATCGAATATAGACATGGCTAAATTCAAGGCCGAATTTCTACAGCAATACTATGATATTCACGGATTTCCAATGCGATCGCTTCTTATTGCTTATTTGCCGCAAATAAACCGTGTGGGTATACTATTCAGACCCATCACTAACCTTATAGTTGGCTCCAAACTGTTCAAAAAAGCAATCGGATTTGCACCTGAAAGGTCCATTCCTGAATTATCGAATACATCTCTTCAAAACTGGAATAAAAAACATACTTCTTCAATTGAAAATCAAAAAGGCAAAGTGTATCTTTTTGCTGATGAGTTTACCAATTTCAACGAAAGCCATATCGGTATCAAAGCCATTTTATTGCTGAATAAATTGGGATATGAAGTGATCATTCCAAAACTTAAAGAGAGTGGCCGTACCTACCTATCCAAAGGACTGGTTCGAAAAGCCAAACAAATAGCCACTTACATTGTACTGCAACTTTCAGAAATCGTTTCAGAAGATACACCTATTATAGGAATTGAACCATCTACTATTTTAACTTTCCGTGATGAATATCCAGAACTGGTTGATAAATCACAACAGGAAAAAGCTAAGACACTGGCAAAAAGTGCACTGATGTTTGAGGAATTTATCGTCCGTGAAATGGCAAAGGGAAATATAAGCAGTGAACAATTTTGTACTGATAAAAAGACCATTTTGTTACACGGCCACTGTCAGCAAAAAGCGGTAGCCTCTACCCTACCTACCGTTCAGATGCTCCAGTTACCTGTTAATTACAATGTTCAAGAAATAAAAAGTGGTTGTTGTGGAATGGCAGGTTCATTCGGATACGAAAAAGAACATTATGAATTGAGCATGCAAATCGGTGAACTTGATTTATTTCCTACAGTGCGTAAAGCAACTTCTGAAGAAATCATCGCAGCCCCAGGAACTTCCTGCCGTCACCATATCGAAGAGGGAACCGGAAGAAAAGTTATCCATCCGGTAGAGGTATTATGGGATGCGGTGCTGAAATAAATCTGTTAATGATCTTTGCATCCAGATTAATCAGTTGCCTCAAAATCCTTTGAAATCTCCTGAATATCAGCTTGTAATAATGGATCATTTTTAGCACCTTTCATCAGCTCTAAATTATCAGCTCTGGTATCAACCAAATCATCCAACACAACAAGCAATCTCCTCTTCTTCCGAAAACTATCAGGGAGATCTATCAATAATTGTTTCTTATTCTCAGTATTGTATACTTGCTTTACTATCATGGTGTGTTTTTTACAAATAGATGAATTCTTATTGTCAGCATAAGCTTATAATTTTCATTGTAAAAATACTAAAAAGAAAATGGCTTATCGAGATTAACAAATCACCGGTCACGAATACCCATTCCACAATTGAAGGCTCTTTAAATGCCTACCTCAGGCAAAAAGAATTCAACCTTTCCACAATTGGGACAGAAATACAAATCAAAGGATTCACGATTGGTAAACAATTCAAATAGATCTCCCAAAGCTCCTATTCTTGTACCCTCATGAAACCTGAAATTTCCATTAAAGGACATTGGAACATGGCATCTAAGGCACTCAATTTGCTTAACAGGACCTGATACTCCATGTTTGTCAATTTCAATAGCCGCTTTTAGATCATATTTGCAGTAAGGGCAAAAATGAAGATGGGGATCAATTTCCGCATTGCAGGCTGGACAAACTAACCCTATATTATTTTCATTCAATACCTTCTTATCCACAAAACTGTATTGACAATTCCAGCAAATATCAAAATTATCTTCAACTTCTTCTTTGCAATTGGGGCAAATTTTCATGATTGGGTTAGTTAGGATGGAACTGAAATTAGTTATATTACTTTACGTCAAGCAATTGTTGCTTTAATGAAGGAATATTTTTTTCTATAGTGCCCCAAACGGAGTATATATCTATACCAAGATAATCATGAATTAATATATCCCGCATGCCAGCCATTTGCTTCCAAGGTATATTTGGATACCTTTCTCTGAAGTCATTGGATAAATTTTTGGTTGCTTCACCTATAATTTCAAAATTTCTTATAACAGCATCCTGCACCAATTCATTATCTACAAAATCATTGACAGACAAGCCATCAACATACTTTTCAATTTTGTTTATTGATTCAAGTATATGCTCAACAATTACGAAATCATCCTTCATCATTGACCAAATATTATCTTTAAATCTTTATTTATTGATTCACGTATTCGTTTATTGGCTCCTTGTTCTGTTACAATGTCAACAGGTCTATGTAAAATTTCAGATAAATCATACTTAATGCCACCCAAATCAAACAAAGTTATAGTGCCGGAAAAATCCACCAATATATCAATATCACTTTGAGAAGTATCTTCATTTCTGGCGTACGAACCAAAAATCCCAATTCGATTAGGATTATATCGAGCAAGGTAACTAATTATTTTATTATTAATATCTTGGCTCATATTATTTATTTATTTATTTATTTTCGTTTCGCTTAGACAACTATTAAATCTGAATCTATTGATTGTAAATATTTTTCTTTAATCCCTTTTTTTGAAACTAAATCAACCTTAAATCCAATGATATTTTCCAATTCTTCAGCTAAATCAATAAATCTTATACCAATTTTGTCAGAAAACTCAACAAGAATATCCAAATCACTGGAATCATTTTGCTTCATACGAGAATAAGAACCAAAAATCGCCATTGATTTAATGGGATAATCATGAAATAGTCTGTTTTTATGACCACTCAGCGTTTTTTCTATTTCTTGCAATGTTCTCATAATCCAAAAATACCACTTTTTATTCAATCCTCAAAAGTCATGATACCAAATTTGGAACCAAAGGGTGCAGTTTTACCATTGGACCTAAAGTTCGAGGCTATAAAAATATTTTTATTTGCAATCATATTCAATATTAAGCAATGTATCAACTTTTAAATTTATCAGATGGATATCACTGTTATTTTTCTTCTTTATCAAAGTATTTATCTACAACGACTACCCTATATTCTTGATTTTTAAAATTAGCAAAAGCCTTACATGCATTATCATTGAATGATGGATGCGATAAAATCATAAAAATAAAACCAATAAATAGGACCAGAGCTATTATAATATCAGACAATCCAAGTAAAATATACTTCCTTCGGTTGTTCTTGTCTTCTGTTGTCTTTGCTAATCTAAATATGTTTTTTATATCCTTATAGTATCCGGTAAATTTTTGAACTTCATATCCATTATCTTTAAGTATTCGCTTAATTGTAAATCCAAGAATGTTTCCTAGCACTATAATCACAAAAAATATAATCCAAAAAATATCCATAATTAGTCAATAATTATCCTATTTTAAATCACAATTAAATGCGTTAATCCTTACGTGGCACGGTTTACAAAATGCCCCCTTTAAGTCAGTATATAAGTCACTATGCTGGTAATTTCCTTTATCTCCATCAATCAATAACCCCAAGGATCAAAATTCCATCAACCATCCTCATTTTTTTATTCTTTCCAAAGTTATATTTTTATAATAAGTAATCCAAATATTTAAGTTTTTTTTTAGTCATAAATTGTCTGAACCACAGATTGAACCAGATTTAAATAATTCATAAGATCATCTGCACCACTATAAATTCTATTGATGTGGAATTAAATCATTTGATTCAGGTTCAATCTGCGGTTCAGACAATATTAACTATCTCTTAAGGTCGTGTTACGTATCATAATAAGAAACCGATATAAGAATCTATTTCAATAATTTTCGGCTTTCAACATCTCGTAAAACACTCATTTGCTGAATGGCTATTCGATTAAGTTTTATTAATCGTTCTTTTTGTGGTATCTTTTCATTGATAAATACTGCATTCAGGTTTTCCATATTCGACAAGCATAACAATTCGTTGATTGTGGCATAATCACGCATATTCCCTTTTAAATCAAGGTTTGCATCTCTCCATTGTTTGGCTGTTATCCCAAACATAGCAACATTAAGTACATCGGCTTCACTTGCGTAGATAATTGATATTTGTGCTGCCGAAAGTTCCTGTGGTATAAGATTTTGTTTAATCGCATCAGTATGAATATGGTAATTTAATCTGGCCAGTTCTCGCCTTGCCGTCCAACCAAGATGTTTTTGTTCTTCATCTTTAAGTCGTTGAAATTCATTTATCAAATACAATTTGAAAGGTACACTGATTGCAGAACCAAATTCGAATGCAATATCTTTATGGGCGTAAGTACCGCCATATTTTCCTTTCTTTACAATTATGCCAACAGCATTGGTTTTTTCAACCCATTCCGAAACACTTAACACAAAACTTGGCAAACCAGCCAGAGATTTAAAGTGGTCAAATTCGACCACTTTAAAATCCGGGTTGTTAATTTGCTCCCAGGTACCCAAAAATTCAAGAGCATAACGACTTCTTAACCAGTTTTTTATAATATCGGCGGCACGGCTTTCACTCTCTTTCGCATTTGCCATATCGGTAAGTGAAATGTAATCTCTTTCCTCTACTAATATTATGGTGATTTCCTTATCCTGTACTTTGATTTTTGCCATTATGCTGAAATTTATGCACTATATGATTCTGTTATTCAATAATTTCCAAAAAAGTCACAAATTATATAAGCACTTTTCAAACCACTTAATTACCAATGTTTTATGACAACTTTTTGGCACCTGGACATTATTAGAAATGCTTTTCAATCCGTTTTGTATATCTAAGTTGTCCAATTTTAAATTTTCGCAATAGGAAGAATCGAAATCTACCAATCAAGGAATTTGCTTTTTCCTGAATTAACTTATTAGTAGAAGGATTAATTGCAGGAAATTTTTCGTAAGATTGCTCAATATAATCCTTTGACTTGTAAATCCTACCATTATCGCCTACTGTAAAATTTGAACAGATAATCTTTCTGTCACTTGTAATCTTTATTTCAAATTTAGCCTCTTTTATAAAATCAAGTGGAAAATTATTACTTTTTAAAGTCTTGTCAATAATGTTTTTTAAAGAATCCAGATAAATCAATAGAGGTCTAATCATAAGTGCCTTTGGAGAAATCACTTTATTCAAAATATCAATTTGCACATTATCAATCCCAATATCATAGGCAGAATTGACAATCCAATCACTCATGTATCCCTTTGAATAGTAGTTATAAGTACTAAAATACGAATGAGCTAAACTATATGATAATCCATTTAATGTTTTAGTCTTAACCATTGATAAAGTGTCCTTTCATAATATTGTTGTCAACATCTATAAATACACCATAATGATGCTTATTTCCATCCATAAATAATCTTGGCCTCACGGATCAAAAGTCCTACACCATTCCAATTTTATTATTTCCAAAGTTATATTTTTCTAATCAGTAATCCAAATATTTAAGCTTCTTTTTACCATAATTTTTCAATAAATAAGGGCGTCGGACATAGGGCATACAAATTTGGGATCGTATTCCCATATTACTATACTTTTTAGTGATCTTATTCTACAATTATATCTCAAAACAAACACTTTCCGAGTAATATCGTCGGTCAAGGGATACAAAAAACAGGTAGATATGGGTAGCAGGTGTAGCCAATTTTGGAAGTTCAAAGTGTCCCCCAAGATTGCCTCTTACGAGTCCCGTATCCTTCATATCCGAATATTTACCATCCCCATAACTAATAACCATCAATGGATCTCTCATGGACAATCCACCATAGTTGGGATCTTTTTCCCATTTCACCTCGATGGTCGTACCCTCTAAAGCAGTCCTCTGAGCCTGCAGTCCTTCAGGCAAAGTAAGATTTCCCATTGATAAGCGGATTTTCATTGGATCAATAGTGATTCCTTCAGGATCGAATGCAGGACTATTGGCCTTCATAAAAAGGTGATAACCACTTGAGGTAGTGGCAAGTCCATTCCAGATTTGCGGGATCACTACGTCCTTAAACGGATTGCAAAACAAGCGCATGGCCTTGAACCTTCGCTGGTTACGTAACTGTTTTTCAGTGCTGGGACCGGTCCTTTTACCGGGTAGGCTGCGCATAATGGTTTTGCCTCTTGAAATGAAAAAAGAAACTGGACCAGCTTTACCGATCACCTTTTTCCCGAAAACGTCTAGTACTTCTGCCATGGTGTGAAAGTTTTAAATTAGATGATAACTCTGTGGATTATTCGAAGACTATTCGAAGACTATTCGAAGGTTATTCGAAGATCCTTCTACTATAAACAAATAACCTTTGAATAAGTTTCAAATAACCAATGAATAATTTTCGAATAATTTACAGACACGACAGTTGGTCTTTAAATGGAACAACCAAGCTAAAATATGGCGAATAAAAGGGTATCAATCAAACATATATGATCAACAATATAAGACACACGGAAGAGAATATAAACAACGAACTAATATTTTATAGGTTTTATGCCATTGATTGTCAGTGTTATAACAACCGTAAAATGTCACAGATTCTTATAAGGTTTCAGGAGCCTTGTTCGAAGCGTCATTGCGAGGCACGAAGCAATCTCACATAATTTACTGGATTGACAGATTGCTTCGTTCCTCGCAATGACGCTCCGAAGAAGGTTCCTGACGACCTTAAAAGACCTTGAGACATATTAGCTTTGACACTTCACTATATCCTTATCCAGAAGGTTCAGGACAATTTATGGTGAATAAAAAAGGTCATCCCGGAACTGAATCCAGGATGACCTTTAAATATGGGGTGTAGTGATGTAATATATTACATCTCTTAAAAAATTCCGTCTCTATCCGATTTTACCATTGTATAAATCAGAAATTGGAAAAATCAGATCGTAATCATTCCAGTTTAAATTGCCGTCTTTAATTGCATATTTGGCGAATAAACTTTCATTCAAATACTTAGTGATGGATGGGTGTAACGCCTTGGTTAGAAACGGTTTAAAATCGACCAATTGTTCTGTGCCATCATTAAAAATAACCCGGATAGCAAAGTCACCCAAATAGTTGGCAGAATTTATATTGATATCCTGCACTTCGTCATTATCGTATTCAACTGAAATCTTCATTTTATTCTTTAGTCTACTTTTGAAACTCAATTAAATAAAAAATGCCACTAAGAAACTAAGTCCCAAAGTTACACAAAGTGTTGAATATATGCACTATATTCTTTGTGTAACTTTGAGTCTTTGAGACTTCGTGGCAGAATTTAAATTTTGAAGGGATTAAAATTTAAAGTTCAAAGTCTACAGTAGCACCAAGATCGGCACGCTACTTAATACTTTGAACTTTGAACTTGAAACTTTATTTAGTCCTTATACTCGTCCCAGCTTTTTATTGATAAGTCTTTTAGTTCGTATTTACAGAAGGCAAATATGAAGGCACTGGCCAAACGGGCATTGGTGATCAAAGGAATATTATAATCGATTGCAGCGCGTCTGATGGTGTATCCGTTGCTGATTTCACGGCTGGTATGATCTTTCGGAATGTTGATTACCAGATCAATCTTCTTCTCCTTGATAAAATCCAAAGTATTGGGAAGATTATTGGGTTCATCAGGCCAGTATAAACGAGTAGATTGAACGCCATTTTCAGCAAGGAACTTTTGTGTACCACCTGTTGTATATAGGTTAAATCCACGTTCAGCAAGTATTTTGGCGCTCTCCAACAATTCAATTTTTGAACGTGCTGGCCCTGAAGAAATCAATATATTTTTCTTCGGAATGGTATACCCAACCGACAACATCGATTTCAGAATAGCCTCATAGTAGGTTTCACCAATACATCCCACTTCACCGGTTGACGACATATCGACACCCAATACAGGATCGGCATTCAGCAAACGGGCGAAGGAGAACTGCGGAGCCTTCACACCTACATATTCAAGTTCGAATAGGGACTTGTCAGGTTTGCGGAAAGGAACATCTAACATAACCTGAGTGGCAATTTCGATCAGGTTGTATTTCATCACCTTCGATACAAAAGGGAAACTGCGCGATGCCCGTAAGTTACATTCAATCACCTTTATATCATTGTCCTTGGCGAGCAACTGCATATTGAATGGTCCTGTTATTTCGAGCCCCTTAGCAATCTGACGAGCAATTTTCTTGATACGTCTAATCGTTTCAACATATAATTTCTGAGGTGGAAAAACGATCGTAGCATCACCCGAATGTACTCCTGCAAACTCAACATGTTCTGAAATAGCATAAGCCACCAGTTCGCCATTTTTGGCTACAGCATCAATCTCAATCTCTTTGGCCTGTTCAATAAATTCTGAAACTACGACAGGATGTTCTTTGGAAACATTTGCTGCAAGGGTTAGAAAATGCTCGAGCTGATCCCTGTTCGAGACAACGTTCATCGCGGCACCTGAGAGGACGTAGGAAGGCCTAATCAATACAGGAAACCCAACTACATCAACAAAACGGTAAATATCATCAATACTGGTCAGTTCCGACCAGCGTGGTTGATCAATCTTCAGTGTGTCGAGTAGTGAACTGAACTTTTTACGGTCCTCAGCTCTATCAATATTCAATGGCGAAGTACCTAAGATGGGAACATTCTGGCCATACAATTTCATGGCAAGATTATTTGGAATCTGGCCTCCCATCGCGAGGACCAAGCCTTTAGGTGCTTCCAGATCAACAATGTCCATCACACGTTCGAAAGTCAATTCATCAAAATACAATCTATCACAAGTATCATAATCGGTACTCACTGTCTCAGGATTGTAATTGATCATGATCGAACGGTAATTCTCCTTATGAATGGTAGTGATTGCATTTACGCTGCACCAGTCAAACTCAACAGAACTTCCAATGCGGTAAGCACCAGAGCCTAAAACAATTACCGATTTATCATCTCTGGGAAATTCAATATCATGTTCGTTTCCATTGTAGGTGAGGTACAGATAATTTGTCTGTGCTGGATACTCACCAGCCAGTGTATCAATCTGTTTGACAGAAGGCAGAATATTTTTGCTCTTACGCCATTCGCGAACCAACAATAAATCGGGGTGAATATTTTTATTGGATGATTTCAACACCAGACGAGCCAATTGAAAATCAGAAAATCCTTGCTTTTTAGCTTGAAGCAACAACGTATCAGGCAATGTTTGCAGGGAGTTGATCTCTTCCAGCTTATTTTTTGTAACATGAATGTTCTTCAATTTCTGAAGAAACCAACGGTCGATTTTGGTCTTTTCATAAATCTCATCAACCGTATAATTTTTGTTGAAAGCTTCAGCAATAGCAAAAATACGGCGATCTGTAGGGTGATATAATTCTTCATCAATCTGTTCGATGGTGATCTCTTCATTGTTGGCTACAAAACCATGCATACCAATACCTACCATGCGAATTCCTTTCTGGATGGCCTCTTCAAATGAGCGGCCGATGGACATAATCTCACCCACACTTTTCATTGAACTGCCAAGGTTTTTCGATACGCCGGTAAACTTATTTAAATCCCAGCGAGGAATTTTACAAACGATGTAATCGAGTGCAGGTTCAAAAGCTGCGGTGGTCACTTTGGTCACCTGGTTATTTAACTCGTGAAGGCCGTAACCCAATCCAAGTTTGGCAGCAACAAAGGCTAATGGGTAGCCTGTTGCTTTTGAAGCTAAGGCTGAAGACCGCGATAGACGAGCATTTACCTCAATCACACGATAATCTTCAGAATGGGGATCGAGGGCATATTGAACATTACACTCACCTACAATTCCGATGTGACGGATAATTTTGATGGCCAGCGCACGTAATTTATGGTATTCAGAATTTGAAAGCGTTTGCGAAGGAGCCACTACGATACTTTCGCCGGTATGAATACCGAGCGGATCGAAATTCTCCATATTACAAACAGTGATACAATTATTGAAACGGTCGCGAACCACTTCATATTCAACCTCTTTCCAGCCTTTAATTGATTCTTCAACCAATATCTGAGGTGAATAGGTAAATGCTTTAGAGGCCAATTCTTTCAATTCCTCATCGTTGGAGCAAAATCCACTTCCCAATCCACCAAGGGTAAAAGCAGCACGTATAATAATTGGATACCCCACGATTTTAACAGCCGCATAAGCTGATTCAAGATCCAGACAGGCAATGCTGCGGGGAGTTTTTACTTCAATCTCAGCAAGCTTTTTAGAAAATATCTCACGGTCTTCAGTATCAATAATCGACTGAACCGGAGTGCCCAATACTTTCACATCATATTTTTCGAGAATGCCCTGTCGGAATAGCGCAACTCCGCAATTGAGAGCCGTTTGCCCTCCAAAAGCAAGTAAGATCCCATCAGGTTTTTCTTTTATAATGACCTGTTCAACAAAAAAAGGCGTTATTGGCAGAAAATAAATTCGATCCGCAATATCTTCCGAAGTCTGAATGGTTGCAATATTCGGATTGATCAGAATGGTATGAATATTTTCTTCCTTCAGCGCTTTCAAAGCCTGTGAGCCCGAATAGTCAAACTCTCCGGCCTCACCGATTTTCAGCGCTCCCGAACCCAGGACGATTACTTTTTTAATGTTTTTATTTATCATTATTTTCTTTTTTTATATTCAATCACATTGTTGATGAAATCGTCGAACAGGAATTCAGTATCCACTGGTCCGCTAGCAGCTTCAGGGTGAAACTGAGTAGAGAAAAATGGTTTGGTCTTGTGACGTATTCCCTCATTGGTTTGATCGTTCACATTGGTAAATAAAGGTTCCCAATCGTCGGGTAATGTTTTTGTATCAACAGCAAAACCGTGATTCTGCGAAGTGATAAAACAACGATCAGTTCCCTGGAGCAAAACTGGTTGATTATGACTACGGTGGCCGAATTTCAGTTTATAAGTTTCAGCACCCGCGGCACGTGCGAGTAACTGGTTCCCTAAACATATACCCATAATGGGTTTTTCAACAGCCATCGTCTTGCGTATATTTTCGACGGTGGCATCACACAAGGCCGGATCACCAGGACCATTGGAGAGAAATACCCCATCGAAATCTTCACCACTGAAATCATAATCCCAAGGAACACGGATCACAGTGGCATTGCGGTTGAGCAGACAACGGATGATATTGTATTTGACACCGCAATCGACCAAAACTATCCTGTGTTCGCCATTTCCATATACTTCTACTTTATCGGTACCGGCAAGTGCAACCAGGTTTTCCTGATTCGGATCGTAAAAATCAATGACTTCGTCTTCAAATTCAATTTTACCCAATAATGAACCTTTTGCCCTGATAATCTTAGTAAGGGCACGGGTATCGATACCAAATAATCCAGGTATCTTTTGCTCTTTCAACCAGTCACCCAAACTTTTAACCGCATTCCAATGGCTATATTCGAATGAATAATCTGACACAATTAAGCCGGTAATGTGAATTTTATTGGATTCATAAAATTCATTCAGTCCCTGGGCTTTCGAATCACCAGGCACACCATAATTTCCGATCAGGGGGAAGGTAGAAACTAGGATTTGACCCGTATATGAAGGATCTGTTAAACTTTCGGGATAACCGGTCATGGCAGTATAAAAGACCACCTCTCCGGCCACAGACCGCTCATATCCGAAGGATTTACCTTCAAATATTGTACCGTCTTCAAGAATCAATCTAACTTTTCGTTGTTGTGTCATCGTTGCAATGCTAAATATTAAAAAAAATGCGTCTGGCTACGGCTGTAGGGCAAACGCATGGTTGTTATATCTTAAACAAACTCTTTATACTATGGTGCTTCGGAATTTCAACCCGGCACTTCTCAAGGTTCAATTTCATTCTGTTTTTTATTACAGCCACAAAAATATAAATTATTCTTGAAGAAATACCTTGTTATAATAAATAAATGCATAAATTTGCATCGTATTTGTATATTTATTCAAAATGAAGAATCGTACCAAGAGACAACTGGCCATTAAACAGATCATCTTAAGCGGACGGATGAGCAGTCAGGATGAGCTTTTGCACATCATGAAAGACCAAGGCTTTGATTTAACTCAGGCTACTCTGTCGCGCGATTTGAAAATTTTGAAAGTATCAAAAGTATCTGATCAGGCATTGGGATATGTATATGTAATTCCTGAAAGTATGAACCCTGAAAGCCAGCGTGAAAATACAAGAATTAATTTTCTGGCAGATGGATTTAAGGATTTACAGTTTTCGGGAAATATGGCTGTCATGAAAACCATGCCGGGTTATGCAAGCAGTCTGGCCGTGGTTATTGATAATGCACAGCCGTATGAAATTATAGGAACCATTGCAGGTGACGATACCATATTGATTATTTTACGTGAAGGAGTTTCGCATGGTGACCTGATTAACAGTCTGATACTGGTAATGCCGACGCTGGAAGATAAGCTGGGATGAAAAAGTGGACAGTGTTCAGTATTCAGTATTCAGTAATCAGGACGGAATTTAATAAAAGAAAATGAATTTTTATTCTGAAGAAAATGAAAGATTTGAAAGATATTAAAGTGTATGTTGCAACTGAAGAGCATTTAAAATATGTTGATCAGGTGAATGATGCTATCGATCAAGCTTCTAAAGAGCGCGGAACGGGTATTGCACGCCGTACTTATGAATATATTGCAACAAAAATGAAGGAAGGCAAAGCTATCATTGCACTTGAGAATGACGAAACATTTGCAGGATTCTGTTATGTTGAATCATGGGGAGCAAAAAGTTTTGTAGCCAACTCAGGATTGATTGTCGTGAAAGAATACCGTGGAATTGGTCTGGCTACTGAAATTAAAAGAAAAGCTTTTATGCTATCCAGACAGGTTTATCCCAATGCCAAGATATTTGGACTAACAACAGGACTGGCAGTTATGAAAATCAACCATGAACTGGGTTATCGTCCTGTAACTTTTTCAGAACTCACTGATGATGAAGATTTTTGGAAAGGATGTCAAAGTTGTGTAAATTACGACATTTTGACGCGTACCAATAAAAGCAAGTGCCTCTGTACAGGAATGTTATACGATCCGGCATGGGAACAGGAAAAGAAGGTTGAAGAAAAAGTGGAAGAGAAAAAGAAAAATGGCTGGGCCATTAAAGGTACGTTGCTTGACATTATTAATAAATTGAAACCCAATAAGATCGGAACTCAACCCAAAAAAGTGGGAGGGTTTTCCCTTTTTAGAAAAAATAGAATATCATGAAGGATAAAGTAGTCTTGGCATTCAGCGGAGGTTTAGATACTTCGTATTGTGCAAAATACCTGTCGGTTGAAAAGAATATGGATGTGTATACAGCAATCGCCAATACGGGAGGATTTAACCAGGCTGAATTGGATGCCGTGGAGAAAAAAGCATACAATCTGGGAGCTGTTAAACATGTAACCTTAGATGTGACTGATACTTATTATGAGAAAAGTATCAAATATATGGTTTACGGAAACATTCTCAGAAACAATACTTATCCCATTTCGGTAAGTTCAGAGCGTGTATTTCAGGCCATTGCAATTATTGAATATGCCAAGAAGATTGGTGCAAAATATGTTGCCCACGGTAGTACCGGAGCAGGTAATGATCAGGTAAGATTTGATCTCACTTTTCAGATTCTGGCTCCCGAAATTGGTATCCTCACCCCTACCCGCGATCTGGAATTGAGTCGTCAGGAAGAAATTGATTACCTGAAAGCACATGGCGTAGAAGCTGATTGGAAAAAGATGGCTTATTCAATTAACAAAGGACTTTGGGGTACCAGCATTGGCGGCAAGGAAACGTTGAAATCGAACCAGACATTGCCTGAAGAGGCTTATCCTTCGCAATTGACTGAAACAGAGAACAAAGAGATCACTCTTGATTTTATTGAAGGTGAATTGAAAGGTGTTAATGGTCAAATATATGACAATCCTGTAAATGCAATACGTGCATTGGATGCTTTGGCTGCACCTTATGCAATTGGCCGCGACATGCACATCGGCGATACCATTATCGGCATCAAGGGACGTGTTGGATTTGAGGCTGCTGCTCCGATTGTTGCAATTAAGGCACATCAGATGCTTGAAAAACATACCCTTACCAAATGGCAGCAATACTGGAAAGAACAGCTCGGCAACTGGTACGGAATGTTCCTTCATGAGGCACTTTATTTTGAACCTGTCATGCGTGATATTGAGAAATTCCTTGAAAGTTCACAGCAAAACGTTACGGGTAAAGTAATTGTGCGCCTAATGCCATATAATTTTGTCCTGGTAGGAATTGAATCCAATCACGATTTGATGAGATCTGAATTTGGTGAATATGGGGAGAAAAACTCAGCATGGACAGCCGATGACGTAAAAGGATTTACTAAAGTGCTTTCGACTTCATTGAAGATCCACAATTCGGTGAATAAAACGTTTTAAGAAGCTGGAAACTTGGGGCTTGGGGCATGGGGAGTAAAATAGAAGCTAGAATTGTGTAAGCAAATAGGTCGGATAAAATCTTCCTACACTTCCTCACTTCCTCAACTTCCTCACTTCCTATTTTCATTTTCTCACTTTTACAGTTTTTAATGTGGCTACCGATTATTGTCCTAAATTTTATAATTGAGTTGGTTAAAGAAGTTGAGGGTTAAGGATTTAAAGAAATATTTTCCTCGTGCCAAAATAAAATGATCCCATTTTGGCAATTGATTTCAAAATACGTTTTTACGAAATAGGAAGTGAGGAAGTTGAGGAAGTGAGGAAGTGGAAAGTTTCAGACTCTGTAAGATTTTTGTCTTTCACTTCAAATATAGTCCTAATGGGTGTCATTTTTGCAGATACCAGAAGCATCCTTTTAGCTGTTACACGACACTAGTTAGCAGTTGCGATATTGCAAAATAATAAATTGATTAATTTACAAAATGATAAAAGTTGGAATTATTGGTGGGGCAGGCTATACAGCCGGTGAATTGATCCGCATATTGCTGAACCATCCACAGGCTGAAATCACTTTTGTACAAAGCAGCAGCAATGCCGGGAACCTTGTTTCAGATGTGCATACCGACTTGTTGGGCGATACCGAAATTGAATTCATCCTGCAACCTGATTTCTCAAAGGTTGATTTAGTCTTTTTCTGTATGGGGCATGGTAAATCGAAAGAATTCCTTCATAAGCATACTCTTCCTGACCATTTGAAGATTATTGACCTGAGTCATGATTTCAGATTGAAAAAGGAAGGCAACACTTTTGTTTATGGCTTGCCTGAACTGAACAGGGAATTGATACGTACATCAACCAGGATTGCCAATCCAGGGTGTTTTGCAACCGCAATTCAGTTGGCTATTTTGCCTATTGCAGCTGCAGGCTTAATTAAAGACGAACTTCATGTAAATGCCATAACTGGCTCAACAGGAGGAGGTCAGGAACCCACTCCAACTTCACATTTCAGCTGGAGGAACAATAATTTATCTGTTTATAAAGCCTTTGAACATCAGCATTTAGGTGAAATAGCAGAAAGCCTTCAGCAGTTGCAGCCTGATTTAAACCATGTTATCAACTTTATACCTGTTCGCGGAAATCATACCCGTGGTATATTTGCTTCAGTATATACCAAATTTGACGGCACACTTGAAGATGCACAAAAATTGTATCAGGATTATTATCAATCGCATCCTTTTGTGTTTGTAAGCAAGACCAATCCTGACCTTAAACAGGTGATAAATACCAATAAAGCAATTGTTTACCTCGAAAAGCACGGGGATAAACTGATGATCATTTCGGTCACCGACAATTTGTTGAAAGGTGCATCAGGACAAGCGGTTCAGAATATGAATCTTATTTTCGGAATTGAAGAAACGATGGGGCTGAATTTAAAAGCTGTGGCATTTTAGAAAGGTAATGTTGCATCTCAGCTAAATTGTCAATTTCGATCTGTAAAATAGGAGCACAAGATATCAAATGAGACGTTGTCAATATTGACAACGTCTCAATTTGCCTATAGTAAAGGAATTATTGTGCTGATTTATAAGCCACTAGCGTATAAAAAAAAGAATAAGAAATATCAAATATCAAATAAGAAATATCAAATATCAAATAAGAAATATCAAATATCAAATAAGAAATAAGGAAAACTGCGGCGCGATTTATCGAAGAGGATTCGTGTAATTCGTTTCAATTCGTGTAATTCGTATCTTCATGTAATCCGTTTTAATCCGTGTAATCTTTTTAGAGATGAAATTATTCGAAGTATATCCGTTAATGGACATTACGCCTGTGAAAGGCGAAGGTTGTTATATTTGGGACGAGCAGGGTACCAAATACTTAGACTTGTATGGGGGCCATGCTGTTATTTCTGTGGGTCATTCGCATCCGCATTATATCAAAAGATTGACAGATCAGTTGAATCAGATCGGCTTTTATTCCAACTCTGTTCAGATTCCACAGCAGAAAGTTCTGGCTGACAAACTGGGGGAGCTCTCAGGATATCCTGATTATCAGTTGTTTTTGGTCAATTCAGGAGCCGAAGCAAACGAGAATGCACTCAAACTGGCTTCCTTTGTAACTGGTCGTAAAAAGATAGTGGCATTTAAAAAAGGATTTCATGGCCGAACTTCAGGGGCAGTAGCAGTTACCGACAATCCGAAAATCATTGCTCCGGTCAACCAAACTTCAAATGCAATTCTCATTCCGTTTAACGATCTGAAATTGCTTGAAGAGCAGCTGATTACAAACGAAATTGCAGGAGTTATCATTGAAGGAATTCAGGGAGTAGGTGGTATAAATGTACCAGCTGAAGGATTTTTGGTAGAGGCTAAGAAATTGTGTGAGAAATATGGAACATTGTTAATTCTGGATGAAATACAATCAGGCTATGGACGCAGCGGTAAATTTTTCGCACATCAATATACAGCGGTGAAGCCTGATATCATTACAGTTGCCAAAGGGATGGGGAATGGATTTCCAGTTGGAGGTGTTTTGATCGCTCCTGAAATCAAACCTTGGTTTGGAATGCTGGGTACTACCTTTGGAGGAAATTACCTTGCCTGTGCAGCTAGTCTGGCAGTCTTGGAAATCATGAAAAGTGAAAGCCTGATTGAAAATTCAGCGGAAGTTGGAAGCTATCTTATTGGTAAATTGAAAAAAATTGAAGGTATTAAAGAAGTGAGAGGTCTTGGCTTGATGATCGGTCTTGAATTTGATCAACAAATTAATGATATGCGCCATATATTGTTAAAAAAACATCATATATTTACAGGAGTTTCAGGAGCAAATACCATTAGGTTGCTTTCTCCGCTAACTTTGAGCAAAGAACAGGCTGATACTTTTATTGAAGCCTTGAAATCTTTGATTTAACAGACAATTATTAATTAGAAAGAATATGATTGAGCAGAAAATTACCATCATCGGTGGAGGAAATCTTGGAAGTGCCATTGCATCTGGTTTAATCAAATCTAACCAAATACAACCAACATCTATTACAGTGACACGCCGACGTTTAAGCCTGTTGGAGAAACTTCAGGAACAAGGTGTTAATATTACTAATAACAATATTGAAGCATCACGAAATGCTGATATTATTATTCTGGCAATCAAGCCTTACCAGGTTTTGGAAATCATCGAAGAAATCAAACCAGTATTAAAACCCAATCAGATTCTAATTTCATTGGTTGCTGGAGTTGGGCTTCCGAAATTGGAGGAAGTTGCCGGACAGAGTGCACAGATATTCAGGGCAATGCCCAATACCGCTATTGCTATTCAGGAATCTATGACCTTGATTTCGACCAATGTAAAGTCAGAGGAATTACGCAATCAGGTGGTATACATTTTCGCTCAGCTGGGTCAGGCAATAATTATTGCTGAAGAATTGATGGCTGCTGCTACAGTCCTTGCATCTTGCGGAATTGCATTTGCATTGCGTTATATGCGAGCCGCTATGCAGGGCGGAATTGAAATTGGCTTCGGAGCTGAAATGGCGCAATTCATTACAGCCCAAACGGTTAAAGGTGCAACAGGATTGATCCTCGACTCAGGAAGGCATCCGGAACAGGAAATTGATAAAGTGACCACTCCCCGCGGAATTACAATTACCGGGTTGAATGAAATGGAGCACAAAGGATTCAGTTCCTCCTTGATCCAAGGACTAACTGCCTCTTTCAATAAAATAGAGAAAGGCTAACCTTACTATTTTGAAAAAACATTTACGATATAAAAAGATAACTGTCAAAGTAGGCAGTAATGTTCTGACCAAAGCTGATGGCACTTTAAATGATGCCAACATTTCGCATTTGGTGGATCAAATTGCCATTCTGCACCAAAATGGAGTAGAAATAGTATTGGTGTCCTCGGGTGCAGTGGCTGCAGGAAGAGGTGAAATAGGGAACGGCAAAAAGCTGGATACCGTTTCAGCACGCCAATTGTGGTCGGCTGTTGGTCAGGTTATACTTATCAACAAGTATGCTGAAGCTTTCAAAAAATACGGAATGTCATGTGCACAGGTACTTACTACTAAAGAAAATTTCAGCGATCGGATGCACTACCTGAACATGAAAAACTGCATTATGACATTGATCGAAAACAAGGTCATTCCCATTGTGAATGAGAACGATACCATTTCAGTTACCGAGTTGATGTTTACTGATAATGATGAACTCTCGGGACTGATTGCTTCGATGGAGAACTCTGATGCACTGATTATACTTAGCAACATTGATGGAATTTATGATGGCTCTCCTGAATTGCCTGAATCACAAGTGATCCGCGAAATTACATCAAAAAGTAAACCACTTAAAGATGCAATTACAACTTCAAAATCGAACTTTGGCCGCGGAGGTATGTTAACAAAATACCATATTGCAAAAAAAGTGGCCAAAGGTGGAATTAACGTTCACATTGCCAATGGGTTGAATGAAAATACACTTCTCCGTATTATGAATACAGAGGAGGAAATCGTTCATACAACATTTCTATCGGATAAAAAAAAATCGTCTAATGTAAAAAAATGGATATCCTACTCCGAAAGTTTTGCCAAAGGTGAACTGGTGGTCAACGATGGTGCCCGTAATGCACTTCTATCTAGTCAGGCATCCAGCCTTTTAACCATTGGTGTGGTATCTGTAGGGGGTACTTTTGAGAAAGGTGACCTGGTAAAAATTAAAGATGAAAGCGGCCATCTGATTGGTATTGGCAAGTCAGAATACAATTCTGAAAAAGCTGATAAATTCAAAGGAAATAAGACAAAAAAAGCAATAGTTCATTACGATTACTTATATTTGATGGAATAAGTTGAAGTCATGACAGTTAAAGAACAACTCGGTCTGGTATTAAAAGCCAGCAGAAAACTGAACCTCGTTTCAGTAGAGACAATTAATCAGGTACTTGAAGATGTAGCAGCGGCTGCAATCGAAAATACGGCATTTATCATTCATGAAAATGAAATAGATCTGAGCCGAATGGATCCATCTGATCCTAAATATGACCGTTTGATGCTGACTGCTGATCGGATCAAATCTATTGCTGCCGATATTCGAAATGTGGCCTCACTCCCTTCGCCTCTTGGCCGTATATTGAGTGAAACTACCCGTCCCAATGATCTACATATCAAAAAAATAACTGTCCCATTTGGAGTCATTGGCATCATTTATGAAGCGCGACCCAATGTAACTTTTGATGTTTTCTCCTTGTGTCTAAAATCAGGAAATGCCTGTGTTTTAAAGGGAGGCAGCGATGCAAACAATTCGAATGTAGCCATTGTGAAAGTCATTCAGGATGTACTTGTTAAACATCAACTGGATAAAAATATACTTTCCTTGCTGCCATTGGGTCGCGAAGCAACCACAGAATTACTTCATGCCCACGGATTGGTTGATCTGATTATTCCACGCGGCTCGCAGAGTCTGATTAACTTTGTACGCGAGAATTCATCCATCCCGGTTATAGAAACAGGCGCAGGTATTTGCCATACTTATTTTGATGAAATGGGGGATACAGCCAAAGGACAAGCAATTGTTAACAATGCAAAAACCCGTCGTCCCAGCGTATGCAATGCGTTGGACTGTTTGATTATACACCAAAACAGGCTCAACGATTTACCATCAATAACAGAAATACTTTCTGAAAGTAAAGTAGTAATTTATGCTGATGAAAAAGCCTATCAGGCCTTAGATGGAAAATATCCGGTTTCACTTTTAGAACCAGCCAATGAAAAATCGTTTGGCACTGAATTTTTATCCTACAAAATGTCCATAAAAACGGTCGCTAACTTGGATGAGGCGCTTGATCACATTGCACAATACAGTTCCAAGCATTCAGAAGCCATTGTTTCTGAAAACAAAGAGGCGATTATCAAATTTCAGAAATCAGTGGATGCGGCAGCCGTATATTGCAATGTATCAACAGCTTTTACTGATGGCGCACAGTTTGGTTTGGGAGCTGAAATTGGCATATCAACCCAAAAATTACATGCCCGCGGTCCAATGGCGCTTCAGGAACTGACCAGCTACAAATGGATTATTGAAGGAGATGGTCAAATCAGGGCAAAGTAAAAAAGTCGTAATATTGATAGACATTGTTTTAAAAACAAAAATTACACTATCTTTATACACTAAAATACATTCAAACAACAAACTAATAAACAGTCACTTCGGCATATAAATAAGATAGAATGAGACATTTCACCTCGGTACATGACCTTGAAAATCTGGATGACGCATTAAAACTTGCTTTTGAACTTAAAAAATCCCCCTATAAATATCAGGAACTTGGCAAAAATAAAACATTGTTGCTGGTATTTTTCAATTCGAGCCTGCGTACCCGTTTGAGTACCCAGAAAGCTGGATTGAACCTTGGAATGAATGTTATCGTATTCGACATCAACCAGGGAGGCTGGAATCTGGAAACAGAGTTGGGCGTGATCATGGATAGTGACAAACCTGAGCACATTCGTGAAGCTGTTCCTGTTATTGGCAAATATTGCGACATTATTGGTGTTCGCTCATTTGCCAAATTTGAGAATAAGGCCGATGATTACGAAGAGAAGATTATACAGCAATTTATTGATTTTTCAGGCGTTCCTGTTGTAAGTATGGAAGCTGCAACCCGTCATCCACTTCAATCGTTTGCCGACCTGTTAACCATTGAAGAATTCAAAACCAAAGATCGTCCAAAGGTAGTTTTAAGTTGGGCACCTCACCCTCGTGCATTGCCTCAGGCTGTCCCCAATTCTTTTGTTGAATGGATGCGGCAAACTGATTATGAGTTGGTTGTTACTCATCCTGAAGGCTATGAACTGGCGCCTGAATTTATGGGTGAATTGAAACCCGAATACGATCAGATGAAGGCTTTTGAAGGCGCTGATTTCATTTATGCAAAGAACTGGGCCTCCTATACCGATTATGGAAAGATCCTTTCAAAGGACCGTACCTGGACAGTTTCAGACCGTCAAATGGCAGTTACCAATAATGCAAAATTTATGCACTGTCTGCCTGTACGCCGCAATATGATTGTTACTGATGAAGTGATTGATGGCCCAAATTCTATCGTTATTCAGGAAGCTGAAAACCGATTGTATTCTGCTCAGGCAGTTTTGAAGTTGATATTAGACACTCTAGACACTTTAGACACTTCTTATGGAAAGATTAACCATTATAAAAGTAGGCGGTAAGGTTGTTGAAGATAAGGATTCTCTTGAACAATTGCTTGCACAGTTTGCCCAGATTCGAGGTAAACGGATTTTGGTTCATGGAGGGGGTAAGTTGGCAACGAGTCTGGCTGAAAAACTTGGAATTGAGACGAAAATGGTTGAAGGCCGCCGCATAACCGATGCCCCTACATTAGAGGTAGTTACAATGGTATACGCAGGACTCGTAAACAAAAATATTGTAGCAGGCTTGCAGGCAAAAGGTTGTAATGCCATTGGATTGACTGGTGCTGATCTTAATGTTATACGTGCAGTTAAGCGACCGGTCAAGGACATTGATTATGGCTTTGTGGGTGATATTATGGGTGTCAATACTTCTGAATTGCGAATATTGCTGAATGAAGAAGTGGTTCCTGTTATGGCGCCCATCACTCACGATGGCAAGGGGCAATTGCTCAATACCAATGCTGATACCATAGCTGCTGATCTGGCAATTGAATTGTCGAATTACTATACTGTCAATCTGTTTTATTGCTTCGAAAAAAAAGGTGTATTATTGAATCCCGATGATGAAAATTCTGTTATTTCAGAACTTAGCTACAACCGTTTCAAAGAACTTCAACTTGATGGTGTCATTAAGGAAGGCATGATTCCAAAACTATTCAATGGATTCAATGCCATGAAAAACGGGGTCAATCAGGTTTTAATTACCAATCCTTTCCTTATATCTATGGCCAAGGGTACTCGATTAAGTTTGAGAGAAGATTGAACGCCTGATAAATTAAAGTGTTAAAATTCATAACTTGTTTGTCCGATTTTCGTTTAAGGAATATATCTTAAATGCCAAAAGACATCAATAACAGATCACATTGTTAAAAATATAATTGGTTCTTTATGGTGAATAAAGGGATTATGTTTAAGCTTGAATATTATTTTAAATGAATAATATCAACGATATAAGAAATTTTGGAGTGATTGGATTTTTAATATGGATGGATTGTGTGGAGTAGAAGAGCCGTTTCAGAGCAGTTCTGAAACGGCTTCTTCTTTTCCACACACTTTAACAAATTATTAGGCCTTCAATAAGTATTAGGAAACCCTGACCCAACAAGATAATTACTCTCCTAAATTTTTCCTTTTATTTTAAACCGCCTATCCCTTTCGGTCAAGTACCACTTCCCATAAATCAATCAAGTACATTCATGATAAAGATTTTAATCACAAGGAAAACCAACACTTCCGACAATCCGACAATCCGACAGTACCATTTTTTATTAAAATACAATTGAGCCCCTCACAAAATGCTATTAGCCACCGAGTCAGTAAGATACAAATAAATAGGAAATATTGATTACCGATTGATTATTTTTTTTGTGTCTTCGATGTATCTATTTAACTATGTTGCAAAATAGCTTTTCGAGAACGAGTTAACAGTTTAATTTCTTTTTTATCGTTCGTTCTTAGTGAATAAAAAATCATTAAAAAATCATCTGTAATAATTGATTATCAACACTTTAATAGATAAGAGAAATTGCATATTCCCTCTTTAAAGAATGTGGCAGAGCTAATTCTAAATCTTAAAAGGAGCTGTTTTTAATGAGAGGAAGGACCTTAAAAACTATCTTAACCTTGAAAATTAAAAATACTCAACTGTCGGATTGTCGGATTGTCGGATTGTCGTTAATGAATTATGTGTATTATAGATTCAATATTTTCTGCAATTGTACTTTTCGTTTAAGGCATGGGCCTAATTATGCTGACTGCTTATCCACTTGACCCAAGTGGATAAGCAGTTATTTTAAATCATCTACTATCCCAAATTGTTTGAAAACAATTTAAACCGAACCATCTCATACTTTCTGCTAAATACTCTCAAATACTCCCTCAGCTCCGGTTAAGATTCCTACTATTTAAGCATTGCATTGAATCCTTTGCAGGTGTCCATACTGTGGGTATTTTGCAGCCCATCCCTCACTGTTCAAGATAGAGTTCGTATATTGCTCGTGCATTACTCGTATATCATTTGTATCTGTACAGATTATATAGTGTCATTAAGAAAACAACCTAAATTCTTGTTTCTGGAGTTTGACTCAAAAATATTGAGATTGAAATTTGCATTTTCTCAATTTTGGTTATCCATAAGTTAGCGTTTCTGAAATTTAAGGA
>Ga0123339_10000521_pt1 | contig 29956 bp, 17 predicted proteins | sample lystaG_FD_89956 | JGI IMG/M metagenome (GOLD analysis project Ga0123339, IMG submission 89956) | Glacier valley bacterial and archeal communities from Borup Fiord, Nunavut, Canada, to study Microbial Dark Matter (Phase II) -... | ecosystem: Environmental > Aquatic > Freshwater > Ice > Glacier ...
CGTGGATATCGCGGTGGCTACCTGCCGTTGGAGCGGCGCGAGATCGAGAAGGGCTTGCGTGATGGCGAGGTGCGCCTGGTGGTCAGTACCAACGCTCTTGAGTTGGGTATAGACATTGGCACCCTGGAAGCCTGCATTATGGCCGGCTACCCAGGCACTGTCGCCAGCACGTGGCAGCAGGCGGGCCGAGCCGGGCGGCAGGTAGGCAGCAGCGTAGCAGTGTTGGTCGCGGGTAGCAGCACGCTGGATCAGTACATCGTCAACCATCCCGCCTACTTCTTCGGCCAGACAGCAGAGAACGGGCTAGTTAATCCCGATAACCTGCTGATCCAGATGGGTCACCTCAAGTGCGCCGCCTTCGAGCTACCCTTCGCCGCGGGCGAGCAGTTCGGGCCAAGCGATGTCAGCGAACACCTAGCCTACCTGGAGCAGGAGGGTATCCTGCACTACTCTGGGGGGACATACCACTGGATGGCCGAGAACTTCCCCGCCCAGGCAGTCAGCCTGCGGACGGCCTCCAATGACAACTTCCTGATCGTAGACGTGACCGACGCAAGCCGCCCACGCACCATTGGTGAGGTTGACCGCTTCGCCGCGCCCACCACCATCCACGAGGAGGCTATCTACCTGCACAACGCCCAGCCTTACCACGTGGATAAACTGGACTGGGACGAGCAGAAAGCCTACGTGCGGGCGGTCGAGGTAGACTACTACACCGACGCAAACCTGGCCGTCAGCCTCAAGGTGCTGGATGTTCTCAGTGCGCCCGATCAAGTGTTGGGCCGGAAGGTCGCTGCCGCCCCTCAGTCGGTGGCCGAGGCGGGCTGGCCGCTGGTAGTAGCGCGGCAGGCTAGAGAAGGCTACCGACCAGAGTTGGGCGCACTGCAAGAGGAGACCCCTACCCTGCCTTCCTCCACCAGGGGCCTGGGGAAGGATGTTGACCCCACGTTGCACGCAGCCCGTAATCACGGGGAGGTGATGGTCACGGCAATGGCGACGATCTACAAGAAGATAAAGCTGCTGACGCATGAGAACCTGGGCTGGGGGCGAATTACGCTGCCAGAGCAGGAGATGCACACTACCGCCTACTGGCTGACGGTGCCACCCGAAGCAGCGGCTGGGCTGGCGAAGGATGAGTTGCAGGCGGGGCTGATCGGCCTCGGCAACGTGCTGGCCGGGCTTGCGCCGCTCTACCTGATGTGCGACCCTCGCGACATTGGCTCGACGGTGCAGGTGCGCTCCCCCTTTACCCGCCGCCCAACCATCTTCATCTATGATAGCTACCCAGGGGGGATCGGCTTCAGCCAGAAGCTCTACGACTCGCACGCCGCTTTGCTGCAAGCGGCTGGCGAACTGGTGCGGGCTTGTGGTTGCGAGAGCGGCTGCCCCAGTTGCGTCGGCCCAGCGGCGGAGACGGGAGCGGACGCGAAGGCATCCACCCTGCGCCTGCTGGCCGCTTTGCATTAGGCGGTTTACAAAGCGGTCAGCTTGTGCTATACTCCATTGCACACCGCTGGTAAAACGTAGTGGTAGCCCCCACCTTCTTCAAGAAAAGGTTGAGCGAAGCAGTATGACAGCACTAACCCCTTCAGTTCGTCATCGTCTTTTTGCCGCCGAGCAGTACGAACCTGACCTGCTGGCCCGCCGTAAGCGATTTGGCACGGTTGTGCTGGGTTTCTCCATCATTGTCAGTCTGATCTCTGTGGTCAGCGCGCTCTTCCTGCCTAAGCCTAGTTACCCACTCGCTGGGCTGGCAGTTGTGGCCCTGCTAACTAGTAGCACTCTGTTGGTTGCGCTGGGGCGGGGCTACGTCAATGTGGTGAACTCGATCACCACCGTCTTTGGCACCCTGCTGCTGATCGCTAGCGCGCACTTTGCCGACGGTATCTACGGCTCGTCGGCCCCTCTACTGCTGGTTACACTGGCTTACACCCCCTTCCTTGTTCCCCGCCCAGTCTTTATATCCAACCTGATCTCTACCCTGGTTGGCACCACCATCGTGCTAATGTACGAATTGAATGGTAACCCACCAATGCTCCCGCTCAGCGGCGAGCCGCTCTCTTTCTCCTATGCTCTATCAACCGTGATACTGGCAGCGATCATGTACTACTTCAGCGAGGGCTTGAACAGCGCGGTACGACGGCTGACAGCGCAGAGTGCCGACCTGAGTCGGGCGAACCAGGAGCTAACCCACCAGCAGCAGGCTCGCCAGCTTGCCGCCGAGCAGGTCTCTACCGCTGCAAACCACATGGCTGCCTTTACTGGTGAGCAGACAGTGCGGGTGCGCGAGGCCGTTGGTACCTTCAACCAGACGCAGGCCAGCGCAGAGGAGTTGAGCCGCATCTCCCAGCAGATCGCGGCGGTCGCCGCCGAGGTGCGTGGGGCTGCGGCTAGCACTTTGCAGCAATCGCGCAGCACCCAGGAGCAGGTAGCCGACGGCATCGGCGAGATCGCGCTGGTACTCGGCCAGGTCAACGTGATTGCCAGCACCGTCAGCACCCTGGAGGAGAGTTCGCGGGGTATTGGGCTGGTGGTCACCTCGATCCAGGAGATCGCCGACGAAGTGCGCTTGCTAGCCCTCAACGCCGCCATCGAAGCAGCGGGGGCGGGCAGCTATGGCCGCCGCTTTGGGGTAATCGCCAGTGAGGTCAGCAGCCTATCCGACTCGGCAGAGCAGCAGACCCGAATAGTTAGCCAGCAGTTGCAGCAGTTGCAAGCGGCCATCCAGGCGGTAGCTGGGGCTAGCAAGCAGGGTATTGCGCTCGCTGGGCGCAGCGAACACTACCTGCGGAGCATAGGCCAGGCTGCCACCCAGATCAACAACCTGAGCGACCAGACCGACCGCCTTGCCGACTCTATCTCGCAGACTACCAGCCAGCAACGGCTAGCCAGCCAGGAGGTGGTTGAGCAGATGCGTACTCTCGTGCGGCTAGCCCAGTCAGAGGCAGACAGCGCGACAGTAGGCGCAGAGGCCGCCAGCAACCTGCGCCTGGTCGCTAGCGGCCTCGCAGACAGCCGGGACTACGCGGCTCCCTCACTGGCTGGGCCAAAGGTGAGCAAGCCCTCGTAGGGTGAAGGGTCTATCATCTTCAGCAAGAGCAGGCGCACTTCGCGGCCCTTCGCCAGCATAAAGAGGATGTTGCGCTCGTCTGCGCTCAAGCCCATAGTGTTGACCAGCCTTGCATACTGCTTCATGTACTCGTGCTGATCGCTCTCTCCCACCCCTGCGTCAGCCAGGGCAGCCAGGATCGCGGCATGGGCAGCACGTAGCTTAGCATCACCAGCGGCCACCGCCGCTTCGATAGCAGCCGCGACTACCTCGGCCTTGAGCCGAAACTCCTCTGGCAGCTTCTTGACCATCTCCATCAAGCTACCGTCGGTCATCGCCTCGTGGATGCGCCTGGTGGTCAAGCCGCTAACCAGGCGGTGCAGTTCGAGGTACTCGCTGGTCTTGAGCTTAACCCGCAGGCCGTCGCTATAGCGTAGCACCCAGCCCTCCACCCCCCGCGAGGCGGCGGCCAATGTAACCAGCGACGGCACCGCCATGCTCTCCGCCTGCGCCACCAGCTTGAAGCCGTACTGGGCGGCGATCTGTTGCAAGCTAGCATAATTGTGGTCATAGCCGTCGGCAATCTCTATCGCGCCGATCAGATAGAGGTTCTCCTCACCCCCGTAATCTACCACGATGCGGTTTTGGGGGTAGATGATCTCGAATAGCAAGGTGGTGTGCAGCGGGAATTGCGCGCTGGCGAAGTTGCGGCGCACGAACGCAGTTGCCCACTGGGCCTGCTCTGAGTTGAACGCACCCCGCGTGGCGATGCGATAAACTCCTGCGTACCAGAAGCCAATGCCTAGCGATCCGTCCATCTTGACAGTCACCTCTGGCGGCTCTGGCGGCAGGTTGTCCAGCGTGGTCTGCGGCATCTCGCCCAGGTTGAAGAACTTACTGAAGGGGCGAGCGGCCAGCCTCGCCGTCGGCCAGTGGAAGATCAGGCCACGGCACATCTGCTCGATCTCCGTCCAGCCGTGATCGTAGACTGCCTGCTCGGTGTAGTTGAGGATCAGATACTCACCCTCGACCTGGGCGCGGACGTTGCCCAGGGCGCGGTAAGCCTCGCGGTTCGCTCCATGCTGGCGCACTGCTTCGGTGATCGTCTCCAATGCGTCAATCATCGCTGATCCTTCATGCTTGCCAGAGCTTAGCGGTTCTCGCGCTGCACCGCCCAGCCGAGGCGGGCCGAACGCAGGCGCAGGCCGAGGCTTGGAGCCACCCGCAACAACCCTCCCTCAATCCGGCCCAGCCGCCGCCCACCAAGCAGGCGTGCGGCCTTGCGGTAGAGGCGCAGGCTAGCGGCGGCCCTGATCGCCGCCAGGTAGTCCAGCCCCCACAGCCCCATCCGCTTTGCCCCCAGCACCCCGAAGGCCAGCGGCAGGATGCGTGGGTAGACCCGCAGGGTATGCAGTGTCACGTGGGTATAGTCGCCCAGCGAAGTCGTGTCCTGGAAGAAGCGTCGGATGAGGTCGGGGCCGAGGTCGGCTAGTACGCGGCAAAAGATGTTCATGATCTGGTTCACCTCGTTCTGCCTGCCCTGGGCCAGCCCCGCCTGGGTCGGCGACATGAAGCGGCTGAAGACCCACATCATGCCCAGGTTCTGCTGATGCGCCCCGATCCGCCGCAGCGAACCAGCATCTAGCAGGTTGCGGCTAAGGGCAAGATCGAGCAGGCTGACGATGCGGCCAAGATTGCGAACGTGGCTGCCGAAGCCGCAGAAGGTGAGCGGCGATTGCTGGGCTGCCGCGTCGCCAATGCTGATGATCCGCTCTGTCGCCCCGCTACCCGCTCGCACGCGCAGGCCGTCGCGATGGCGGGCGGGGATGAAGCCGTAGACGGGCTTGCGGTGTTGGAAATCCTCACCGATCCGCTTGTAAGTGGGTAGTAGGCGGAAGTAGTCCTCGAACAGGGCCAGCAGGTCGCACTCGCCACCCTCGTCCAGGTTGGCATAGTAGAAGACGTAGGTAGTCATCTCATCTTCGCGGCCAGGAAAGCCCTCCCAGATCAACTGCCGCCCGCCCTGCGCGTCGGCCACGCTCACCAGCACGTCACCCACTCCCGGATCAACCTCGTCTATCGCGCTGCCTTGCACGAAGCCTTGCGCCACCGTGCCGACCGTCGGGCAAACTGCACTGAAGGGCCGTCCGTTGTTGAGTGCCTGCGCCAGTGGGGAGGTGCTGCCCATGTCATCCACTAGCAGCGCAGCCTTGAAGCGGCAAACCGTCGCGCTGTCATCCTCCACTTCCACCACAATCCCGCCCAGCTTGCCGCCCGCTTGCACGTAGGCGTGGCGAAAGCCATAGCCAGAGCGGATCAGGCTGCCAGTGCCAGACTGCTCGATCTTCTGCACGCAGAGGGCCAGCAGCGCACTAGCATCCAACGCGAGGTCTAGCACGCCAATCAGCTTGAGGTCTGCCGCTGGCACATTGATCGTATTGGGGGCGAAGCGGATCACACCCGTGTGGTAGCGACGCTGGATGATCGGCTCAAGCTCGGCCCAGGTAAACAGGCCCAGGCCAACCAGCCTGCCCAGTTCAGCCGCACTGATGTTCCACTCGCGGTGGGTGCTACCGATCTCCTTGCGGTCGAAGACCAGCACTTTGCGGCGGTAACGGGTCGCTAGCAATGCCGCATCTAGCAGACCCAGCCCAGCCCCAGCGTAGATCACCTCAAACTCACCGTCGCTGGCTGGTAGCACGTCCACATAGCTGATCACCGGCGCAGGGTCGTGCTGCACGAAGTAGCGTTGCCAGTCCCGATTGAGGCCGTAGGCGTGGCGCAGCGCAGCCAGGCCACCCGGCATGGCGGTGAACGCGGCTACGGTTAGGGGATAGCGGGAGCGTAGTTGCTCGGCCAGGGCTTCGGCGGTGCTGTGCAGGTTAGCGGTTGCGGTCATTGGCTCGTCCTCTATGTAATGATCTATTGTAACGGATCGGCTACCTGATAACCAACCATGCCCGCTTAAACTGCTCACGGTTGCCTTGCAGGTAGCAAGCGAATAAGCGGATAAGCGACTGATAACTGGGTGCTGTTCAGCCGCGTATGGTTAGGCTGATCTGCTGGCAGATGCCCCTTGCAACCCTGAACAGCTAGCCATCTTTAACGCCCTGTGCAGGGTCAACACTGCGATCTCTGGGCGGGCGCGCAGGCGGTGGGGGATGCCGCTCATGCCGATGCCGCGACTGACATAGAGCGGCAAGCCGTGATGATCGCAGTAGCCACGCAGCAACTCCTCGTGCTTGTGCGGCAGGTGCGGCGCGCCGAAGAAGGGCAGGATCACCTGGCCGCCGTGCGTGTGACCGCAGAGCATCAGGTCTACTCGCTGCCCTGCGATGCGATCCACAAAGTCGGGGTTGTGGGCCAGCAGCACGCGGCACTCAGTGCCTGGCAAGCCGCGCAGGGCAGCGGGCAGGTCGTAGTTGTGCGAGCGCAAATCCTCAACCCCAGCGAAGTGTAGGTGCGCTCCCTCGCGCTCCAGGGTAGCGTGCTGATTGCGTAGCACCTGTGCGCCGCCGCTTTGCAGCCAGCCCACGTTGGCCTGCTCGTGGCCGAAGTAGTCGTGATTGCCGAGGACAGCGAAGATGCCCTCCTTTGCCACCAGCCTGGCAAGCAGGGTCGGGAAGCGGTAGCCAGCCCTGCGCGTCACGTAGTCACCGAGCAGGCAGATCACATCTGGCTGCTGGGCATTGGTTCTCTCTACCACGCGGCGCAACTGTCGTTCACCGACCCGCCAGCCGTAATGTATGTCGCTGATTACTACCAGCCGCAGACCGTCGAAGCTGGGCGGTAGGTTGGGTAGACGGACGGCAGTGTGGGTCACTTCCAGCCAGAAGGGTTCGATGAAGTAGCTATAACCCAACGTGCCGATGCCCAGCACTGCCGACCCTAGCACCTTCGCTAGCAGCCGCACCTTGCGCCGCCTGAACCGTTGCCGCCCCCAGCCCTCCCGCTCGTCCGCCACCGTCACCGGCTGCCAACCCCCGCCGCCTTCAATGTCGCCTGCTGAATGGCGAACAACTCCGCCAACCCCTTGTCGGCGAGGTTGAGTAGCTGATCAAGGGCGGCGCGATCGAAGGGCTTGCCCTCTGCCGTCCCCTGCACTTCGATGTACTTGCCACTGCCGGTCTGCACCACGTTGAAGTCTACCTCGGCCCGCGAGTCCTCCTCGTAGGCAAGATCGAGACGCGCTTCGCCCGCGACGATCCCGACGCTGATGGCGGCTAGTGGCTCAAGCAGGATGCGTTTGCTGCCGACGCGGTGTGCCTGTCGCAGCTTGTCTACTGCCAGGGCCAGGGCAACATAGGAGCCAGTAATCGCGGCGGTGCGGGTGCCACCATCGGCGTTGATCACGTCGCAGTCCACTGTCAACTGGATGTCACCGAGGGCGACCAGGTCGGTAATCCCACGTAGGCTGCGCCCTATCAGTCGTTGAATCTCCTGGGTGCGCCCGCTGACCTTGCCTGTACTGGCTTCGCGGCGGTTGCGACCGGGGGTAGCCGAGGGCAACATACTGTACTCAGCCGTCACCCAGCCGCCCTTGCCGACGCGGTGCGGTGGTAGGTCGGTTTCGGCAGTGACAGCGCAGATCACCTGGGTGCGGCCAAACTCAACCAGCACCGAGGCGGTAGGGAAGACCTGATAGTTGGTGGTGATCTTGATGGCGCGCAGGTCGGTGGCAGCGCGACCATCTGGGCGAGCATTGTTCGGCACGGCTAACTCCGGGGGCGACTGGATTTGCTGGAAGGCGCGGCTCACCTTTGCGGCTGCGTGCAGGGTAAGGGCTACCATGCTGCTGCTGATCGGCGGCTGATTTGGATACTCCTCTGGGTAAAAGAGGCTCTCCAACAGCGTCTCGGCCAGCACAAAGGGCCAGGCAACGGTGAGGGCGGCGGCCAGCAGGTCGCGCTCTATTATACTCAATTTGCACTCGCTCTGATACTCGCTGAGAAAGAGGTCGAACAGCCTTGCATTGGCCTGCCGTTCGGGGCGCAACTCTGGCTGACCGCCGCCGCTGAAGATCAGCACGCTGAAGTAGAGTAGAGCCTGGGCCAGTTCGAGCAGGCGGGGAGCGTAGCGCGAGCTATCCCAGCCGCGCACGGTGGTCACTTCGCCTCGGCGGTTGAAGGTAAGATTGTAGCCGTGATAGTTGCCGTGGATGTGTAGCAGGCGCAGGTGGGGAGCGGCGGCGGCGATGCGGCGGTCGGCCACGCTGTGGGCATCCGCGATCTGGTCGAGGGCAGCATCAGCCCGCTGGCGGTCGGCGGGGTCGCGTAGGGCAGCTACGTAGTGGCTGAGCCGATTTAGCCGCGCTCGCCCCTGCCCCAACATTGACCACTGCTCCGGCCAGTAGTTGGTCTCGCCCGCGTATTGTTCGCTGATGCGGTGTAGTTTGCCGAGGGTACGAGCGGCACTGGCTACCTGCGTCGGGCTGTCGTAGACGAAGTTTACCCCTTCCACCCACGCTTGCAGTTCGTAGCTCTCGCCCGCTACCGCCAGGGTGGTCGCCCCGTTGGGCATGGCGATCAGGTTGGGGACGGGCAGCCCGTGGCGACAGACGTGCAGCATGATCGCTTGCTGGTGGCGGTAATCCTGGGGGCTGGCGGCTGGGTCGTGGTGGTGCAACAGGTAGGCGCGCCCCCAGGCATCGCTGAGGCGCAGGGCCAGCCGCCCACCATGCAGATTGAGGTGGCGGTCGAGGCGTAGCCCAGGGAGGCCATAGCTGGCGGCGGTTGCTGCAACCAATGGGGCAAACCGCTGGCGCACCTCCCTGGCTTCGAGGACGTGATCACGCGGTGGCACGACGAGGGGTGGAGTAAACGAGCGGTCTGCGTCCGGCGCAGCCACCTCATGCGGTTGTGAAAGCATTGCAGCGTCCTACTGCGAACCCCTGCCTGACGGCACGACCCCTCACCAGAGGGTCGGGGGTTCAGGATGGCGCGTCTCCGCGCTCACGCAGCTCTTCCAATCGCTGCTTTATCGCGGCTTCGCGCCCGCGATCTGTGGGGATGTAGTAGCGGCGGCCCTGCAAGGTAGCAGGCAACCCCTCTTGTTGTACGTAGCCACCTTCATAATCATGGGCATACTTGTAGCCCGCGCCATAGCCGAGCGACTTCATCAACCCGGTGGGGGCGTTCCGCAGGTGCAGCGGCACTGGATCGGCCCTCGTGTTCCGCACGTCGTCCTTGACTGCCTTGTAACCAGCGTAGAGCGCGTTGCTCTTAGGCGCAACGCTGCAATAGACGACTGCCTGGGCCAGGGCCAACTCCGCTTCGGGCAGGCCAATAAACTGAATCGCCTGCTGCGCCGCCATGCAAACAACCAGGGCTTGGGGGTCGGCCATGCCAACATCCTCGCTGGCAAAGCGCACAATGCGGCGGATGATATACTGCGCGTCCTCCCCCGCCTCCAGCATCCGCCCCAGCCAGTAGAGGGCAGCGTCGGGGTCGCTGCCCCGCATGGTCTTGTGCAGAGCAGAGATGATGTCATAATGCTGCTCCCCATCCTTGTCGTAGAGGAGAGCTTTGTGCTGCATTGCGTCTTCGATGTCGGTGACGGTGATCGTGCTACGGCCAGTCTCGTCTGGCGGGGCAGCCAGGGCGGCCAGTTCCAGCGCGTTGAGGGCAGTACGAGCATCACCGTTAGCCAACGTTACTAGCAGGCTGATAGCCCCCTCCTCCAGCACCACGTTCGTGGCTCCCAAGCCCCGCTCGTTGTCACTGAGGGCGCGCTGCACCAGGGCGCGGATATAGTCGTTGTCCAGAGCCTGGAGGACGAAGACGCGGGCGCGTGAGAGCAGGGCAGAGTTGACCTCGAAGCTAGGATTCTCGGTGGTGGCTCCGATCAGGGTGATCGTGCCGTCCTCGACATAGGGTAGGATCACATCCTGTTGGGCCTTGTTGAAGCGGTGGATTTCGTCAATAAAAAGGACAGTACGCTGACCACTCTGCAAGCGGCGATCCTTCGCTTCCTGGATCAGGCGGCGCAAGTCGGCCACGCCCGCCGCCACTGCGCTGATCGGCACAAAGTGGCCGCTGACCGCCTCGGCGAGCAGGTGCGCGAGGGTAGTCTTGCCGCTGCCAGGCGGCCCCCAAAGGATCAGCGAGTTGAGGTTGCCGCTCTCCACCGCCTTCCGCAGTACCCGCCCAGGGCCAATTACCTGCTCTTGGCCCACGTACTCGTCGAGGCTACGCGGGCGCATCCGGGCGGCAAGGGGGCTGTAGCTGCCCGCTTGCTCGGCTCGCTGCCTATGCAGATCGATCATCCCCAACTGGTGGTTGCTAGCCTGCCTGTCTTTTGCCTTCGCCATGCTCTATTCCTATCCGCAAGTACGCACGAGATGGTAAGGCGCATTGTACACCGAATCATGCTTTTACGCAAGCTGAGTTGGTGGTTGGCCTAAGCTGATCGCCTTACTTTACTTACCTGACAGTACAAGGGCTGCCAACAACCCAGTAGTACCAAAGAGCAGAGTACGATGGTACTGCTGTCTTAATCTACGTTGCTGCGAGCCGTTTTGGATTGCGCGACGGGCAGATGATCGGCTGTCCTTGTGCATCTTCTTTGCGGCTGCTAACAGGCGTTGACTTCCTGCCTGCTTCTCCGTATAATGGGCTTGCTAAATAGCGACTGGGAGGGTGACTAATGGCACGCACGTTGGCGGTTGCCTCAACTTTGCAGAACGTACGCTACACCATCGCCGAGGTACTGGGCGAGGGCGGCTTTGGTGTTACCTACAAGGGGAACGACAATCGTCTGGGCCGCACCGTGGCGATCAAGGAGTTGTTCCCCTTTGGCAGCAACCGCGAAGACGAGGGAGCAGTGACCGCCCCGCTGACCTACACCCAGGGACGGTGGGGCAAGGCGGTTGACGACTTCCTGCGCGAGGCCCGCACCATAGCTGGTCTCGACTATGCTGGCATCGTTGCCGTCTACGACTACTTTGAAGAAAACAATACTGCTTACATGGTGATGAAGTTTATTGATGGCATCCCGCTCGACCGCTACGTATGGCAACAGGGTGGCAAGCTGGGTGACGAAGAAGCGGTGCGCTATACAGTTCATGTTGGTAACGCCTTGAGTGTGCTGCACAGCCTCAACCTGCTGCACCGTGACGTAAAGCCAAACAATATCATGCTTACTCGTAGCGGGCCAGTGCTGATCGACTTTGGGGCCGCCCGCGAGTTCCTGGTTGACCGCTCGGTACAGCAGACCGCCATTGGCACGCTCGGTTTCTCCGCCCCAGAGCAGTTCCACGTCTTTGGCCGCAAGGGAGCGTATACGGACGTGTACTCGCTGGCGGCCACTACTTACTATATGATCACTGGCAGTGCGCCAACCCCCCCCCTGGACGAGGCTGCCGCCGCCAGCCCACTCATGCCTGCTCTGGCCCACGCCCTGGCCTTTGAGCCGAAGGAGCGGCCTGCGACAATTGCTGCCTTCCTCGCCGAACTAACCGTCGACATGAGCAACGCCCCGACGATCCAGCCGCAGACGGTGGGTGGTTCACAGCCCTTCAACGAGCGGCCTTCCTCCAACCCGCTCCTGCCTTCCGCTGCGCCTAGCCAGCCGCCTACACCGAGCGTGCCGTCGCTGACTTCTATAGTGCCGCCGCCACTGACCGCTATTGTGCCACCCAGCCAGCCGCCCACACCGAGCGTGCCGTCGCTGACTGCCGCTGTACCGCCGCCACTGACCGCTATCGTGCCACCCAGCCAGCCGCCTGCCCAGCCTGTCGCCCCCTTGCTAGAGGAGACCACAGCCCGGCGGAGCTTCCCCATGCTGCCGCTGGTCTCTGGTCTACTGTTGGTGGCAGTGGCGGTGATCCTGCTGCTGGTCTTCAGCAACAGGTCGTCACCATCGCTGCCAGCCGACCCTGAGAATGCGGGCAAGTCCTCCCCAGTGGTGCTGCTTGCCGATAGTACGCTCACCCCCGCCGACGTGGCTGTTCCGCTCACTGAGCCATCATCAGTTGGTGTCAGCCTGCCCTCTACGCCAGAGGCTGACGGTACCCAGCTGCCAGAGGCTGACGGTACCCAGCCGCCAACCGACACCCCGCCTGCTACTGATACGTCGCTGCTGCCAACCCCTACGCCCGCCCCTCCTGACACGCCATTGGTGGTTGTCCCAGCAGCCAGCAACACACCGTACATAATCACAGCTACCCCACCACCAACCCCACCTGCCACCGCTACGCCGCCCAGCCTCACGCCGAAGTTGACACTCACGCCGAAGCCACCAACTACTACCCCCTTGCTGCCGACTGCTACGCCAGTGCCTCCCACGCAGCTTATCCCGAACCCTACCACAACTTCGGCAACCGCCCTCGGTGCAAACTGGGAGCGGCTCGGTGCTGCTGACTTCAACGCCTACTGTGCCAACGCTTTTGGCGGCGCACAGGCTCGGCTCGACAAACTGCAAGATGCTGGTGTACTCGACTGGGCCTGCTATGGCAACCCCGTGCGTGTCAGTGGCGTGGTAATGAAGGATGCCTGTATTGAGCAGTATGGCGAGGGAACCACCGCCAACTTCACCAATGCCGATGATGCTTCTAGCTGGAACTGCTACCAGGGCTACAATCTGCTCGGTGCTGTGCCAGTCAACGAATACTGCACCCGTCGCACGGTCTACGGCGAGGGGCGGCTAGACCCCAACCTGACCCCCGATGTGAAGCCCGCCTTCCGCTGGGCCTGCTTTGCCCCTCCCGAAGTGGGTCGGGTGGATGGGGATGTGGCCTGCACCCGGCTCTACCGTCGTTCCTTCGCCTATTGGCTGACCGCAGACGACCCCCATAGCTGGGTCTGCTACCGCCACAAGTAGAAAGCGAGCTATGCGCGACCAACCACTACCTCCTGCTACCCTGCTCCAGAATGGCAAGTACCAGATCGTGCGCGTCCTCTCACAAGGCAGCCTCAGCTTCCTCTACGAAGGAGTCAGCACCCGCATCCGGCAGAGCGTGGTGATCAAGGAGTTGTTCCCGCGCCGCAGTGAGCGGCTAGCTAGCGGTGGGGTGCAGCCAACCAGCCAGTACGAGGAGCATGAGTGGGAGCAGGCACGCCAGGCTTACGTGGAGGAGGCTAGCCTGGTCGCGCAGTTCAGCACAGAACCGCGCATCATGAACGTCCTCGACCAGTTCGACGAGAACAATACTGCCTACATGGTGACGCAACCCGCTGGTAGGCAGAACCTCTACGAGTATCTTGGCTCGCGGGGGGGCAAGCTGCTGGAGGTTGAGGCTAAACGGCTGACCGAGGAGATGGGCCACGCCCTCAATGTGATGCACGCGCATGAGCCAGCCGTGTACCACCGCGACTTGCGCCCTACCAACACAGTGATCAACGACGCGGGCGGGCCAGTGCTGATCGACTTCGGCGCAACCCGCTGGTACATGACCGAGCTGGCTGGTGGCTTGAGCATGGTGGAGTATCGGCGCGGTTTCGCCGCCCCCGAATTGCTAGACAACCCGGCCATCCCACCCATCCCCCAGCAAGATATTTACTCGCTGGGAGCAACCCTCTACGTGATGCTGATGGGCCGTGACCGCGTGCCTGTCCCCAGCGCAAAGCTGACCGCCAACTTCGGTCGTGCCGTCCGCAAGGCAGTAGACAAAGCTCTACAAGTCGACCCCGCCCGACGGCAGCGCGATGTGGGCGAGTTCATCCGCGACCTGCGCGGCGACGAAAACTTCTTCACCAGCCTGCCTAACTGGGTCAAGGCGGTGGGCAGCCTGATCTTCAGCGGCATCGTTCTCGGCCTGCTAACTAACTATCTCTATAGCTGGCTCAATGCCCCCATCCCCATGCCTACGCCTCCCACACCGGTCGTAGTTGTTAGTCCACAGAGCAGCACAGCCCTTGCTCCAACTGCTGTAGTTGCTGGTGTTGCGCCCGCCCGCCCTGCCAACCCTACGTCGCTGCCGTTGGCTGACCGTTGCACTGTGACTGCCCTTAATGCCAGCCCAGTGGCCGACTCCGGCGCGGTCTTCCAAGAGCAGGCAGGCGGTCGCACCTTGCTGAATGGGAGTGGGGCTACCTTCCCTGCGATCTACTACCAGCTTGTCTTTCCAGAGTTTGACACCAGCTACAACGCCAGGGCTGGGTTGTATTACCGCTGCGACGGCTCAGGGGCTGGGGTCAGTGCGATCCTCAACAACCAGGTGGATTTTGCCGCTGCTGACTACCAGGACGATAGCATCAGCAAGGCGAAGGATGCGGCTTACTTGCAAATCCCTATCGTTCTTGGCGGGGTGGCAGTGCTGACCAGGCTACCAGGCAGTAGCGCGGGCAACCATCTCTACCTTAGCCCTGCGACGATCAGCAAGATTTATCGGGGCGAGATCAGTCGTTGGAACGATCCGGCTATCGCTGCTGACAATGCCAACAACCCCACCAAACCGACGCTGCCCGACCAGCAGATCGTCCCGGTCTACCGCAAGGAGTCGAGCGGTACCAGCCGGGCCTTCGCCAGCTATCTCTATCGTGGCACTGGCGACCCAGCCTGGCAGAACAAGGATGTCTTCCCCAGTGCGGTGGGCGGTAGGGCAGTTGAGGGAAACAATGGCATGATCGGCGAACTGACCAGTAGCGAGTACACAATTGGCTACGTGGAGATTGCCTACCTGGATGTGGCTCTGCGCGGCAGCTTCCCGCCGGGTCTATCCTACGCCTACCCACAAAATAGCAGCGGCAAGTATGTGGAGCCGACCTGGGAGAGCGTCCGCGAGGCGGCCAGTGATGCTACCCTCTCGCCCAGCCTCAACCTCGGCTTCAGCGACGCGCAGGGTGGCTACCCAATCACCACGGCCAGCTACCTGATCGTGCGCCGCGACTACCAGGATACCCCCGACGAGCGGCGGCGGGCTGTTGCCCTCAGCAATCTCCTGCGCTGGCTACTCAGCGAGGGCCAACGCTACGTCGAAAACCGCGAGGTGCGCTCCTACGCCGCCTTGCCCAATCCGGTACGCGACGTTGCTCTACGCCAGGTTTGCACGATCACTATTGGTGGGCTAGCCGACACCTGTAAGTGAGCTGAGGCGATTGTGAGCGGCAAGAAGAAGGGGGCGCATACCAGTGCGCCCCCGCTCGTCGTCCCGAAGCTACTTGTTGATCGCATCACGGATGAACCGCCAGGTGGCCGAGTCGACCCAGGGATTGTCGTTGACGGCGGCCATGAAGCCATAGTAGGGTTCGCCGTCTGCGTCCTTGAAGTTGGACTGAATCAGGGCTGGGCGGCCCTTGAGGTCGGGCAGGCTGTTGTCGTTGTTCGGCATCTTGACCCAGTAGCCATTGTCATCAAGTGGGTTGCCTACCTTGTTCTTGCTCGCGTCGTAGTCGTCCAACAAGCCGTAGGTATGACCCATCTCGTGGCCCGCCACCGCGATGTAGTTAAGGATTGCGCTCGTCACCGTCCCCTTGATCGAGGTAATCTCCAGGCCAGCGGTGGTCGGCGACTTCATGTGGTCGGCGAACCACTTGGGTGGCAGTACCCCGACCACTATCGTTGCGTCGGGCATCGTCTTGCCACTATGACCCACTGTATTGCGGCCTACCACGCCGACGCTAGCGTACATGGCGGTGATCGCCGTCCAGTTGATCTCACCGTTATCGTCGGCCACCGTACTCTCGAAGGGGCGTAGGTTGTAGGGCGCATCGGCGTAGTCGTACTCAAAGGCACTGCTGGGCAGCGGGTAGGTGGCCTTGATGAACTCGAAGTTCTCACGCGCCATCTTCGGTATCTCACGGTCGAAGTTGTAACGGCTGCGGTTGGAGTCGGTCCAGTCTACGGGCAGGAAGAAGATTTTGATCTTCGTCGCCTTCATCAGGATCGCCTTCTTCTCTGGCGTGGTTACTTGCGTATTGCTACCGGTGTTGCTGGCCCCCTGCGTCTCGATCTTGACATTGGCAGTGTAGCTAGCAGCCCGACTGGGGCCGCCGGGGACGGTCACGGCGATGTAGTTGTCGCTGCTGCTGACGTTCTTGGTCTCCTCATAGCTGCGATTCTCAAAGATAGCGGTGGCCTTGAGCGACACTGGGGCGGTATTGTTCAGGTTGAGGGTGATAATCACCACCATGTCCTTACCAACGATCAAATCCTCGCTAGCCAACGTCTGGCTGAGGACTGCTTGCTTGATGCTGATTGCTGCCTGGGCGTGGGTTGAGGCGGTTTGGCCCAGCAGCAGCAGAGCCAGCACTAGCAGCGACCCAGCAGCCTTACTCATGGTTTGCTTCTTCATGTTTGCTTGTTCCTCCATTGGCGGGGGCGTGGCTTGTTGCCTGCCCCCACTGCGCCTTATCTGCTGAGGTGTTCCTGATAGCTTAGCTTCACGGCCTGGCCCGCATTGCCGAGGGCAACCAGGATGTAGTTGCCGCTGGGCAGCTTGAGGCTAGCGAGTGTGCTGCTCTGGCTGCTGTAGAGTGGCTTGGTCGGGTCGTTGACCGAGTAGATACCCCAGGGGCCATCGCCAGAGAGCAGCTTGAAGTTGTCGGCGTAGCCACCGAGTGGCACCACGATGTTGTCGTCATAGACCTGGCGGCTGTTCCACTTCTCGTTGACGATGCGGCTCTCAATCGTGCGCTGCTGGGTGAAGCCTGCACTGCTGCTGCCGCTATTGAAGTTTTTGTCTACGAAATCCTTGTCGCCACTGACCGCCTCACCTGTCTTGCCGTCGATAACGGAGAGCAGGCTGACCGCCTTCCATAGGTCGGCTTCGCTCTTTTTGCCATCCAGCCACGCTTGCCAGTCGGAGCGGCTGAGGCTGTAGACAATCACATAGAGCTTACCCTTCTGGGGGTAGAGGAGGGCGCAGAGACCGCTCTTGAGGCTGGGGTAGGCAGTCATCAACGTACCCCAGCCGCTCAACATCTCGGCCCGCAGGTTCTGGTCGAAGCTCTTGCTCACCATGTCCATGTAGACTGCACCCTGGGCTGCGTTCTCACCTTGGATGCTCTTCTGCTCGACGTAGTCCACCTGCTGCACGTTATAGCCTTGCAGAGCGAGACCTTCGGCGATCTGCTGCTTGGTTCCTTCGATGCTGCGGGCAGGCTTGTCCACCAATACTACTACACTGGCGGGGCTGTCGATCTGCACGTCGTTGCCCGCATCGGCCTTAGCCTTAACCCTTAGCTCCTTGACCGCCTGGCCGAGCGTCAACTGACCGCGGGCTGCGCCGTCACCGCTGGTCTGCTCATCGCCGAGGGCCTGCTCGTCACTGCCCGTGGTCTGGGCGGTGAAGACGATTTTCTGCTTGGGTGCAGGCCGGTAGTCCTTGTCGCTGATGGTAGCGACGAGCGTAAGTTTGGTGGTATCGTCGGCTGACACAAAGGCAGAGGAGGATTGCAGGCGCAGGTAGCCATTGCCAGCACTGTGCTGGTCGCTCTGGGGGGGCGTGTTGTCAGTCGGCAGGGTGGGGGTAGTGCCGCCACTCTTGTCGCCAAAATCCTTACTGCCCGCACTGCTCTTGGCAAACTCTTTCTCGCTCACCTCAGTACCACTGGTCTTGTCGAGGATAAAGAAGTTGCTGCTCACGCCCTTCCAGAGGTCGTCTCCGCTCAACTTGCCCTCAATGGCTCTCTGGAAGTCGCTGGCCTGGGCAGGGAAGACTAGCCAGTAGTTACCTATCTCTAGCGCACTGAAAAGGCTGGCAGACTTGGGGTAGTAGGTGTGCAAGGCGTAGAAGCCTTCAACTGCCTGCTGAATGTTGTTCTCGTCCTCATAGGCGTGTTGGCTGGTTGGGTCGAAGGTGGGGGAGTAGAGGCGCATGATCACGCCAACGTTGCTGCGGTCTACGTTACCCTTACTGTCGGTCACATAGCCGACATCAACTATGCTGTAGCCCTTGCTGCTCAGGTAGCTAGAGACGCTGTTCCCGGCTGCGTCGCTGCTGCTGCCTACCCCGCTGCTACTTTGGGCGCGGGCAGTCTGGGGCGTAAGCAGGCTGATCGTCAGCAGCAGCACAGCCAGCCCTGCCAGCATTGCCATCCCCTGGCGCAGCAGTTTCATAGTAACACGATTCTCCATCTTGAACACTCCTCTGGCTGAGTAGCCGGGGCTGCGGCCCACTTGCGAGCCACGTCACAATGCGGAAGTTGCTAGCCCATTATAGCATGAAACGAGCAAACGATCATCTAACTGCGTAAAATGGACGCTGCTTTAGATTATACGCAGCCTCCACCTGTTTTGTTGCGGGCCGGGGCCAAGACTATAACATACTTCTCACCGATTGGTGTCTAGCACCCTGCCAGTGGCGGCGGCTACGCGTCCTGGCGGTGAGCAAGTGCGCTGGCTGCTATTTGCCGCTACCCGCCGCAACATGGTATAGTAGCAGCGCAGCAGCCTCCATCCTGGTGGGCTTGCTTTGCTCAACACCTGCGTCATCTGCCAGCAGGTATGCATGGTAGTAGCATTGGCTGACGGAGGTAATAACCTGGCCCCCAACGAGCAACAAAGCCACAACCAGCTAGCACCGAGGCCACCGCTGCCAGTCGCTAGCCTCGGCTCACAGCCGCACCCACCTGAGCCGATCAGCTTCGTCGAGCAGTTGGAGGGGCCGATTCGTTCGCTGCCCTATGCCGCCTACGCCTGCACGCTGGCCGCCCTGCTACTGGGTCTGCTGGGTCTGAGTGGCTGGGGGTCTACGCTGGCTATCGTCAGCATCGCGGTCAGCAGCTATCTGCTACGCAAGAACTGGGAGATCAAAGACTCGCGGCTGCCCCTCTCCCTGCTGTTGGGCAACGCACTGCTTGCCTGGCTGCTGTTCATGATCGAGATCATGCAGGTCTACCCCTGGCTGCGCGACCTACCAACTATCCTCACTGGCAAGCCAGCCTGAGGCCAGATCAGCAACCCTGGCTGCGATGAAGCGCATGATGTGTGTTCCCTACTTGCCTTCGGTAGCCACTGCGCCGAGGATCAATTGGTTGACTACTTGCTCCAGTGGGGCGCGGTCGTCGGTGAAGGGGGCAGGGAAGCCGATGCGGGCGGGGGCAGTGCTGTCGGGTGGCCGGATGTTGCCCTGTTGCAGGGCGCGGGCAAACATGGTCTTGAGGTTGGGGTTGGTGCCAGCGGCGGCGGTTAGGCGGGCGGCGTTGGCCTCAAAATCGGCGGCCCTGGTCGGCTGGTTGGTGCCGATCACCATGCTGTTACCGCCGCCTGCCACGTCTATGATCCAGACGCTGGGATAAACCGCGCTCATCGTGTTCGCAATCGCCTCAACCAGGCGGAAGTCAGCCCCATAGCGACCAGCATTGACGACCATCACCCCGCTTGGCGTGAGGCGGTCGCGCACCTCTTGGAAGAACTCGCGGGTGGTTAGCTGGAAGGGGATGTAGGGCTGGCGGTAAGCGTCCACGCCCACAATATCGTACTTTAGGCCGCTGGTGCGAATGAAGTAGCGACCGTCGGCCACGTTGATCTTTACGTTCGGCTCGTTCATTGCAAAGTAGGTCTGGCCGATCTTGACGATCTCAGGGTCGATCTCTACGTTGTCTACGCGGATTGGGCCGTAGATGCGCGTGATCTCCTTGCTGACTGTGCCAGCCGCCGAACCGACCATGCAGAGGCTTTGCACAGCAGCGGGGTCATGGTTGGGGTTGAAGTAAGGGGCAATGCCAAAGTAGTCCCAGGGGCCGCCAACTAGTACCTGGGCCGGGTCGGGGTTGTACTTGCTGTGGATCGCGTGGCCCTCGTTCAGGGCAAGGAGCATCTGCCCATCACGCTCCAAGACCTGGATGTAGCCGTAGGAACTTTCGCGCTCGGCCACCAGCCTGCCGTAGGGTGCGGGCTTGACCAGGCTGGGTGGCACAAAGAGGATCAGGGCGATCAGCAGGAGCGGTGCAGCCACGGCGAACAAGCCCCTCCCAGGCTGGGTGATCAGCAACCCGGCGATGCTAAAGGCTAGCAGGATCAGGGAGGCGGCCAGGATGGTGCGGAAGGTGCCAATGGTGGGGATCAGCAAGAACACCGGCCCGAAGGTGCCAATGATGCTACCGAGTGTGCTGAGGGCGTAGATGCGGCCAGCAGTGCGCCCGCCCCGCTCTACCTTGCCGAGGGCCAGGCGGATGGCGAAGGGCGAGGTCATGCCAACCAGGGTTAGCGGCAGGGCAAACAGGATGATCACTGCGATAAAGGTGGCGGCGATGCTGTTGGGGATAGCCGCGATAGCGAAGTCTAGCACTGGCGTTGCTAGCAAGGTGGCGAGGGCGAACAAGCCAGCGCAGGCGAGGGTGAGGCTGAATAGGGTGCGCGGCTGGGGGGCGCGGTCGGCCACGTTGCCGCCGAGATAGTAGCCGAGGCTGAGGAAGACCAGGGTTAGGCCGATCAGCACGCCCCAGGTGGTCAGCGAACTGCCAAAGTACGGCTCGACGAAGCGGCTGGCTGTCATCTGGATTGCCATGCCGCTGATGCCAGAGCAGAAGACGACCAGCAGTAGTGGCCCCCGCCTACCCTCCCGCCCAGCCAGGAGAGCGAGCAAGCTGGCGGCGGCTAGCAAACCTGCTACCAGCAACAAGCTAGTTCGCGCCCCAAAGCTGGGGATCAGCAAGAAGACTGGCACGAACGTACCCACAATACTACCTACCGTGCTGAGGGCGTAGATGCTGCCAGCGATGCGCCCACCCTTCTCTATCGTAGCTTGCTGGCCGCTGGCTGCTGGTTGGCTGCCTGCGCCGGGCTGTTCGTTGCCGAGGGCCAGGCGGATCGCAAAGGTCGTCACCGTGCCGAGGATCACCACAGGCACAGCAAAGAGGGCGACGACCGCCAGCAGTGCGCCAACGAAGCCGCCCACGCTCTCCGACTTGAAGGCAGCAAGCGAACCTTCGAGGATCGGCTGGGCTAGCCAGGGGACGAGGCCGAGGAACAACCCAGCCCCCACTGTCATCTGGTAGAGCAGGCTGGCACGGGGCTGGCGGTCGGCCAGCCAGCCGCCAAGATAGTAGCCTGCGCTCAAGTAGATGAAGACCAGCCCGATCAGGATCGCCCAGATGTAGAGCGAACTGCCGAAGTAGGGGAGTAGCAGGCGGCTGGCACTCATCTCTGTCGCCATCGTGGTCATGCCTTCGACGAAGACGAGGCCGAGTAGCACTGCCGTCTGCGGGCTGGGGCGGGCAGCAGCCCGGCTGCTAGGTACGCTGCTGATTACAGTCGGTTCCTGGGTAGTCGCCATCTATGCTCCAATTCGATCAAGTGATTGAGGTTTGCGCTCATTATACCATCTCTGGTACCATTTCGGCTTCTTTCTGTCCTCGTATGCTCCTACCACCAGCCCGTTTTGGTATAATCTCTGCATGACAAAAGTAAATCTATTGGAAGCGAGCCTATCGGCGGCGGATACGCTGTTGCTGGCTGAGATCGCGCTGGCTGCCGAGCAGCGGGTGCTGCTTTGGGGCGGCGGGGACGGCAGGCTGGCGGTCGCGCTAGCCGAGGTTGTCGGCAACCACAATCTGCTGGTAGTGGAGAGTGATTACGTGGCCCAGCAAGCCGCCGCAGTGACATACCGCGCCAGCAAGCTGGAGATCGCCAGCGTGCCACCCTCCTACTTCTACAACGACGACCCACCGCTAGACTCGCCCGACGCAACCCACCGCCTGCGCGATGCCGAGGGCAGCTTGCCCTCCTTCGACCTGGCGATCCTGCATACCGCCAACCAGCCTAGCCACAAAGCTCTGGCTGGCGAGATCGGCAATGCTGGCCGCTGGCTGGGCGACGGAGGCCGCCTCTACGTCGTGGGCGCACGCGACGAGGGGATCGAGGCGGCAGGCAGGCTGCTAACCGAAATCTTCCAGAACAGCCGCCTAGTCGCCTACAAGCGCGGCCAACGCCTCTACTCTGCGCTCAAGGATGCTGGCCGCTACCAGTTTCAGCCCCCTGTCTTGGAGGCAGACCTGAGCAACGGCAGGGCTGAGCTTGCGCCCCGAATGCGCCCACTGACGATCCGGGGACAGGAGATCACGCTCTACGAGGGCGAGGGTATCTTCAACCGCGGGCTGCTCGACCCGGCTAGCATCATGCTGGCGGAGGCAATGCAGATACCAGCGGGGGCTAGCGTGCTAGACCTTGGCTGCGGCGGTGGCGGGCTGGCAATCCTGGCGGCAAAGCTGGGGGCCGCCCGCCTCTACCTGGTAGACAGCAACGACTATGCGGTGAGCCGCGCCCGCTTCAACCTGAGCCAGAACGGGATAGCCGAGGCGCAGTTGCACTGGGGCGACGGGGCGAACCAACCGTTGCCGAAGGGCGGCGGCTTCGATGTGGTGCTAACCAACCCACCCTTCCACCAGGGCCACGAGCAGACTACTGCTACCGGCCTCCGCTTCATCGCCACGGCAGCGCGGCTGCTGAAGCCGGAAGGCAGCCTCTACCTGGTTGCCAGTCGCTTCATCAAGTACGAGCCGACTATGCGCCAGCACCTGGCTAGCGTCAGCGAGGTGGCGGGCGACGGTAAGTTCAAGGTACTATTGGGCCGCAAGTCAGGAGCCGGGTAGCCCTGCTGCATTGACTGCCCTTTGGCCCGCAATGGAGGTGAAGTATGGACCCACTCTCGATGATCCGCACCACTGGCAAGCGCATCCTGGTGGCCGTCAGCCACCCAGGAGAGGAGGCGCGGGACTTTGGTGGGCTGATCGACCGCTACTCGAAGTACGCCGCTCTGGTGGGCCTGATCGTGATGACGAAAGGTGAGGCTAGCGCATTGCCAGCGACTACCAGGCAGGAGGAGAGCAGGCAGGCGATCAAGCTGATCGGGGTTAGCCAGAGCTATTTCTGGAGCTACAAGGCTGGTACGCTGGCGGCGGGTGACCAAAACGAGATGACCCAGCGCGTAACCCAGATCATCCGCCTGTTGATCCCCCAGGTGGTCATTACCTATGCACCCGGCTCTGCGCCCGATGCCGACAACAATGCGTTGGCGAAGGTCGTTGCTGCCGCCGTGCCAGCCGCCGCCGATGATCGCCGCTATGTAGAGCAGCTAGAGAAGGGCTTGCCCATCCACCAGGCCGACAAGCTCTACTACCTGACCAGCCCAGCTCCGCCCCACGATCCTGAGCAGCAGGCAGACTGGTACCCACCGACGACAGTGCTGAATGTGGCCCGCAACCTTGAGGCGCAGCGCGCAGCCTGGTGCGCCCACCGCAGCCTGAGTGCAGGTACAGCAGACTTTGAGCAACAGATCAGTACGCTGGAGGGCAAGGTCTACCTCCATCTAGCGGTCGGCAAGCCGGGCCGCCGCCCAGGGGAACCATTTGAGAGCGACCTCTTTGGCGGTCTCAACACCCTACCGCAGGGCTGATCCTAACTGGCTACTTGCAGGGCTGCATCCATGCGCTCAAGTTCGCGCACCAGACCAAGGCTGGTAAAGAGGGCATAGCCCTGCTGCCACAACTCGCGCCCCCGCTGCGGATCGCCCGCCTGCAACTCGTACTCTGCCCAGCTACGCAAACTACGCGCTTCTTCCACCTGGATACCGCCCAGCCTGTAGATCAGGGCTACCTCGGCATAGCAATTGCTGGCGGTGTAGAGCCTGCCCTCTGCTTCTACTCCGTTGCAGGCAGCCGCAACCAGGGTGAGGGCTTCCCAGGCGATGGCGATGTACTCCGGCCCTTCCGTTTCCTGCACGAAGCTGAGAGCCTGCCGTGCAACTGTAGCCGCCTCTGCACACCGCTCCTGGCCCAGCAGAGCCTTGGTCAGCGACTTGTAGGTGGGAACAAGGAAGGGCAGTCGGTCGTCGCCTGCTAGCAGCAGAGCCTGTCGCACAGCAGCCTCGGCCTCGGCATAGCGGCCCAGGCCGACCAACGCTTCACTGACTGTAACCAGGCTGGACAACTCGCCACGTCGCTGCCCTATTTGCTGGGCAATAGCGACTGCTTCGGTGCTGAGGCGCAGCGCAGTCTCATAGTTGTCCATTGCCAGCCATACCTCGGCCAGGTTGGAGAGGGCAATGGGCAAGATGCCACGCACCCCCATCTGCTGACCAGCAGTTACATATTCCTCGAAGTGGAGTACTCCCTGCTTGTAGTCACCTTCGACCATTGCCACCGTGCCAAGTAGATTGAGGCAGTTGGCGACCAGGCGCAGATCGCCGATCTCTCGGCTGAGAGATAGAGCCTCCTGCCCCAGCAGTTTCGCCTCGGTCAGCCTGCCCAGCAGATGCAGCACCCAGCCCCTGCCGTGCAGAGCGCGGGCGCGGGTCGCAGGTGAACTCCCTCGGCGGGCGACCTGTTCTGCCCTGGTCACGCTCTTGAGCGAGGCGTAGTGGTCGCCCAGTTCGTCTTGCAAGAAGGCAAGGCCGAGTAGAGCTTGTACCTGCCGGTCGGGGTCGGCAGCGGTGACGGCGGTGCGGCGCATGGCGGCATAGACCAGCATCGCCTCCTCGAAGCGGGCCTGGTTCCGCAGCACCAGACCAAGGGCCTCGTAGATGTCCAACCGCTGAGCGGAATAGAGTGGCTCGTCAGAGATGAGGGTGAGGGCTTGCTGATAGTGGTGAGCAGCTACATCGGGTAGATAGCGCACTTCTGCCCGCCCCCCCGCCTGAGCATACCACTGCCCTGCGAGCAGGGGTTGGTTGCCCTGTTCATAATGGAGAGCGAGCAGGGCGGCGTATTCGCCAACCCGTGCGCCGCTCTGCTCCTGAATCCAGGCTGCCATAGCCGCGTGGTAGCTGCGCCGCACCTTCCGCAGCACCCCCTCGTAGGTCACATCGCGTAGGATCGCGTGCTTGAAACTATACTCAGCACTACCCTGGAAGTCAGAGTCATTATGTTGGTAGATCAGCCCCTTACCCACCAGCGATTGCAACAAGGCGCAAGTTTCATTCTTGGGCTGATCGTTCGCCAGCCGCTGCACTGCGCTATCCCAGAAGATGCGCCCCACGACCGAAGCACGTTGGATCGTTGCCAGTTCCTCGCGGCTGAGGCTGTCTAGGCGAGCTTGCAGCACGCCGGTGAGGGTGGGCGGCACGCGCAGGCGGCCCGGTTGGGCATTAACCACCTGCCACTGCTCCTCGCCACGCAGGATCACTTCCTCCTCAATCAGCATCTTGATAATTTCTTCGATGTAGAAGGGGTTGCCTTCGGCTCCATCACTGATCAGGTCGAGCAGTGCACCTGGTACTTGGGGGATGGGCCGTAGGATGTCTCTAGCCAGGCTGCGGCTCTCCTCCTGCGAGAGGGGAGTGAGATCAATCCGCTGGTAGCCAGCCAGCCCAGCCCCCCACTGTGGCTGCTCCTCAAAGAGGATCGGCCTGCTTGCCGCGATGATCAGCAGTGATTCGCTCTGGCTCTGCTGGGCCAGGTAGGTGAGTAGGGCTAGCGAACCCGCGTCGGCCCAATGCAAGTCATCAAGCAGCAGCATCACTGGGAAGCGGGCAAGGGCGGCCTGCATCAAGCTGGCGAAGTAACGAGAACCATCGTCATGCAGTTGGCGTTGGCTCTGCTTGCGCTCTTGCACGGCGGGGCTGTCACTGAAGTCGAAGCCGAGCAGTTGGCCCAACACCTGGGCCTGCTCCTCGCTCTCCGGGCCGAGGAAGCTGGCTACCCCGCGCACAAACTTGTCGCAGACCACAGGGAGCGGATCGTTGTCGAGGATATCGAAGCGCAAAGCCAGCATCTCACGCAGCAGACCGTAGGGAACGTTGCTCTGGTTCTGCTCGGCCTGGGCGCAGAAGTACCAGACGGTGGGGGTGGTGAGGTCAAACCAGATGTTGAACTCCTGGAGCAGGCGCGACTTGCCCATACCAGCCTCGGCTACTATCGTCAATAGTCGTAGGCCATTCCCTTCCAGCACCTCCTGGTGGGCGTGCTTGAGCCGTGCCAACTGGCCGTCGCGGCCCACCATCGTGGTCACAACCCCCTCTACTCCACGCTGGCTAACCCGCAGGGGGCGGGGTCGCTCACCGCGGGCCAGGTAGGCCTGCACTGCTTCGCTCTTGCCCTTCAAGGCCAGTGGCTCTAGCCGCCGCAGTTGGAAGCCACCGCGTACCTGACGGTAGACATCCTGCGAGATGACCACCCCGCCAGAGGGGGCAGTTTGTTGCAGGCGGGCCGCCAGGTTGACGCTGTCGCCAACTACCGTGTACTCCCCCCGCGTGCCAATCGTGGTCAGTAGCACAGGGCCAGTATGGACCCCTACGCGCAGGCCCAGTTCGGGCAACGAGCGGCGGTTCATCTCCACAGGTAGGCTAAAGCTGGCGAAGGCAGTCTGCATTGCCAGGGCAGCCCGCACTGCCTGCTGGGGATCATCCTCGTGGGAGACAGCCGCGCCGAACAAGGCAAGCAGGCCGTCACCCAGGTGCTTGTCTACTACCCCGCCAAACTGGCGCACGATAGCGTCAAGTTCGGCCCACAGAGCATCTAGCGCATCGGCCACATCCTCTGCGTCAACCGCTTCAGACCAGGCGGTGTAGTTGGCAATGTCGGCAAAAAGGATGGTCAATTGCTTGCGCTGAGCCTGCTGGCTACGCTCAAGCAGAGTTAGCTTCTCACTCAGGGCGGCTACCGCTGCCTCAACCACAGCGTCACCAAGCTGGCTACGCTGGCCTGCCAGCTTGCTGATCGCCTCCTCAATTTGCTCGCGCTCGTTCACTGCTTCCCCCTACCAACTCGCTAGCTAACCTGGATATTATTCTCATGATACTTACGCAACAGAGAGCAGATCGGTTGTCTCCCTGAGGCAATTCTTAGCCCTTTACTACGTACTGTGCTAGCCAACCCTTCGATTATAGCAAAAAGGTGGCCGCCACTGCTAGCCACAAATGCCAGCCGCGAACAGTGCTTGCTATCCCCTACCGTAGCTTGCCCTAGCCGTGCTATAATCAGTAATAAGGGCGCAACAAGCTGCGCCCTAGAGAGTGGGTGCCGACAGGTAGTTGGCCTCGCATAGCGGCCTTGCGGCCAGGAGGTTGATCATGAGAAAGTCTGTTGTGGTGCGATTTTTGGCTTTTGCCCTGCTAACGGTGGTGCTGCTGCCTCTCAGTCAGGCAGCGGCGGCATATTCGGGTTATTACGCCTACGCCAATCCTGCCTTCTACAACTCGTGGTACAAGGTGGACGGCGTGGTGTCGAACGGGGTGGTGCGGCGGCCACTCTATTGGGGGGCGGGGCCGGTCAGCGACAAGCTAGACAACAGCCCCAGCGATCCGGGTCGCATCGTTCAATACTTCGACAAGGGGCGGATGGAGATCACCGACGTGAACGGTGACAAGAGCGGCCCGTACTACGTCAGCAGTAGCCTGTTGGCAAAGGAACTGGTCAGCGGCCAGCGGGAGGTGCAGGAGCGGCTCAAGATCGCCCGTAGTTCTGCCTTGATCCCGATTGTATCTGACATGGACGACGCGAAGGCCGTCACCTACGCCAGCTTCAAGAGCCTGATCAACAGCCGTGCTGCCAATATATCGGTGGGAGTGACTGGCAAGCAAAGTCAGCCTATTGCCACCCTCGACTACCAGGGCAAGGTTGGCAGCGATGGTGGCAAGTTCAACGCCGGTAATAGTGCGTTGGACAATCTGTACTACGATAATACCACCGGCCACAACCTGCCTCGCGCCTTCTGGGACTTCCTCAATGCCAGTGGGCCAACGTACGATTGCACTGCGGCCCGCTGCGTTGTTGGTGGCCCCTCTGGGCGCAAGCTAGACAGCCCCTGGTACCTCTACAGCGGCCTGCCGATCAGCGAACCGTACTGGATCAAGGCCAAAATCGGCAACCGCCCAAACATGGACGTGCTGGTACAGGTCTTCGAACGGCGTGTCCTCTACTATATGCCGGACGGTGCAGCGGGGCAGAAGGTGCAGTTCGCTAATGTTGGGCGCGCCCACTACGTTTGGATTTATGGCATGGAAGGTCTCGGCTAAGCCCGCTGCTCTACACGCCCCAGCCCCAGTAAACAGCAAGAGCGCACCGCAAAAGGGTGCGCTCCTTTGCTCTGCAATGTAGCAGGCGATCAGCGTTCGATGTTACCAAAGGTGTCGCGGGTAGCACCATCTGCGTCCTTGCTGCTTACCTGGTTGGGGTCGGCAGCGGCGCGGGCGGGCGCATTACTGTTGTCAATATAGCCACCTGCCTGGTTCACCGCGTCGCCTACCGCACTGGCTGCGTCGGGTTGGTCGGTGCGGAGGCTCTCGCTAGCGGCATAGCTCGTGGTTGCAGCGTACTGTGAACCAGTGGTGGTCTTGGCGTAGTCCCCCCCACCTTCGGAGCCAGCCAGCCCAGCATTGCCCATCGCGGCATCGCTGGCAGCGGCATAGGCAGCTTCCTGATCGCGCAGGGCGGGGTCGTGCGCGTCGAAGTAGTTGGCGGTGGAGTTGTTGCCCGCCTCTATCTCGCTGGCCGGGTAGACCCCACCAGAGAGCGCGTCGCTAGCAACCATCGTCGGGCTGACGGCGGTCATCCTGCCACTGGTGGTGCTACCAATCCCTGCATTGCTAGCGGTCAGCGCAGGGCTGCTGCCCATGCGGTTCTGCACATCCTCAGCCCCAGCATCAAGCAGGATGCGGCGGGTAGCAGCCTCATCCTGACCCTGCGGGTCAACGGTGAGCAGGATACTGCCCTCGCCTACTGCTGCCTGGTAGTATTGCGCCTCCTCGGATGGCACACCCGCATTGGTCAGGCTGCCCAGCAGCCCCCCTGCGACGGCCCCGGTTGCCGCGCCAATGCCAGCTCCAGCGGCAGTCCAGGCCAGCGCACTACCTGCAAGAGCAATAGGGCCGAGGATCGGCAGGGTGAGGATAGTACCAGTGGCGATCAAAGCGGCCAGTGCGCCACCGACGACCGTGCCTTCAACAGCCCCCGCCCCAGCAACAGTACCAGCATCAGTTACATCGTTGGCAGCGGCCATCGTCTTGCTGGTGTCGCGGTTTTGGGCGACCACGCCGATCTGGCTGGCCTCATAACCAGCCGCCTTCAGATCGCTGATCGCTCGCTCGGCGGCACTCTCAGTGCGGAACAAACCTACTACAGTAGCCATTCTCGCTCCTCCTCTTGGCTGGCGAACTAGTTGCCGAACAAAGACGCTGCCCGCGTTGCCAACCACTGCGGTTCAGGGTTGTGGCTGCGGGCAGAGTCTGCTAGTGGTTAAGTTGGCTGGCGGTCAGCCTTAGCTGTGGTCGCCAAGCTCGTTGCGGACATCACCCTCGGCGCGCTTCATCTTGCCTTCAACCACGTCGCCGGTGCCGCCGGCCTGCAAGTTGTCGTTGTTCAACACGTCACCAACGCCGCGCTTGATGTTGCCGAAGGTCTCCTGCGCTGCGCCACCAACCTGGTCATGGTCGGGGAGAACCTTGCCAGCATCGTGGGCTACATTGCCAGCTGCGTTGCCAGTGTTGTTCGCCGCAGTGCCAATGGCGTTGCCAGTGTTGTCCATTGCACTACCAGCAGCATAGCCAGCACTGCCCATCGCGCTGCCAGCGGTGTAGCCAGCGTTGCCCGTCGTGCTGCTAGTGCTGTCAGCATAGGTGCTGCTCATGCTGCCAGTCCCCGTGCTGCTGCTGTCGCCCTGAAAGCTGACAGCCCCAGCAGTGCTGAGGATTTGGCGGGTCTGGCTTTCGTTCTTGTTGCTGTGGACGGTAAGGAGGATGCCACCCTGACCGACTTCGGTCTGGTAGAAGCGGGCCTCATCCTCTGGTACGCCAGAGTCGGTCAGGCTGCCGAGCAGACCACCAGCGATAGCCCCAGTTGCGGCACCGATACCAGCCCCAGCGGCAGTCCAGGCCAATGCGCTACCTGCGAGGGCGACAGGGCCGAGGATTGGCAGGGTGAGGATAGTACCAGTGGCGATCAAGGCCGCCAGCGCGCCACCGACGACGGTGCCTTCGACGGCCCCCGCCCCAGCGGCAGTACCAGCGTCAGTCACATTGTTGTCAGCGGCCATTGCCTTGCTGGTGTCGCGGTTCTGGGCGACTACGCCTATCTCACTTGCCTCGTAACCAGC
>Ga0123339_10000523_pt1 | contig 29840 bp, 27 predicted proteins | sample lystaG_FD_89956 | JGI IMG/M metagenome (GOLD analysis project Ga0123339, IMG submission 89956) | Glacier valley bacterial and archeal communities from Borup Fiord, Nunavut, Canada, to study Microbial Dark Matter (Phase II) -... | ecosystem: Environmental > Aquatic > Freshwater > Ice > Glacier ...
AAGATGGTAATGATAAAGTGTTAAACATATCAGCGCTGCAAAATAAAAGAGTTGATAGTAGTAAAGAGAAGAATGTTTTTGAAAAACAAATAAACAGAGAAAAGTTTAAATTAAATGCAGGCGTTGAAAAGGAAGAACAAGATGTAGAACCTCTTGCAATACTTAGCTTAGCTGCAACAATACTTTTAGCTAAAGAAAAAGGCATGACTAAAGTTAGGATGCCAGACTTTATGCCACTGAGATGGTATGCTAAAGAATTAGCAAATGAGAAGAAGAGTAAAACTAAAAACTTAAATATAGAAGAGCTTAAAGAAGAACAAATGAGAATTCAAACTAATGTAACAGATAAATTTTTAAGAAATATGGTTAGAATAAAAGATCAAATTGGTATTGTAGATATAGATATGGTACCAGGGGAGTTTGGTAATTATCTAGAGTGTAGTATAACAGATAAACATGTTGATAACCCAAACAAAATATTAAAAGAAATGGCCGATAATATTTGTCCAACAAAAACAAAAGAGAGTGAAGAATTTTCTAGATAATATAAAAATGTAGTAATGCATAAAATGTAAAATTATAGATTAAAATGGAAGTCATTTATACAAATTAAATTGACATCCGTTTTTTTTTGTGGTATAAATTACTAGGTGATATTATGAAAAAAAAAATAGGTATCTTCTTGGGTATTTTAATAATATTTTTAGTTTGTCTCTATTTATTAGAAACAACTAAAAGTAGTATAATAAATGATTATAACATGAACGTTGATGTCAATGTCGATGGTAGTGTAGCTGTTAGAGAAGTAAAAAAATATAATTTTATAAATAATGATAATACTATAATCTTGAATTTTTCAGTAATTGGAAAAAATAATATACTAGATAAGTTTAATACCTATGGTTTTAAAAATACTATAATTTATTATAATATAAAAATTGAGCAAGATGGAAAAGTTACAGAAATGGTATATCAAAAAAATGATTATAAAAATGAAGACAACATTCGTATGCTTGATAACATTGTAGTTGTATCAAATAATATGTTTGGAGTTAAAGTAGATGGGTATTTCCATAAGGGAATAGCACGTGTATCTTTTGATTATCTTTTAGAAAAAGCAATTACTAAATATAATGATAAAACACAAATATATTTAAATATTTCTGATTTATCTAATAAGTATGATATAAATAATATGAAAGTTAATTTTAGTATGCATAACAAGTTAGGAAATTCTAATATTAACACATATGATTATAATATAAAAGGTATAACAGAAAGTCAAACATCTTCAAATAATGTTATGATGAATTATAATAATATAACTGCAGGAAGCAGCGTTCAATCTAGAGTTTTATATGACACTATACTAAATTCGAGAGTCTCAACGGAAAATGCTTATATATTAGATAAATTACAAGCTGATAATAGTAGACATTCACAACTAACAAAAATTGATAATATCCTTCAAATGACTACTATAGGTTTTGCAATATGTATGTTTATATATTGGATATATTTATTGATTAAATATGATTTCAATAAATTAGATTCTACATCGTTTCCTAGTTATGAAGAAATAGTTGATAGTGTAAATCCTATAATAGCTGCTTGTATAATAGATGAGAGAAAACTAGAAAGTAAAGATTTAATTGCTTGTTTAGTTGGCTTATCAGCTGAAAATATAATAAACATAAAAAGTCTACCTAGGGAATTGTATGAAGAAAAATTAAACAATCCTGATGATAAAAATGATAGAGCAAAAGAAGAATATATTGAAAGTTTAAAAGATAAAAATATAATTTTCTTGTTTGAAAAGAATGATAAATTTTGGGCAAATAAAAATAATATAAATAATTTAGATGAAATAGAAAGACAAGTAATAGAATTATTTTTTGAAGAGAAAGAAGAATTTGTACTTGATTTACGTTTATATGAAATTAAAAATGATATGTTAGCGCAAATGAAAATCAAAGGTATACATGATACAATAGAATTAGAGTTAGATAAATTAGGAGCTAATATACCAATGAATCCGATTACAAAAATGGTAAACAAAACTTTATTTATGTTAGCAATAGCTTTTTTAATAGCTCAAATCATATTTAACATATATTATACAATTACAACTAAAGACATGTTTAATAATTACTCATTTGGATTCATAGGGTATGTAACTAATGCAATTGTATATCTTCAAGTAATAATTAAATCATTAATTATAGTTACAATGATATCTATGTTTTTAGAAGTTATTATTTATTTTTCATATTTTGTTATACTCTTTTTGGATAAAACAACAAGTCTTACTTTAAAATATGTAAAAAAAGAAAATCCTAACTTTAATTCAAAAATATATATGAATTCAATATCTAAAGTTACAAAGATGGCTAGTAAAGTATTTGCTGTATGTATATTAATATCAGTTATAATATTTTTACTAATACCTACACATAGGGTATTTATATATTTACTGCTTTTTGCATTTGCATTAATAATACTTATAACAGATGACTACATGTATAAGCATTCTGAAAAAATTAGTAAGTTATATTTAGGTATAAATGTTTTACAAAATAAAATAGGGTATGGAAGCTTATTAAAACAAAAGGATCTAAAAGATAGTATAGTTTGGAATAAATATTTAGCATTTTCACTAGCTTTTGGAATTAGTAATATAGATGATTATACAAATATATTAAAAAATAAATCTAATACTGCTGATGAACTTAATGAATATATTACAAATACACAGTTGTATGTTGATTTGTTAGAATCTTTTGTAAACCGTGGAAGTGAATTAGCTTTTTATACAAAAGCTTCAACTAATGCAGATATTGCTGATTTTTTAAATGGAAAACAATAAAATTCAGGAGATAATATATTTTTAAAAAACAATAACTCATTCAATTATTTGTTGAATGAGTTATTGTTTTATTGTATATTATAAATTTATTAATATTTAGTATAATCATAAAGCTTTCAATGCTTCAATTTCTTTGTTTAATCTTTGAATTTCACCATAAAAGGATTTTATCTCAAATATTAAGGGATGAATTTGAGTTCTTGCAGCATAAAATAAATTTTCATAATCAGAATATTTTTTTCTACAATATTTAAAGAAAGGTAAATAATATTTCTCTGTTTCAATAGATTTAAAATAGCGAGCTTCAAAAGTCTTTTCTTGAAGTGTCATCATATTATGCATTCTATCAGCTGTTTTTATAGCAGATGCGTAAACATCTTCAGATATACATTCTAGATATTCACATAAGTTTTCTTCTTGTTTGTAATTAACATTTCTTTTCTTTGTTACAAGCATTACTAATCTAGCTACATTTTTGTTGAATAGTCTTGATATGACCTTATACGTATAACCTTTAACATCTTCAATTATATCGTGTAACAATGCTGCACATATAGCATCTTCATCTTTAATACCAAATGAAAGAAGTGTATTTGCAACATCAATACAATGATTGTAATAATCTTGTCCATCATCGCGCGTAAAACCTTTTTCTATGCACATTTCTTTACATACGAGAGCTAATGCTCTCATTGACATTGAATTAACGCCAAATAACTGTATAAGTCTTCGTTCTAAAAACTTTCTAGGTGTTGTATTTAGAAATAAGTATCCTTCTTGAAATTTTTGCATCATAATAAATCCCTCCTTAATATCAAAATTTTGTTATTAGATTGTTTATAAGTTTTAATTATTATATATCAATTTTAAGCAGATATCAAGTATATTATTAAAAAATGTAAAACATTTTATTTCTTATCTTGTTCTATTATATATTGTTTCTTTTAATTTACAATACCATAAATCACCCACATATTGACAAATGTATAAATTTATGGTATAATTTTAACGTAAGGTTACATAATAACCTTCAAATTTTAATTAATTTGGAGGGAAACCTCCGAAAAATAAGAGGAGGAAACATCATGTTTGAAAAGTTCAAATGCAAAAAACTATTAAGGAGTCATGAGGCTCGGTTACAAGAGCTTAAAGGTATATTAGAAAGGTATTCTAATTTGCCACAAAATCCTAAATTGGTATTAAAAGCACTAGTGGATTTCTTTGATGAAATGTCTGAATTTCAGGATCAAGGACACTTCAATGTTGGTAATAGTATCAAAATGCAAAAGTATTTTCCAAATGCATACAAGGAGCTCAGTATTATTAATAGTCATATAAGTAACTCAGGTAGATGTAGTTATGGTTTTAATCGAACTTTAATAGGAGAACAAGTTACTGCAAATAAAGTATATCTTGGAGATATTTATGGTATATTTACTTTTACAGTAGACAAATGGATTAATGAAACACCAGAAGAACATACACATATAGACATTATAGACAAATCAACAAATAAACCAATTTGGCTTACAAAGCTTATAGCAGAGTGCCAGGCAGGTCCGTTTATAAAAAGTCATATTAGTACAATTGATAACATTAATAAAGTTATGTCAATAGTATCCACGTGTTAGAAAAAGGCAGGAAAGTTGTAAACACAACTGACCTGCCTTTTGGCATTTTATAAATTAAAATAGTTTTATCCTATTTTACCAATAACATCTATAATTTCGTTTTTCATTCTTAAAGCTTCCTCATAACAAGCTTCTTCAAAACTTAAATTAGTATGTTTTTTATATGCACAGATAATAGCACGCGAAGAATTAATAATTGCTCCTAAACCACGTTTATCAAATGCAAACTTAATATCATCAACACCTGCACCTTGTGCACCATATCCAGGAACTAAAAAGAAAGTATATGATAACAATTCTCTTAGTTGTTTTAATTGTTTAGGATATGTTGCTCCAACTACTATTCCTACAGAAGAATAACCAGATTTTCCAATTAAATCTTTACCCCATTTTTTGGACATCATTGCAAGTTGTTCAAAAATTAAAGTATAACCACATTTAATAGGTTTGTCTTGAAGTTCTCCAGATGAAGGATTTGATGTTTTTACAAGTACAAAAATATCTTTGTCATATTTTTCACATAACTCTGTTGCTGGTAAGACTCCATCAGAACCTAAGTAAGCATTAACAGTTAAAGCATCAGAGGGGAAGGCGCGAAAAACATAATCATTAACCTTAGTTTCACCAATATATGCTTGGGCATAAGATTTCATTGTATTACCAATATCATTTCTTTTACCATCAGATATAACATAAAGATCTTTTGATCTAGCGAATTCTATAGTTTCAAATAGAGCTTTCATACCTTGCCATCCAAATTGTTCATAAAAAGCACAGTTAGGTTTAACAGCTGGTACAATATCAGCTATTGAAGATATAATCCGTTTGTTAAAATCTAATATTGTGTTACAAACTTCAGTAATCATATCATCCTTACCTACAATATGGGTCTCTTTAATATGATCTGGAATGAAATCCCATTGAGGGTCTAGACCTACTACGGTAGGATTTTGCTTCTGTACTATTTTTTGAATTAATAAATCCATTAAAATATTCCTCCTAAAAATTATTTTGGAATGAATATATATCATAAATTAACGATATATAATATAAATACATTAAGTGATAATTATACCATAAAAGCTTGATAATGTCAAATAATGAAAGAATATGACATAATGGAAGTTAGTTACTTGATATATATATATAATATGCTATAATAAATAAAGGAGGAGTGATTTTATGAAATGTCCAGTTTGTAAAGAAGTAAATTTAACAATGTCAGAAAGACAAGGAATAGAAATTGATTATTGCCCCGAATGCAGAGGAGTTTGGCTAGATAGAGGAGAATTAGATAAGTTAATTGAAAAAAATGATAACCAATTAAATTATCAACCTCAAGAAAAAGAAAATCATAAGAATACATCAAACTATAATGAGAAAGAAAATCATAAGAATGGATCATATAATAACAATGGAAGAAAAAAAGAATCATTTATGACAAATGTATTTGATATGTTTGGCGGGGACTGATTTGTAATAAAAACAAAAACAACTCATATTTGTGAGTTGTTTTTGCTTTTTAATTTTATAATAATTAACTATAATAAAACTTCAAATTCATTCTTGCTAAACTGTATCATACCTTCATTTCGCATTTTTGAAAGTTCACGTGACATACTACTACGATTTAAATTAAGAAAATCTGCTAGAGCATCTCTGTTAAAAGGAATTTTAAATTTATTGTTGTTATTTTTATTTATCTGCATGTTAAAATAGGCCATTAATTTATCACGAGTAGTTTTAGCTGATAATAGTTCTATTTTGTTATTAAGTAATATATTTTTATTAGCTATAATATTCAACATGTTTTTTATTAATGTATTATGAAAATTACAGTTAGACGTACAAGTGTGTATAATGCTGTTAAACTCTAAAAATAGTATTTCACATTTTGCACATGCTACTACTGTAACAGGAATAAATGGTATATCACTACAAACAAAAGTTTCTCCAAATAATCCTGACGAAGAGATATTAGTTAATATATTTCTATTTCCCATTATATCATCTTTTGTTATTAAAATAGATCCACTTAGTACAATACCAATTTTAGATATTTTATCTCCTGCTAAATATATAGTTTCATCTTTGTTATATTTTTTTACTTTACCATTTAAGCAGCCTATTATTTTTAATATATCATCATCTGACATATCACAAAAAAGATTACTGTTAGTTAAAACATTTAAATATTCTTTCATATTAATTCCATTCCGTTGCATATGCAACATACTATATGATATAATTATAGTACAATATTAATGTAAAGTCAAGGAGGAGTAAAAAATGATTAGAAAAATAATAAAAATTAATGAAGATAAATGTAATGGCTGTGGTTTATGTGCAACTGCTTGTCATGAAGGTGCTATAGGTATGGTTAATGGGAAAGCAAAACTTTTAAGAGATGACTATTGTGATGGTTTAGGAGACTGCTTACCAGTGTGTCCTACTGAAGCAATTAAATTTGAAGAAAGAGAAGCAGATGAATATAACGAAGAAGTGGTGAAAAAAAGAATGAAATTAATGAAAATGGTTAAAGTAGAAGATTTAGCTTGTGGATGTCCTGGAACTCATTCTAAGGTAATAAAGCATAAAGAAGATAGTTACGCAAATAAAGAAACTGAGAGGACTATTGCTAGCTCACAACTCAATCAATGGCCTGTACAAATCAAACTTGTTCCAGTGAATGCTCCATATTTTGAAAATGCCAATTTATTAATAGCAGCAGATTGTAGTGCATATGCATATGGTGATTTTCATAATAAATTTGTGAAGAATAGAATAGTACTTATTGGTTGCCCAAAATTAGATGAAGGAGATTACAGTAAAAAGTTAACAGAAATTTTAAAACAAAATAATATAAAATCGTTAATGGTTGTACGTATGGAAGTACCTTGTTGTGGTGGTATAGAAAATGCAGTTAAAACAGCATTAAAAAATAGTGAAAAAATGATTCCATGGCAAGTTGTTACAATATCAACAGATGGAATAATTTTAGAGTAAATAATATAAAAGGTATATAAAAGGTATATAAAAGGTATATAAAAGGTATATAAAAGGTATATAAAAAGGTATATAGAAAAAATCTATATACCTTTTATTGTTGTATAAAAGTTTGTTATGAACGAAATATTACTAAGTTACAAAGCATCTGTCCCTCAGCTTGAGGTAATTCAAAAGCTAATGAGATATATTTAACATCTTTAAATAGATTATTTTGACTCCATATTTTCCATAAATCTTTCTTACATTCTGGTGCTTTACGATAATAATCAAAAGAACCATTAGGAGATATATAATACATCTCTAAATATTTGCATGAATTAATTAGATGTGATAATTTCAAATCTATAAATTCATATAGATCGTTATCACTGTAATCACTTAGAATAATATTACAAGTAAAAGAAAACTGTTGGCATAATTCTATGTGTATTTTGCTTTCTTTGTACGGCACAATTCTTGCACCTATGCGTTCAAGAAAATCTAACTCATTCTTTGTTTCTTTGATTGTAGTATTCATAAGGCTTTTAATTATATTCCGAGCATAATATTTAGGAAAACAGCTAAGCCTTACAATAACATTTTGTTTAGAATTATCCATTTAATAACCCCCTTTAATTAAAGAAAATTTGAATTGAGTATATTTAGTAATGAAATTATATCATGCTTTACATAATATGTCAAATAATAGTTGAATTATGTAACTAATTATGCTATAATATACTATTATTTAAACAAATTAATCAAAATAATTATTTTGAAAGCGAGGAAAATTAAATGAAGATTCGGATTGATGGTAAGGAAATTTTTAATAATCAAGCTACAATAGTTGAGTTAGTAGTAGAGGAAAAAGATACTCTACAAATTACAACTCCAGCTGCAGATCAAACAACATGTATCTATGTAATGTCCTATGATAATTGCAAACTTTCAATTGAAGGAGGAGCATCAATAATTGAAAGTTTATCTGGGAAGGGTATGGAAATACCGTTTTTACGATGTAGTTTTGAAATTAAAAAAGATAATGGATTATTTATATTAAATGACAATACGTTAGATAAATCAGAAATGTATAATTTGAGTGTATCAATGGTTCCTAGGATAATTAGCCAGTTACTTGATAATAGTGAAATACTATACGAACATTCAAAATCTAAAGTTGCTGAGATTTTTAGGGTTGATCAAAGTAATCAGGAATTCTTCGAACAAATGGTTAAACAATGTATTGAATACAGATGCAGCCAAAGTGCAGATGGTGGAGGTTGTGAGATTTTAAGGCAATTGCCTATAAAAATTGCAATTGAAGAGAGTGACAAACTAATTGCTCTTGGAAAGAAACATGCAATATATGCATCTGCTAGAGGAGGATACAATATAAAGGTAAGAGATTATCGTAATGGTATATTAGATCAATACTGTTATTATGATTCTAAAATGTGGGATTGATTTAAAAACAATTTTAAATTTACAAAAAGCACTAATTTCAGTTTAATGAAATTAGTGCTTTACTTTACTTTATTATTATTATTATTATTTATATTTGTGAATTCTTTTGTAATCCCATTTGTACATCATAACCAGTAGGACTTTGAAAAATTCTAATATTGAATTCTGGTGCTATAGATAGTATATGATCAAAAATATCACCTTGAATCTTTTCGTAATTTATCCATGCAGTATCATTTGTGAAAGCATATATTTCTAAAGGTACACCATTTATACCTGGTTCAAGTTGTCTAACCATTTGTACCATATCTTTATGAATATATGGGTTACTACTTAAATATTGTTGTATATATTCTCTAAATGTTCCTATATTTGTTAACCTTCTTGCACTAATTGATGTGGTAGGGTTTATATTATTAATTCTATTATATTCTTCAAGTTCTATTTCTTTGGCTTTAATGTAGTTTGAAAGACATTTAACCTTTTTAAATTTTGCTAACATCTTAAGATTACAAAATTCAATACTAGTTGAATCTATATATATTGAACGTTTAATACGTCTTCCACCAGATTCTTGCATATGTCTCCAGTTTTTAAATGAATCAGATATGAAGGCATATGAAGGTATATTAGTTATTGTTTTATCAAAATTTTCTACTTTAATTGTATTGAGTGATATATCAACAACAACTCCGTTAGCTTCATATTTTGACATTTCAATCCAATCACCAATTCGTAGTAGATCATTAGTAGCAATTTGTATTCCAGAAACAAGTCCTAGCAGCGAATCTTTAAATATTATTAATAGCACTGCAGTTAAAGCTCCAATACCACTTAAAATAATAACAGGACTTTTATCTAATATATTTGAAATTATAACTACTGCAGCAATTAAAAAGACTATAATTTGTAATATTTGTATGATACCTTTTATAGGTTTTGTTTTAGATATTGTATGATAATTATATATATCATTTGTAGAATTTAAAAGTGCTTGTGCCACAAGTGATATTATTATTGTAATATAAATTAAAATAATTTTTTCCATCAATCCTTGAAATTGAACGGAAAATGCGGGCACAAAAAAGTAGGCGATAAGGGGTGATATTATATGGCACAATCTACTAAATACTTTCCTTTTTAACATTATATCATCCCATTTATATTTATTGTGTTTTATATACAAAACAAGAATTTTGAATATTATTTTAGCTGTAAATAAATTTGTAAGTATACTAATAATAACTAAAAATATTAATAGTATTATGTTTGATAGAATTATACCTGAATCTGGACTAATTCCATATCCAGTAAGTATATTTAAAATATAATTTAACATGTTTTTTCCCCCTAAATATTAATTAAATTTAATGTATAATATATATAATAAAAACACATATATTACATTATTTTAATTATATCACATAAATACTAATAGTTTAATATTTATGTGATAAAGTTAATTAATTATACAAAAAAAGCAACTCAAATTAATATGAGTTGCTTTTTTGTATTTGCTTTTAATTTAATTTATGTTAATCTAACTAAAGAACTACTTATATATCCAGATTGACCATTTGCAAGTCTAATACTATACCAACCGTTATTAGATGATAATATAGTTACTGATGTACCTCTTTTTAATATTTTTAATACTTTTGCTTTTGTAGTAGGTAAGCTACGTACATTTAATACTCCTGTAGTTACTATACCTGTTCTTGAAGCTGTTGATACAGTAGTAGTAGCTGTTGTAGTATTTGTAGCATTTTGAGTTATAAGGTTACTGCTAACATAAGCTGTTTGGCCATTTGCAAGTTTAATAGCGCTCCAACCATTACTTGTAGATAATATATTAACAGTTGCATTTCTTCTAAGTGTTGCAAGTACTTTGGATCTTGTAGATGGAGTGCTACGTACATTAAGTAAAGCAGTGTTTACCGTGCCAGATTTTGTAGTAGTGGTAGTTGTAGTAGTGGATGTTGAATTTTTAGCAACATAATTGCTACTAACATATGCTGTTTGACCATTTGCAAGTCTAATAGTATACCAACCATTTGTTGATTCTATTATTGTTATTGATGTACCTTTTCTTAGTGAAGTTACGACTTTTGAATTAGTAGATGGACCACTACGTACATTTAATATAGTTGCAGTTACTGTACCTGTTAGTGAAATAGTTGGTGGTGGAACAACTGGTGTTATCGCAGATGTTTGATTTAGCCAAGCTGAATAGTTTACCCAAATAGTACTAGGTTCCTGACCAAGTGCCCATGCACCAACACCTTTTAAATTGTATTTATTAACTAATGCCATTTTAGCTTGAATTGAAGCATCATTTTCATACCAGATTGTATATGTTCCTGGTGTTAATGTATTACCATTTAAAGTACTTACCTGATCTGATGGATTAACATTAAATACTGCTTTTGCAGATTGAGCTACTATGTCATAAGTAACAGTTGCATTATATAGACCTATCATTTTATTTACAGTATCTAAAGTAATACCATCTCCATTAAATGTATTATCTGCGCTCCATACTCTACCATAGAAGGGAAGACCAATAACTATCTTATCTGCTGTTGTTTTAGTAAGTGCATATTTTATAGTATTTTCAACAAAATTTATACTAGAAACTGGACCTACAGTACTTCCATGCCAATGTTCATCATATGCCATAATCATAAGGTGATCTGAATTATTTGCAAGAGCAGTATAATCATATGAACCTTGCCAGCCAGTTACCCAACCATTTGGGTTAGCTGCAACTGCAACTGATACTTCTTTTGTAGCAGGTATTTTTGCGCGTAGCATTGCAACAAAAGCTGTATATTGATCACGCTCAAATTCAGTTACATTTTCTATATCTATATTTATTCCATCAAGGTTATATTGTGAGATATAATTGGCAAGTTCTGTTGATAGATAATCAGAATTATTAAGAGCAAGTATACCTCCAGTTCTATTCCAATGATTACTGAGAAAAGGAATAACTTTCATACCCTGACTATGAGCATGATTAACTAAGTCACTACTTATAGTGTTAACTTTAAGAGTTCCATCAGCATTTATATCAAAATAGCTAGGGGATACAGTACCAAGTGCACCATTGGTACGATTAATATATGAGATTTGCTGAGTAGCATTTCCTGTATATAAATATGCCATACTATATTTTGGAGTTTCTGCTCCATATACATTCATAAACGCTGAGTAAGACATGGTAGTTATAACAACACCATTTACTAGTATTTTAACTGCGTCTATTTTCATTTTATCTGCGTGTTTCTTAACATATGATAAAACATTATTCGCATTGTTTTTCAATTTATCAGTATGCAGAAACTCAAGACCAAATTCGGTATCTGTAGAGTAAGATATTAAAAGATTACATGTTCCATTATCATTATTTTCTAAATGTATCTTGTTAAACAAGGAATTCACCTCCATAAATTTATCTGTGATAGATATAATATATCCAAACGATATATTTTTATACTTATATAATAAATTACGTTATTTTGTTATCTTTTTGTATATTTCTATTTAATGCTATTCTCATATCATAACCGCTAGGAGCCTGGAATACTCTAATGTTAAATTCAGGAGCTACTGATAATATATGATCAAATATATCTGATTGAATTTTTTCGTAATTTAGCCAATTAGTATCATTTGTAAATGCATATACTTCTAAAGGTACACCATTTATTCCTGGTTCAAGTTGTCTAACCATTTGTATCATATTTTTATGTATATTAGGATGATTGCTTAAATATTGTTGTATATATTCTCTAAATGTTCCTAAGTTTGTAAGTCTTCTGACATTAATTGATTGGGTAGGGTCTATAGAAATATTTCTATGGTATATTTCCATCTCAATTTCTTTATTTTTGATATATTCTGAAAGATATCTTATTTTTTTGTACTTTTCTATACTTTGTTTGTCACAAAATTCTATACTACTTGAATCAATATACATAGAACGCTTAATACGTCTGCCACCACATTCTTGCATATTTCTCCAGTTTTTAAATGAATCAGATATTAAAGCATATGAAGGAATATTTGTTACAGTTTTATCAAAATTTTCAACTCTTATAGTATGTAGTGATATATCAACGACTTCTCCATTTGCATCATATTTAGGCATTTCAATCCAATCACCAATTCTTATCATATCGTTAGTGGAAAGTTGTATTCCAGAAACTAATCCAAGTAGTGAATCTTTAAATACTATAAGAAAAACTGCAGCTAAAGCACCAATACCACTTAAAATAATAACTGGACTTTTATCTAATATATCTGAAATTATGATTATTGTTCCAAATAAATACAGCATAATTTGCAAGACTTGAATAAATCCTTTTATAGGTTTGTGTTTTGAAATTGCAAAATTATTATATATATCATTTATTGCATTGAAAAGCGCATCTAGCATAAGTAGAATAACAAAAGTCATATAGGTAAAATTAACTTTACCTAAAAAATTTTGAAATTCATTAGAAAAAGATGGTATAAAGAAATAGAAGGTAAGTGGGAATGCTATATGAGCTAACCTTTTGAAAACCTTTCTTTTTAACATTATATCATCCCATTTAAATTTGGTTTTTTTTACATAAGGAGTAATGGTTTTTAGTACTATTCGACTGGCAATAAATTCAGCAATTATACAAATAAATATTACTAACATTAGTAATATTATATTTGATAAAATTTTTGCAGTACCTAAATCAATTCTGTATGCAATTAATATATTTAAGATATAATCTAACATATTTGTCCTCTCTATTTATAATTTTTGTTTTAATTATATTATGGTATGATTTGAAAGAAATATTCTGCTTAAAAAACAAATTTCCATACATATTTGTAATTATCTTACACAAAATATAAGAAAGTTGTATAATTTAGTTGACAATTAATATATATTAGTATATAATAATATTATAATGTATTGAGAGGAGATTATTATGAAAAAAGTTAATCACGATATAACGGATGAAAAAGCAGAGATATTTAAAATACTTTCAAACAACGTAAGATTATGCATTTTAACTAATCTTTGTATGAATGGAGAAAAAAGGGTAAATGAATTACAGCAATGTGCAAATTCTTCACAATCTTTTGTATCTCAACAATTAATGAAATTAAAATATATGGGTATAATAACTGATAGAAAAGAAGGTGTAGAGGTATACTATAAAATATGTAATGAAAAAGTTAGAAATATCATAGAGAAAATTGTATTGGAGGAATAAAGAATGGATAATTTTAAAATAACGGTAATAATTTTAATAATAATTCTTGTTGTGGCTATAGTTATTTATTATACATCTATTAATTCAAACAAAACAAATACAGAAGTGAAAGAGGTTGATGAACAAGTGATGGAAAATAGCAAGTATATTTATATATCTCCTAGTCAAATGGCAGAGCAGATAAAAAATATGAATAAAGACGAGTATGTTATACTAGATGTAAGAACAAAACAAGAATATGATGATGAGAGAATACCAAATTCAGTGTTATTAACACTAAACGAAATAGAAGCAAAAGCTAGTACAGTTTTGCCTAATAAGGATATTAAAATATATGTATATTGCAGAAGTGGAGCAAGAAGCCAGCAAGCAGCATATAAATTAATTAGTTTAGGATACAAGAATGTATATGATTTTGGTGGTATAATAGATTACCCGTATGAGAAAATCAAAGGAATAAAATAAAAAAATAGAAGAGGAGAGAGAATTATGTTAAAACATATAGATAGTAATGAATTTGAAAAAGAGGTATTAGAGAATAAGAAAGCAGTATTGGTTGACTTTTATGCAAGTTGGTGTCCACCTTGTAAAATGTTAGCACCAGTATTAGAAAAAATATCAAGTAGCAGAGCTGATTTTGATATTATAAAAGTAAATATTGATGAAAATCAAGATTTAGCAATGGAATATAAAATTGAAGTAGTACCTACAATGGTTGTTTTTAAAGATGGTAAACCGGTTAATAAATTAGTTGGATTAGTTAATGAAAATAAAATTGTTGATTTAATGTTAAATTATGTGGAATAATTAATATAGGAGGTATATATGAAAGTAGTTATAATTGGAGGAGTTGCAGGGCGGAGCATCTACTGCTACAAGGTTACGTAGACTAGATGAAAATGCTGAAATAGTAATGATAGAAAGAGATCAATATGTATCATTTGCAAATTGTGGGCTTCCATATTATATAGGCAATGAGATAAAAGAAAAATCTGATTTGATAGTTCAAACTCCAGAAAAATTCAAATCAAGGTTCAATATTGATGTTAGAGTATTAAATGAAGCAGTAAATATTGATAGAAAAAACAAGACAGTATCAATAAAAAATATACAAGATGGAGTTATATACAGTGAAAGTTATGATAAACTTGTTATATCACCTGGAGCAAAACCAATTGAGCCCAATATAGAAGGAATGGATAATAACAAAGTATTTACTATAAGAAATATTCCGGATACATACAAAATAAAAGAATATATAAAAAGTAATAGTCCTAAGAGTGCTGTTATTGTTGGTGGCGGATATATTGGAATCGAAATGGCTGAAAATTTATTTAAGTTAAATATAGATGTAACAATAGTAGAACTAAGTGATCATTTAATAGGTCCAATTGATTTTGATATTGCTTCACTTGTTAAAAGTTATTTAGTAGATAAAGAAATAAATGTTATATTATCAAATGGAGTTCAAAAAATTCAGGAAAATAATGATAGATTAAAAGTTGTACTAAATAAAGGTGATATAACTACTGATATGGTTATAATGTCAATAGGAGTAAAACCTGAAACTACACTTGCTAAAGAGGCAAATTTAGAGCTAAATCAAAGAGGTAGTATCATAGTTAATGATAAAATGCAAACATCTGATGAAAATATTTATGCATTAGGTGATGCTGCTGAAATCACTAATTTTGTTACAAAAGAAAAAGGATTTATACCACTTGCAGGTCCTGCTAATAAACAAGCTAGAATTGTAGCAAATAATATTTGTGGAATAGATAGTACATATAAAGGAACACAAGGAAGTAGTATAATTAAAATTTTTGATATGACAGTTGCAGCAACTGGTATAAATGAAGGCATTGCTAAGAGTTTAAATTTAGATTATGATAAAATATTTTTAAATCCATATTCACATGCGTCGTATTATCCAAATGCTTTACCAATGTTTATTAAAGTTATATATGAAAAAAAGACAGGTAAAATATTAGGAGCACAAATTGTAGGATATGATGGTGTTGATAAAAGATGTGATGTATTTGCTACAGCAATTAGGGCTTCAATGACAGCTTCAGATTTAACAGAGTTAGAACTTTGTTATTCACCTCCATACTCATCTGCAAAAGATCCAGTAAATATGGCAGGTTATGTTATAGAAAATACTATAATGGATAATATAAATACTATTCATTTTGAAGATATACAAGCAAATTTAGATAACAAAGATGTTATTTTTCTTGATGTTAGAACAAAGAATGAATACAATAAATTAGGAAGTATAGAAAACTCAATAAATATACCAGTTGATGAACTAAGAGAAAGAATAAATGAAATAGATAAAACTAAAAAAATATTTGTTTTTTGTCATAGTGGACTTAGAAGTTATATATCATATAAAATGCTTTCAAGCAATGGATATGACTGTTATAATTTAAGTGGTGGATATAGTTTATATAGTAGTATACTTGAGGCTATGAATAAAGAATAGAAGTATTAAAATTCAGCAGTAATAACTAATATAGTTTATGACTATAGTGGTTATTACTGCTTTTTTATTATAAATATTTAAAAGTTGATTTACAATTATGATATTATTTGTTATAATTTATTATTACAAATAAAAGGGAGAATATAATTATGATATTAACAATAGATTGTGAAGGAACAAATTATGATCAAGACGTAAAAGGCAGTATAGAATGTATGTCAAAGTTTTTGGATATATGTTTAACACACAATGTAAAAACAATTCTGTTTTTAACAGGTATTTTTGCAGATGAATTTTTTAAGCAAGATATGTATGATAAATATAAAAGCAAGGTTGAATTTGGATTACACATCCATCCTGATAATTTACCTGATAGCATAGTTAAAACTTTAAATTTTAGTACATCAAGAGAACTACTTGCTGATTATAGCAAATCACAAAAATATGAAATAATTAAAAAGTCATACGCATACTTGAAAGATTTAGGTGTAGAAAATATAAAATACTTCAGAGGAGGCCTATTTTCATGTGATACGGATATGCTCAGCTGTATAGAAGAGTATTGCCCAGATATACAACTTGAATCACATAATTTATTCCGAGATGAATATAAAGTTAATAATGATCCTAAAGAAAAGAAATATATTGGTAATATTATACCATTACCGGTATCATCTTATGTAGATGGCAAATATGTATGTTTAGAAAATATGACATATGATGAATTAGTAACTAATTGTTGTTATTTTGAATTTGATAAGACTATAATGTTAACTCATTCATATATGTTTAAACAAGATGCATTTAGATATAAACGTGATAATATTGCTGAGCATATAAACATAAAATTTAAAAGATTGCTTGATAACTTTTAAAAAATAACAAATAAGGAAACTTAACATGTAAATAAACTATATAAAAAGATAATGAATTAATTTGAACTGAACCCGTTTTCTTGGACAGTGAAATAAATTAAGCTATCTTTTTTTATATAATATAAAAAAATATCAATAATATATTTAATTTTTAAGTATATTATTGATATTTTTTTTAGAAATGATATAATTGTAAAAAAAGGAAGTGATTATATCAAAAGTAGTAAAGTTGAAACTATATTAAAAAATATATGCATTTATACTTTATTAATATTTAGTATATGTTTATTATCATTTTTTACATTTGGAAATGTAGTTAATGAATCTCAAAGTAACATTATAGAAAATATTATATCAAATTTAAAACATATAACATTTTCAATAGTAAGTATTTGTTTTATTTTTCTTAGCTATTTTTCAATTAAAAATAGTAAATTAAAATTCCTTGGAAAATTAAAAGAAAAACATATATTTATTATTGCGATAATATGTTCTGGAATATATATATTTATTCAATCATGTATATTACCTTTTTCACCATCGCATGATGCTAATACTATATATAATGCTTTACAAAATTCTGGAGTGCTTACTGGTGATATTCAAAATTATTTTAATTTTTACGTAAATAACAAATTAGTAATGTACATATATTTAATGTTTTCAACAATCATAGGTAATACAATATTATCAATTAAAATTTTAAACTTTGCATTAATATATACTACTTGTATAGTAAGTACTTTATTAGCTCAAAAACTTTATGTAAAATCTAATAAATATATAACATTATTTTTAGCAACTATATTTATTCCATATGGACTACTTACTATTCCATATGTATATCAAATAACAATTTGTATAACTGCTTTAGTTATGTATCTTTACGTATTAAAAGGTGTTTACACTAAAATATTAGCAATAATATTAAGTAGTGTTTTGTTTATTTTAAGACCAACAACATTAATATCTGTATTAGTTCTAATATTTTTTTATGGAATATATGAAATTATTAATAAGAAAAAATACTATATACGTTTTATACATATAGGATTAATATTAGTTGTAGGAATTATAATAAAATTTATTTTAGGACAAGCACTTTATTTAAATAAAATAGTTCCATATCCAAATATAGCTAGTCCTACTGCGTCATGGATTCAATATGTAGGTACTGGATATAACATTAATGATTTATCCGAGACTGGAAGATGGTTAAATGCACCAGATGTGTATAATGATTCAGATGATCTATCTAAAAAACTTAATGAATTATGGAATAGTAATATTAGTTATGATGAGTATAAGCCAAAAGAAAAGCAAATAAATGAAGGAATATGGAATAGATTCAAATATAATGTTTTAACTGATCCATTTACTATTATGTCATATAACATAAGTAAATTTTCTAATTTATTTAATAACTCTTTAAGTTTATATTTATATAATCCTATAATATATAATAATGATTTAATGAAAGAATTACAGTATAATTATCAAGATAAATATAATTTATTACATAATGCGTTTATATATATTTATATTATATCAACTTTAATTTTTTTAATAGTAAATATAAAAAAACATAATAATAGATTATGTGAATTTGACAAAGATACATATATAAATATATCATTAATAGCTTCTGTGTTTCTAATTTCAATTATATATATTGCTATACTTGAAGTATCTAAAAGATATACATTAGATTTGTATATTCCTATGTTAATATTGATGTCTTATCAAATTTCTTTTGTTTTGAAAAAAATAGAAATTAAGGTTAAACAAATTAAATTTAAAAGGATCAATACTGTTTTAACACTAGGTATTATTATTTCAATATTTACATGTTTAGTAATACTAAATACAACTAATAATAATGCTTTCAAAGGAGCTAAATATTATATAACAAACGGTGGAAAAAACGAACAAATATTACATATATATTTTTCTGAGCTAAGTAAAACAGATAGTTTATCATTTCATAATGCTAACAATAAAAAATATATAATTAAATCTAATACATGGCAAGATATACCGTTTTACAATAATCCTAAAGGTGGGGTTGCTTTAATTATGATATATAATAATAAAAAATATATTCAAATTAAACAGTATAGTAATATAGAAAATTAAAAATTGTACCATATATGAAAAAAATGTCGTAATTTGTTGACAATATTTTTCTTACATGGTACAATTTTATTATGGAGGTAAATTATGGATAAAAAAATAATCTATATATTTTTAGGTATAATAATTATCTTAATTATAGTAATGTATATAACTAATATATCTAAGAAAAGTGATGATTTAGAAAATGAATATTTTAAAGAATTGTCACCAGGAATATTTACAAATACAAGTGAATTGCTAAAAAACGAGAAGAGTACTAATAATTATAAAATAACAGATGCATTTTTAAATATGAAAGATGGAATTAGTTACATAAAATTCAAAATAGTAAATACAAGTGGTTCAAATATAGATAAGAAGGATTTAAAAGTTAAATTTATTACATCACAAAATACTATAATAAAGGAATTATATATTTCTATTAACCCTTTAAAAAAAGGTGAAGAAATAATGATTAAATACGATATACAATCAGATTTAAGCAATTGTATAGATATTATATTTGAAGAAGTAATAAAATAAAACATAAATTTTTAGTTGAGGAGAAATTTAGTATGAAAAAAAATAAAATTGGTATATCATTAATTGTACTAGTTATAACAATTATAGTAATAATAATATTATCAGGCACAGTTATATTATCATTGGCAAATAATTCGCCAATTGAGAGTTTAACAGAAGTGAAATTTAAAGTTGATATGAAAAATGTTCAGAATGAAGTATTGTTATATTCAACTAAACTTTTTTCAGAGGGAAATCAAAATTACTACCCAGTAGATGCAGCTGGTAAACTTGATAATACTATAATAAAATCTGTAAATGGATATGATGATAAATTAGAAATATATAATAATTTATTAACATTTACAGGTACTGATGCAACTGAAATCGAATGGGCTATAGAAGTTGGATTAAATATAAAAACTCCAATGTCACAACCGTCAGAAAACACTATAATGCAAATAGAAACTGGAGGATCATTTTCAGTACTTTTATATTCTGATTCTACTGTAAGAGCATTTGGAAGTAATAATGGTGGACAACTAGGCACAGGTAATAGAACATCACAAAACACACCTGAATACGTTATGAAAAATTCAAGTCAACAATTATATCATGTTAAACAAATATCAGCAGGTGATGAACATGTTGCAGCTTTACTAGAAAATGGAACAGTTGTAGGTTGGGGCGATAATTATGAAGGACAATTAGGTGATGGTTTTTCTTATGAGAATAATAATAGACCTTTAATTATGAGTTCTTTTAATAATACAAAAAGTCTTATTGCAGGAGGAACATTTACATATTCAATAAATAATAATGATACTATTAGTAATGTAGGTAGTAACTATTTAGATATAAATATATCTTCAGTTAATAATGTTAAACAAATAACTAGTAATTTTTATGATACAATTGCACTACTAAATAATGGAACAAGTACAAGTTGGGGATATAATGTAACTGGAGCTTTAGGTATAGGAACTCAATCTTCATACGATGATAGTACAAGTAAATATATACCAGTACAAACTACAGGTATATCTAATGCAATAGAAGTTGAATTAGGTGGAACATGTTCATATTTTCTATTAGCAGATAAAACTGTAAAGTCTTGTGGCGATAACTATTATGGTGAATTAGGAATTGGATCATATGTTAGTGAAAACGTTCCAACTCCAATAGTTGGATTAGCAAATGTTAAATCGTTATCAGCAGGTAATGGACATGCACTAGCATTACTTGAAAATGGAACAGTAATGTCATGGGGAAATAATGATTACGGACAATTAGGTGATGGAACATATGAACAAAGAACAACTCCAGTATTAGTAACTGGATTAAGTAATGTTGTTCAAATTTCTGCAGGTGGAAGACACAATTTAGCTTTACTTGCAAATGGTAGTCTTATGGCATGGGGTGATAATGGCGAAGGTCAATTAGGTGATGGAACAACGCAATCACGTACAACTCCTATATTAATTAATACAGACTTTCCTGCAATATCATCAGAACCAGTATATGTACCACCAGCTGGATATTGGTCAAATGTAATACCAGGTGATACAGTGAAAATAAATCTTACATCTGATGATTGGGGAAGTAGACCAGGATTTAGAATAACTAAAATAAAATATGTATTAGCGGGTAATACAATAGAAGAAAATTTAATAACACCTGTAGAGTTATTAAATTATCCAGATTCAACAAATCAAACATTTATAATAAATAGACCAGGTGCAACTTCTATTACTGTAAATTTTGAAGTTTTATCTACAGAAGAAACATATGATTTTGTTTATTTATTAGATAGTTCAGATAATATAGTACAAACATTTACTGGTCAAATATATAATCCAGAATAAAATATAATACTAATAAAATAAAATAAAAAAGCAAAGGTAATCATTTTAGTATGATTACCTTTGCTTTTGTCTAAATATATAAATATTTATCTAAACTGAATATCATAAGTATAATAATTTTCTTAGTGTAAACAATAAAGTATAACGAAGGGATAGGTATAATATGGAGATACAAAAGTTTAAAAGATTACCAAGACATATCGCAATAATACCAGATGGTAACAGAAGATGGGCAGTAGGTAAAAGTTTAGGAAAACATGAGGGGTATGATAGTGGAATAGTTCCAGGATTAGAAGTATATGATATATGTTTAAAACTTGGAATAGAAGAGGTTACTTTCTTTGGATTTACTCAAGATAACACTAAAAGACCAGAAGTTCAAAGGAATGCTTTTGTAGATGCTTGTATAAAGTCAGTGCAAGAACTTTCAAAACGTGATGCCGAGTTACTTGTAGTAGGAAATAATAATTCAGAAATGTTTCCTAAAGAATTACTTCCATATACAAAAAGAACTAAATTTGGAACTGGTAAAATAAAAATTAATTTTTTAGTAAATTATGGTTGGTATTGGGATTTAACATATGGATATGATAATGCTTCAGACAAAGAAAAAATGGTTGAAAAAATAGCATCAGCAGATATTCCAAGAATAGATTTGCTTATTCGTTGGGGAGGTAGAAGAAGGCTAAGTGGAATGCTTCCAATTCAAACGGTATATTCGGATATATATGTAGTTGAAGAAATGTGGCCAGATTTTAAACCAGAACATTTATATAATGCATTAGAGTGGTACCAAGATCAAGATATTACATTAGGTGGATAAAAATAATACTGCAAAAGATTTTAATGAAGATTTAAATTTACTTTTAGAAATATATTTAAATAAGTTATCAAATGAGGATATGTATTAGTATAATTACTATGAATTTGATAATATTACTTGACTTTTAGTGATATGTATATTATAATTATAGTACATTGAGTTGATGCACATGAAAATGTGGTAGTTGTTATTTCAAGAGATAAAAGAAATTTTATCTCTTGTTTTTTAATATTTTGAATATAATTTACATATAATATTAGTACATTTAGCTAATGCATGTGAAAGCGTGGTTAAATACTTCAAAGAGTAAGTATATCTTACTCTTTGCTTTTACAATTTTAAATTATTATAATAAACTATATACTTGACTTATTTAACTAAATGTTATACAATAACTAGTATAAAATTTAATAAAAGTATAAAAATAAAAGTAAGTAATTATTTTTAAAATATAATTAGTAATACTTTTATAGGAAAGGTGAAAATATGAAATTTTTAATAATAGAGTCTCATCCATATGAGAAAAGTTTTAATAGACAATTATCACAAAGTATAAAAGAGGTTTTAGATAAAAAACATTCGGTAGAAGTTATCAATTTAATTCAAGATAAATTTAATCCTGTTATTGAAAGCGAAGATTTAAAAGTTTTTGCAAGTGGTAAAGCTGCGGATGAAAAAGTTTATGAATATCAAAAAAAAATACACGAAGCTGATATTTTAGTATTTGTTTTTCCAATTTGGTGGGGTGTTATGCCAGCAATTTTAAAAGGATTTATAGATAAAGTATTTTTAAAAGATTTTGCATATGTTTATGCTAAAATGGGTTTAAAAGGTCTTCTAAATAAAAAAGCTGTTGTAGTAACTACAATGGAAACTCCAAAGGTTATATATAATACCTTAGGAGGTAATCCAGTTAAAAATCAATTTATTAAAGGTACTCTCGGAATGTCTGGAATTAATACTGAAAAACATTTTCAAATTGATAAAATAAATTCAGGAACTGATGAATATAGAAAAGATGAATATAATAAAGTAGTTCAATATTTTCAAAACATGTAATTATATAAAATATCAAATTTTTTAAATAACTAATAAGTTAAATCAACTTATTAGTTATTTTTAACTATCCAAATTTATGAATAATATGTCTAAAAATAAATAAGTGTTTAAATTAAATATATGTTGTGATATAATTTATATATAAATTAAACTGTTGATTTGAAAAAATCAATATATTATGATATAATTATAAAAAAATAAGTTTGGAGGAAACATATGGAATTTAAAGATCAAATTTTAGAGTATACTAATGAAATAAATAAGTTTTTAGATACTTCTATTGTTATACAAGATGTTCCTGAGAGTAGACTAATAGATTCTATGAAATATAGTTTAATGGCTGGTGGAAAAAGATTAAGACCAATCTTAATTCTTTCAACATATAAGTTATTTAAAGATGACTATTCAACTATTATTCCATTTGCTGTTGCAATGGAAATGGTTCATAGTTTTTCTCTAATACATGATGATTTACCTGCAATAGATAATGATGACTTAAGACATGGTAAACCTACAAACCATAAAATGTTTGATGAAAGTACAGCAATACTTGCAGGGGATGGACTTTTAAATAGTGCATATGTAGTAATTGGTGAGACATTATTAGATAAGACTAATTTAGATAATAAGATTAGGGCATATAATGAATTTTCTAAAGCAATATTTAGAATGATTGCTGGTGAATATGTAGATATAGACTGTGAAGGTAAAGATATACCGTATGAATTACTTGAGTATATGCATCAAAACAAAACTGGAGCACTACTTAAAGCTTCTGTAAGAATAGGAGCAATCTTAGCTGGAGCAAATGAAAATGATATATCTAAACTTACAGATTATGCAGATAAAATTGGTCTTGCTTTTCAAATAAAAGATGATATATTATCTGAAATTGGTGATGAAAAAATAATGGGTAAACCTGTTGGTAACGATAAAAAAATGAAAAAATGCTCATTTGCAACTATATATGGCACTGAAAAATCAAATGAGATACTTGAAATATTAACGAATGATGCGATAGAACTCGCAAAAACTTTTGAGACTAAATCTGATTTTTTCAAAGAATTTGCTATGTTTATAAAAAATAGAAATCATTAAATATAATTAAGGGGGAAATTGTTATGAGAAGAATAGTTTTAATAGGAATTATTTTTGTAATTTTGCTGTTATCAACATTGGTTGTATATAACAATTACATAGATAAATCTGAAATTTTTAGAATAGATATTAGAGGTACAGTTACAAATATTACTATATTTGGTGATACAGCTACTATATTAGTTGAAGGTGAAAGAGAAACAGATACATATTATGATAAAGCATCTATTAGAATTGATCAAAAAACTTTAATTACAAAAACTCCACTTAGTAGAGCAATAGATATAAGCGAAATATCAATAGGTAATAAAGTAGAAGCAACATTTACAGGACCTGTGTTAGAAAGTTATCCTGTACAAGCCGTTGCAAAATTAGTTAATATAATTGAATAGGGGTAAAAATGAAGAGATTTTTAAAAGTATCTATGATTATTACTATATTATTTATATCAGTTTTTAGTATATATGGGATTTATAATCCAAATGAAGAAAACACCAATCAAGGGGAATATAATATATTAAGTGGTGATGCAGTACAAGAAGAAAGTTCAATTCCAATTGAATATAAAGCAAAAATAACTGAAAGTATATCAGTTTATAAATCTGAAGAAGATGGATCAAAGTATCAAAAAGTTAAAGTAAAAGTGATTCAAGATTCAGAATATCTAAATAAAGAATATGAAGCTAAATTTATACTTCAAGTATTAGATAGTTCAGAAATTAAAGAGTTAAAGGTTGGTACAACAGTATATGTTATATTAGAAGACTCAGAATCTGCAGTTGAAAAATTTATTGTAAAAGATGTTGACAGAATGCCATATCTTACAATAGTACTTATAATATTTATAGCTACAATAATACTTATTGGAAAAAAGCAAGGAGTAAAAACTGTAATATCACTTGCTATAACATTTTTTGCTATATTCTACATGCTGGTTCCACTTATACTAGATGGACATGACGCAATACTTATGTCTGTACTAATATGTATTTTTATATCAGTAGTAACCTTGACATTGGTAGGAGGTTTTAATAAAAAATCTTTAGTATCAATAATAGGTACAGTATCTGGAGTTATTATATCAGCTATTATAGCAATAATAATATCAAATTTAGCACGAATAACAGGACTTAGCAATGAAGATGCACAGATGCTCATATATGTGTCAAATGGGACATCTATTGATGTATATGGACTATTCTTTGCTAGTATCATAATAGGAACAGTAGGAGCTACTATGGACATTGCAATGAGTATATCTTCAACTATGAGTGAACTTACTAAGACATCTTCTAAAATATCTACGAAAGATTTAATTAAGTCAGGATTAAACGTTGGAAAAGATTCAATGGGAACAATGTCAAATACACTTATACTTGCATATGTTGGAGAATCATTAATTTTAATAATTTTATTTATATTAAATAATTCTAACTGGGTAAGTATAGTAAATTCTGATTTTATAGCTTCAGAAATATTAAGAGGATTATGTGGGACAATAGGTATGATTTCAACTATACCTATAACAGCTTATTTATATGGTATGTTTCATAATTTTAGTGAGAATAAGAAAACAAATAATCAAACAAATAATCAAATAAATAAATAATTAAATATACAATAGTAAGGAAAAAAATAGTAAAAAAAATAGTAAAGAAAAAAAATATGTAGCAATTATTATAGATTGTACATACTATATATTAGCGGTAGACGCTAGTGTATAGGAGGTAAGTAATATTATGTTATATGATGAAAACAAATGTTGTTACGAGCACAAGTGCTGTAACGAAAACAAATGCTGTGGAAAGAAAATAGTTAAAGAAGAGCCAATTATAGTTGAAAGAAAAGAAAAAAATTGGAAAGAAGACTATTGCAAATGCTATTGCAAATGTTTAACTCAAAGAGACTGTAAATTCTATTCTAGAGAAGAAGAAGAAGACGCAGAATAATTTGTAGTAGAGGAAAAGCTTAACCGCTTTCCTTACATAAAAACCATATAATATTATTTATCTAAAAGGAATGTATGAAAGTACGTTCTTTTTTTATTTAATTTCTTGTAATGTATATTACGTACAAGTATAATAACATTTCAAATATATGTAGCAATTAATAGATAGAGTACATAATATATATTAGCGATTATCGCTAGTAAATAGGAGGTAAATAATATGTATATTAACAAAGAATTTGATAAAAAAGAATATGATTGCGGTCAAGATGTTGGAGAAGTGTGTTTTAATTTAAAACTTACACCTAGTTGTAAAAAAGCTGAGCCATGCTGCAAAAAACCTGAACCATGCTGTGCACCTTGTTGTCCAACATGCACACCATGCTGTACACCATGTTGCCCAAACTGTAGACACTAGTAATAGTAAAGATATAGGGTTGTAAAAATTCAAATTCAAATTTATATATTCGATTGTATGAATTAGAAAAATAAAAATTGTTTTTACAATAAGGAAAGCATAACTGCTTTTCTTACATAAAATTCATACATGTATTATTTATCGAAAGGATGTAGAAATACATTCTTTTTTTATTAAAAATAAATAGTGAATAATTATATTCTTGGTAATAAAAAATTAGCATTAATATATATCGAAATGCGACAAAATACGTTATTTTATACCATTTTACAATATTATTATTGATTTATCTTCATATTTGTAATATAATAAGGTAATATTTAAATAATATATAAAGAGGTATAATATGCAATTAAAGAAGATAGAACTGCAAGGTTTTAAGTCATTTGCTGGTAAAACAGAAATAGATTTTTTAGAAGGTATAACAACAATAGTAGGACCAAATGGAAGTGGAAAAAGTAATATAGCTGATGCGGTAAGATGGGTGCTTGGAGAACAAAGTGCTAAAATTTTACGTGGAAGTAAGATGGAAGATATTATATTTTCTGGAACAGAAAGTAGAAAAAAAGTTGGCTTTGCTGAAGTTTCGTTATACTTAGATAACTCGGATTTTTCACTACCTGTAGAATATACTGAAGTTGTTATAACTAGAAGAGTATTTAGAACTGGAGAAAGCAACTACCTTATTAACTCAACTGAATGTAGACTTAAAGATGTTCAAGAAATATTTATGGATACTGGTATTGGTAAAGATGGATATAGTATAATTGGACAAGGTAAGATAGATGAAATTTTATCAAATAAGTCAGAAGAAAGAAGAGCAATATTTGAAGAAGCTTCTGGCATAATGAAATATAAAACTAGAAAAGAAGAGGCAACTAAAAAATTATTAAATGCCGACAATAATTTATCAAGAGTTAATGATATATTAAGTGAGATAGAAAATACTATTTTACCTTTAGAGGAAAAGAGTATAAAAGCTAAAAAATATCTAAATTTTAGAGATAAATTAAAAGAATTAGATGTAAATATATTTTTAACTAGTTTAAGAGAGAATGCTGAAAAACTTGCTGAACTAGATAGCAAAATCGAAACATTTCAAAATGATATAAATCTTGAAGAAAAAGATGCAATAGAACTTGAAAAAGCAAAACTTAATATTAAAGATAGATTAGAAGAAATAAACTTTAAGATAGAAGAGTCACAAGCTAAATATTTTGAAATAGAGAATAATTCAGAAAAATTAAATTCTAAAATTGAACTGAATACTTTAAGTATTCAAAATGGATCAGAAAACATATCTAGATTAGAAATTGAAATATCTGAAGAACTAAATAAGATAAGTATATTAAATGATGAAATTAAAATAAAAATTGAAAAGAAAGAATCTTTAAATTTAAACAAAGTAAGATTTGAAAACGAATTAAAAGACAAAGAAAATTCGTTATTTGATATTTTAAAAACATTGGATGAAAAGGGCGAGCATATTGAGGAACTAAAACTAAAGGTTCAAGAGTTAGATGAGAATATAGATAATTGTAACCTAGAAATATCTTCAAGCAGTGCTACTATAGACTCAAATAAAAAACAACTTTCAAATCTAGAAAAAACATCAGGTAACCATATATTTGAAAAAGATAGATTAGTTATGGATCAAGATGATATAACTGGAATTTTAAATAAAAATGTAGCTAACCTTAAAAAAAACTATGAAGATATGAATTCAAATAATACTCTTTTAGAATCTCAAAATAAATTAATAAATGAAATTACTTTGAAAGAGAATAAATTAAATGAAGAACTTATGAGCATTAAATCAAAATTTTCATATTTAACAAATTTAAAAAATGAAAATGAAGGATACTTTAAAAGTGTTAAAAGTGTACTTGATTATGTAAAAGATAACAATGTTAAAAATGTCTATTGTACAGTAGCTACAGCTATTAGCACAGATGAAAAGTTTGAAAAAGCTATTGAAGTTGCTTTAGGTAATTACATACAAAATATTATTGTAGAGTCACCAGAAGATGCTAAAGTATTAATAGAATATTTAAAAACTAACTCATATGGTAGAGCAACATTCCTGCCACTTTCAAGTATGAGAAAAGTTGAAAATGAAGATGTAAGCAAATATGGACAATATAATGGATTTATTGGCAGTGCAATTTCACTTTTAAAATTTGATAAAAAATTTGAGAATGTTATAAATCATGCCTTAAATAAATGTATTATAGTAAGTGATTTAGATAGTGCTAACTACATTTATTCGAAGGTAAAAGGTCAAATAAGGATTGTTACTTTAGATGGTGAGATGATATCTTCATCTGGAAGTATAACAGGTGGACAAACTTCAAATAGATCAACTGGATTGATAGGTAGAGATGATAAGATAATATCACTTGGAAAATTAATTAATGAA